>JAEEGL012131336.1_pt1 | contig 10132 bp, 3 predicted proteins | sample 9134231 | NCBI WGS metagenome assembly JAEEGL01 (sample SAMN16246548, study PRJNA631951) | gut metagenome | biome: gut microbiome; feature: rumen; material: fiber-attached | host: Bos | place: Iran: Karaj | collected 2018-10
ACTATGCCGACCTGGTTCCTGTTGACCTGATACGGGATGACCAGTGGAATGACCTGGAATTGGCTGATGATGTCTGCTACGACCTGATGGGCCGTCGGATAAACCATCCGAAGCCAGGCACTATCTATATCAAGAACGGTGTGAAATTCATGATGAAACCATATAAATAAAAGTCTTCAACAATTTAAGCTCAAAGGAAAATGAGAAAGAATAGCCTTACAGGAATAACGAGAACGCTGCTGACAGCCGTTTTATGCAGCATCGCAACTAGCATTTGGGCTCAGGATGAAATTAACGTGGAGAAGGCCGGCACGCTCTCTACACTATTGACGGGCAGCGAGACCTCCCTGAAGCTGACTGGCTCCATCAACGGGACGGATGTGAAGTATCTGCGTCAGCTGACCAACGAAAAGAGCCTGACGTCACTCGATCTTTCGGGCGTGAAAATCGTGAGCGGCGGCGTTGCCTACTACGAGAGTTACAAGACCTCAGCAGATGTCATCGGAGAGTGCATGTTTACAGAGTGTAAGAAATTGCGCGAGGTAATCCTCCCTACATCTGTGGGCACCATTGGGAGCAACGCCTTCTCGCGTTCAGGCCTGCGCAAGGTGGACATCCCCAACAACGTATCCCATCTGGGTATGGATGCCTTTGCCTATTGCAGCTCACTCGCCACGGTGGTTATCGGCAGCCGCGTGTCGCAGCTGGATCAGGGTGTCTTCTATAGTTCGCCGGTAAAGACAGCCTACGTGAAACCTCTCACGCCGCCTGCCACGCCTCCCTATCTCTTCTCGTCGAATCCCAGCATACGTGTCTATTCCGATGTGCTCAACGACTATAAGCAGTCCAGTTGGAAGGAGTATGGCACCATCACAGGCCGTCTGGAGACGGTATATCCGATGGAGAAGGACGAGAGCGCAGTCGTGAATGAATTGCGCGAGACATTCTTCGAGGACGCTGCATGCACCACTCTGAAGGCCACCTACCAGGCGATGAGTGACGAAGAGCTGGCTCAGGCGCTGGGTGAAGCTGGCATGCCGCAGTTCATGACGGAAGTCGCCCAGAAGCTGAAGAACAACAGCTGGGCGGCCTACGAGCAGGATTTCCGCATACACAGCTACAAGGCATACAGTGATGCCACCTATTGGAACGACAAGATGAAGAGTTCGGGTGGCTCCTACATGGGCAATCCCACTGGCATCTACGTTAAAAATATTGAACCGCTCTACGTCTTCGTGGACGCTGATGTGCCTGAGGATGCCACGCTGTATATCGCTGGCTGTACAGACAACAACCTGATAACCAATCCCAAGACGGGCAAAAAACTCACCAAGGGCCTGAACATCGTGGACGGGCAGAAGGGCGCGCTCTACTACATCGTTTATACAGCCGATACCCGCTCGATGACCAAGACGCTCAGTCAGTGGCCCGAGTTGAAGATCCACATCGAGGGCGGTACAGTGAACGGCTACTATGATGTGGCGCGACATAGCGACAAGGACTATCAGGCCATTCTGAAAGCAGCTACCCACGAACGCTTTACCGTCAGGGGAGGGGAGGCTCTCTTCAACTTCAAGACAACGACCTATAGGAAGGTGTGGCCCACAACAATAGACAAGAGCATCTGCTGGTTCGACAGCCTGACCGTCTGGGAGAAGGAACTGATGGGCTTCTGCGAATCGGTAGCGACAGGAAAGCGGGCAGCAGCACCCTATTGCCTGACTGGCGGCGAGGCAATCTTCCCCCTCTATTACAATAATCCCAACTTCGCCATCGAGGGTGTTGAGGCCGATGCCGGATGGGCAAACTCCACGCCCTATAGGACCTCCTATAACTCAGTAGATTGCGTATCGTCTTCGTTTAACGTGGCGCGTTCAGACCATGATGACTGGTGCTCGGCCCACGAATGCGGCCACAACAACCAGGGGGTCATCAACCTGGAGGGTGGTACGGAGGTGTCGAACAACCTTTTCTCAAACGTCATCCGCTACTTGACAGGGCGTGTTACTTCCGTCGGCTCTCCGCTTTCCACCGTTATGAACGAATATGCCCAGCATACGCCCTACTTCGTCCGCAACGTGAACAGCCAGTTGCGCATGTACTACCAGCTCTACCTCTACTACCATCAGGCTCAGAAGAATACCGATTTCTATCCCAACCTCTTCAGGGAACTGCGGCGCGACCCGCTGGGAACGCGCTATAGCAATACCTATCAGAGTAGTCTGAAGTTTGTGCGCAAGGTTTGCGAGGTGGCACAGGAGGACCTGACCGATTTCTTCACGGCCTGGGGCTTCTTCGAACCCTGCACCAATCTTAAGATTGAGGATTATGGTGCCCATACGATGACCGTCAGGCAGGCCGACATCAATCGTACGCTGGCTGAGATAGCCAAGTATCCCAAGAAGAATCGCACTATCCTCTTTATAGAAGCCCGTGCCGACTACGTGCTGACCAGGGATTTCGTCACCACGGCTGGCAAGAAGCGCCGTGATTCAGATCAGGTCGGGCAATGTGGCGAGTTGGGTCAGTTTACGAGTTATCTGCCCGATGCCGATACCCAGCCCTCCAGCTATACCTACCTGCAGGCTGACTCCCTCTATGCGATGTCGGGCACAGGCGGCGTGGGCTTCCTGGCCCTTGACGGCGAGGGCAAGATGCGCTATGCCTCCAATTCGCTTTCCTTCTGCATTCCTACAAGTATAGGAGACGATTTCACCCTGTACTCAGTGGATGCCGACGGAACACTGCATGAGGTCACCAAGGCTGGCAGCGGAGCAGAGGTGGTTTGGCTTGAACACGCAGGCACACTCAGAAACGCTCTGTCCGCCACGGCTATAAAGGCAACCATAGGTGGCTTCATCAACGGCACGGATATCAAATACATGCGTCAGCTCATCAACGAAGGCAATCTGGCCTCGCTGGATCTGACGGAGGTAAAGGTCAACAGCGGAGGACTGGCCTATTACGAGAGCTATCGCAGCGCCACCAATGCTATTGGCGATCATGCTTTCTATGGGCTGAAGAAGCTCATCTCCGTCAATCTGCCTCAGGGTATCACCAAAATAGAGGGTAATGCCTTTGCGCGCTCTGGGCTTAGGGAGATTCGCATCCCAGACGGGGTAACCACAATCGGAGGCGATGCCTTTGCTTACTGCGACCAGCTGAATAGCGTAGTTGTCGGCTCAAAGGTGCGTACAATGGAACAGGGCGTCTTCTACAGTTCCGAGGTCAGGCACGCCTACGTGAAGGCTCTCACTCCGCCATCTATCGCTGCCTATCTGTTCAGCAGCAAGCCCATCATCCACGTCTATGCCGAGTCGCTGGCCGCCTATAAGGCTTCTCCCTGGGCCGAGTTTGGCACTCTGGTGGGAGACCTGGGTGAATACGAGGATATCACAGGCATAGAGGAAACGGTTCAGGACCTTCCTGCTTCTTCTATCGAAGAACCATATTATGACCTGCAGGGACGCAGGGCCGGCCAGCTGCAACCTGGTTCCATCTATATCCGCAAGGGAAAAAAGGTTCTGGTTAAGTGAGTGAAGAGTAATACAAATCCAACGATATGAAGAGGACGATATGCACGATTCTGTTGGCTGCAGCGATGCTGGGCGTACAGGCCCAAACGTGGCCTGAGGTAATGACTGAGGCAAGGCCAGGTACCCGATGGTGGTGGCATGGCTCGGCTGTTGACAAGGAGAACCTTCAGTGGCTCATGCAGCAGTATGCCGGCCATGGAATAGGCGCAGTCGAGATAACGCCTGTGGATGCTATCCAGGGGAATCAGGCCAACAATATCCCCTATCTCTCGGACCGTTGGATGGAGATGCTGCGCGAGGTGCAGCAGAACGGACGGCGGCTGGGCATGGAGGTAGGAATGGCCACAGGTACCGGCTGGCCCTTCGGAGGTCCCTGGGTGCCCCTTGAGGAGTCGGCCTGCAAGGTGGTCTGCATTGAGTCGTCCTTCACAGGCCGGCAGGCTCAGAACCTGGAGCTGGGTGTATCGAAGGGAGACCAGCCCTACGCGCACCTTTCGAAGGTGATGGCCTACAGTAGCAGGGGAACGTTCGACGTCACGTCCTATATGACAGACGGACGCCTCAACTGGACTGCCCCAGAGGATACACCGGCATTAGAGCCGTGGCAGGTGATAGCTGTCTATGTGCGCTATGGCGTGCTGAAGGTGAAGCGTGCAGCACCAGGCGGCGAGGGCTGGGTAATCGACCATTTCGACAGCGCAAGCGTGGCGCACTACCTGCAGCATATCGAGGAGGCTTTCGAGCGGACGGGGACGCCCTATCCGCATACGTTCTTCAATGATTCCTACGAAGTGGCTACAGCTACCTGGACACCTCGCCTCTTCCAGGAGTTTGAGCGGCGAAGGGGCTACAGGCTGGAGGCGTACCTGCCCGAGCTGATCGGCCGTCAGGCAGAAGGCAGAAAGTCTGAGAAAACGCGCGAAGAGGTCGTTTCCGACTATCGCGAGACACTGAGCGACCTCCTGCTGGAGAACTTCACCATGCAGTGGACGGCCTGGGCACATCGCCACGGTGCCATCACGCGCAACCAGGCCCATGGCTCGCCCAGCAACCTGATAGACTGCTATGCGGCTGTGGACATACCAGAGATAGAGGGGTTCGGACTCTCGGATCTGGGTATTAAGGGGCTGCGCACAGACCCAGGCAAGACGCGTCCCAACTTTTCCGATTTCTCGATGTTCAAGTATGCCTCGTCGGCTGCCCACGTCTGCAACAAGCCTTTTACCAGCAGCGAGACCTTCACCTGGCTCACTGAGCACTTCCGCACCTCGCTCTCGCAGCTGAAGCCCGACCTCGACCTGATGTTCTGCGCAGGCGTGAACCATATCTTCTTCCACGGCTCGGCCTATTCGCCGAAGGACGATCCCTGGCCAGGCTGGAAGTTCTATGCCTCGATAGATATGTCGCCCACCAACACTATCTGGCGCGACGCACCCTATTTCATGCAGTACGCCACGCGCTGCCAAAGCTTCCTGCAGTGGGGCCGGTCAGACAACGATTTCCTGGTTCTGCTGCCCGTCCGCGATATGTGGCGTACCCACCTGAACAGCCTGCTGATGATGTTCACCATCCACGATATGGCCCAGCTGGCTCCCCAGTTCATACAGGCCATCTTGAACCTGGACCGTGCAGGCTTCGACTGCGACTATATCTCTGAACGGCTGCTGATGAACGTAACTTTCCAGGACGGTATGCTGACCACCCAGGGCGGCACGCAGTACAGAGGCCTGATTGTACCAGGCAGCGGACGTATGCCCGATGCCGTCAGGAAGCACATAGAGGCGCTTAGGGAAAAGGGCGCCCCCGTGTTCTATACGACAGACGCTGAGAGCCTGAGCCGCGTGGCGCGCCCAGAGCCCATGAAGGCCGAATTCGGCCTGAAAGCCATCAGGCGTCGCAATCCGACGGGCTATCACTACTTCATAGCCAATTTGACGCCCGACGACGTATCGGCCAGCGTACCCCTGTCTGTTCCCTTCCGCAGGGCCGTATGGTTCAATCCCCTGGACGGTGATATCCAGCCTGCGCAGTTTGACGAAAAGGGTGTTAGGCTGAGCCTGCGCAGCGGAGAGTCGCGCATCCTGCAGACGTGGGACGAGGGCGAGGCTCCCTCCTTCGCAGCCGCTGAGCCAGTCAGCAGTCCCACAGCAGCGCCGCTGACCGTTCCCCTGCAGGGTCCCTGGCGACTATCCTTCACCGGCGACGTGCCTCACGTGGGGCGCACCTTCGAGCTGGACACCCTACAGACCTGGGAGAGGCTCGACGACGATTCCCTTGCCGTGATGATGGGCACAGGCGTCTATGAGACCCGTTTCAGGCTTTCGAAGAAGCAGCTGGGACACGGCTGCAGATGGCGCATAGAGCTGGGCGACGTGCGCGAGTCGGCACGCGTCTATCTGAACGGCCAGTTCCTGGGCTGTGCATGGTGCGCGCCATTCAGCCTCCCCTGCGGAGAGAACCTGAGGGTAGGCACGAACGAGATACGTATCGAGGTGACCAACCTGCCGGCTAACCGCATTCGCGAGCTGGATCGCAGGAAGGTGCCCTGGCGCAAGATGGAGGGCATCAACTTGGTGGACATCAACTACAAGCATACCACCTACGAGGGGTGGGACCTGGTGCCCAGCGGCCTGAACTCGGCCGTCTCATTGGTGCGAGAGCCGTAGGCCACTCCCCCGGATAGCGCCCCAGGGAGCCGTCAAACCCCCAAATAGTAATAAAAATTCTTGATTTATTTTGAATTTCCCCCACTTCTTCGTACCTTCGCGGCCGAAAAAAGGATACGAGTTGGAAAAGCGACTGATTTTTCTCTTTCTGGCATGCTTCCTGAGCCTGTTGCGCGTGGCTGCGCAGATGGTCCAGGGCGAGGTGACGGATGCCGCTACGGGCGAACCGCTCCCTGCCGTGCACGTCTATTATATGGACGACAAGAGCACGCTGGTCTCCACAGACATCAACGGCAAGTACAAGATAGCCTTCCGCAAGGGATCGCTGGTCTTCTCCATGATGGGCTTCGACACCAAGGCCCTGGAGGTGAAGGCCCCCCAGAAGCTGAACGTGAAGCTGCAGGAAACGGCCTCGTCGCTGATGGAAATCAAGGTGGAGACGAAGCGCAAAAAGTACAGCCGCAAGAACAATCCTGCTGTGGAGATGATGAAGAAGGTTATCGCTGCCAAGAAGGCCAGCAACCTGCGCCTGCACGACTACCTCTCCTACATGAAGTACGAGAAGATGACCATGTCGCTCAACGAGTTTACGGACAAGGTCTTCGAGGACGACCACTTCAAGCACCTGCCCTTCCTGAAGGAGCACGTGGAGGTCTATCCTGAGACGGGCAAGCTCATCCTGCCGCTGACCATGGAGGAGAAGGTGAGCCAGATCATCTACCGTAAGGACCCCAAGACGGAGAAGTCCATCATCGTGGGGCAGCGTAACGAGGGCGTCCACAACCTCATCAATACGGGCGAGATCTTCACGGGCATGCTCTCGGACTGCTTTACGGACATCGACATCTACCAGGACCAGGTGCGCCTGCTGCAGTACCCCTTCACCAGCCCCATCAGCACGGCCAGCGCCATCAGCTTCTACCGCTACTTCATCGTAGATACCCTGATGCTGGGGAAGCAGAAGTGCTACCAGGTGGACTTCACCCCCAACAACCCCCAGGACTTTGGCTTCTCGGGCTCCCTGTTCATCCTGGCCGACTCCACATGGCGACTGAAGCGGGCCGAGATAGGCATACCCAGCCGCTCGGACGTGAACTTCGTGGAGCAGATGACCATCCAGCAGGACTTCGAACCGTTGCCCAGCGGAGAACAGGTGGTAGTGAACAATAAGATGTGGGTGGAGATGGAGCTTGCATCCTGGCTGCAGAAGTTCCAGGTGGAGCGCATCGTGAAGTACAGCGGATGGGACTTCACGGAGATTCCGGACCGTACCTTCCGCTTCAAGGGCGACACGAAGCTGGAGGCATCGGCCGAGATGCGCGACGAAACCTTCTGGGAGGAACAGCGCCCCACGCCCCTTACCAAGGGCGAGAACCAGATGGACCTCTTCATGAAGCGGCTCTACAACATCAAGGGCTTCAAGCAGATAATATGGGTGGCCAAGGCCTTCATAGAGAATTACGTGGAGACCAGTGTCAACCCAGAGCATCCCAGCAAGGTGGACATAGGACCCATCAACGCCATGATAGGCAGCAACTCGGTGGAGGGCTTCCACCTGAGGGCCAGCGCACAGACCACGGCCAACCTGAACCCCCACTGGTTCCTGCGAGGCAACGTCAAGTACGGCTTCGGCGACAAGCGATGGAAGGGACTGGGCGAAGTGACCTACTCGTTCAAGAAGAAGGACTACCTGCCGCGCGAGTACCCCGTCCGCAACCTTACCTTCAACTACGAGAACGACATCGGCTCGCCCAGCGACGTGCACATGCCCACCGACCGCGACAACGTCTTCATTGCCCTGAAGTGGGCACCCGTGCGCCACATGACCTACTTTGAGCGGTACAACCTGACGTACGACTGGGAGTGGGAGAACGGACTACGACTGACCGCCCATGCAAGGCGCGAGTGGAACGAGGGCGCAGGACACCTCTTCTACCAGCCCATGAACGGAGGTGCCGACCCCCTGCAGGACCCCTCGCAGAACCTCAGCAAGCTCACCTTCACCCAGATATCGGCAGGACTGAAGTTCCAGCCGGGTGCCACCTACATCAACACAAAGCAGCGGCGTCTGACCACCAACTTCGACGCCCCCATCCTGGGCCTCAGTCATACCGTGGGCATCAAGGGACTCCTGGGCGGGCAGTACGACTACAACTTCACGGAGGCCACCCTCTACAAGCGCTTCTGGCTACGCTCGTGGGGTAAGATGGACTATATGATCAAGGGCGGCATACAGTGGAACAAGGTGCCCTTCCCCTTCCTCATCATGCCGGCTGCCAACCTCAGCTATATCATGGAGGGCTACACCTTCAGCCTTATCCGCAACATGGAGTTCCCCACAGACCGCTATGCCTCGCTCATGATGTCGTGGGACCTGAACGGAAAGATCTTCAACCGCATACCCCTCATCAAGGGCTTGAAGTGGAGGGAGTACATCGGCGTGAACTGCCTCTGGGGCCAGCTCACCGACAAGAACAACCCCTTCCTGCCGCAGAACTTCAACGATCCCCGTCTCTTCTACTTCCCAGGCTCCTTCCGCGGCGATGGCACCTTCGACTTCGCCTCGCACGTGATGGACCCCAAGAAGCCATACGTGGAACTCATCGTGGGCATACACAACATCTTCAAGATCTTCCACATCGAGTACGTACGCCGCATGAACTACATCTATGGCGACGAAACGCACAAGTGGGGCATCCGAGGCATCTTCCGCGTCACCTTCTGAAGTCCGCCGCTTCCCCTTCAGAAAGTTCCTTGCCCGCTCCCTCTTCAAAAGTCCCTCGCCGCTCCCCTTCAAAATCCTTCGCCCCTCGCTCTCTTGCGCATCGGCCGTTGCACATTTGAAGAAAGGTCGTTGCACACTTGCGGGAAGGCCGTTGCGCAAACCGGGACCATGCACTTCTGCTTTTTTGACACGGCCTACCAAGCGCTCAATGTAAATCATTATCTCGGCGAAAACAGACCGCTGCTGTTTGTGTCTTACAGCACTATGACACCTGCCGTTAAGCCTGCGTACTTTTTTTTGTGTGCTTTTTCTTGTTTCTTATTTGGTCGTCTTGAGATTATTTCGTACCTTTGCATCGAAAAAAGAACAAAGTTCATCAATCTCAGCACATCTGCACACACACATACGCACGAACCTATGAAAAGAATATGCCTGTTAGCCACACTGATGGCACTCCTCATGTCGGGCTGTAAGGAGGATATCGACATGTCGTCCCGCTACGTATTCTCCATCCGTACCATTGCCAGCTACCTGGAGTCGCACGAGCAGTTCAGCGAATACGTCCGCCTGCTGAAGGAGCAGCGTATCAGCAAGTTGAGCGAATCCACCGTCTATCAGCTGCTGACGGCCTACGGCAGCTACACCTGCTTTGCTCCCACCAACGAGGCCATCGCCCTCTACATGGACTCACTCGTCATCAAGGGCATCATACCCGAGCCCAGCTGGGACGCCTTCCCCACAGAGCGCAGCAGAGACAGCATACGCGAGGTAATCGTCTATAACAGCATACTGGACGGCACGAAGCAGGACATCAAGTACTACTCGGCCGAGTTCCCGAGGGCCAACGAGGAGTTCGCCATCACCACCATGGCCGACCGCAAGATAAGCGTCACCTACAACTCGAACGACCTGGATGACTGCTCAATCGACGGCATCTGCCCCATCTCGAAGACCAACCGCGACATACTGACCCTGAACGGATATGTCCACCAGGTGGAATACGTCATCAACCCCAGCAACGAGACGCTGGGCAGCACCCTGCACCGCTTCACCACCGACTTCACCAGCAACTTCAGCGTGGTGGCACGCATGGTGGAGGCCTGCGGCATGATGGACACCCTGACCGCCGTGAGGGACGAACGCTACGAAACGCTCTACCTGCAGGGCGCCTTCCCCAAGTTCCACTGGAACCTGCTGAACGTGGA
>JAEEGL012270884.1_pt1 | contig 10132 bp, 5 predicted proteins | sample 9134231 | NCBI WGS metagenome assembly JAEEGL01 (sample SAMN16246548, study PRJNA631951) | gut metagenome | biome: gut microbiome; feature: rumen; material: fiber-attached | host: Bos | place: Iran: Karaj | collected 2018-10
AATTTAAATTTAGGTTCAATTGGAGGAAGAAAAGGAGCAATATTATTTATTGAATTTATTAAAACTGGTCTTGTTAATAATTTATTTCTATTTACTTCTAATTCTCCAAAAAGAATTGTATTTAATATTATGTTTGAAAATTGAGTTAATGTTTTTCTTTCTACTGAAATAATTAATTGATTTAACGCATCTCCATATGGTTTTATTAAAGAATATTTTAAATTCAATGTTGAATAATATTTTAAACTATTTGAACATTTATCTATATTTTTATTTATCATTGATAATAATTCACTATTTTTGTATACTTTGTTTAATTTACTTTCTACATATATTTTATTAAATCTTTCAGTAAAATCAGGTCTTAAATTTGTTTTTATCATATCTGGATAATTTATGTTTAATTCTTCATGGATGAATAATTCAAATATATTTAAAAGAGGATTTGTTAATTCTTTTATTATTTTATGAAAATGATTTTTTATCATTGAACTAATTTCATAAAGACCTAATTGACTTAAAGTTACCATTAATGAACTAAAAATTAACATTTGTACTTTTATACATTTATGAAAGAGATTATTCATATATTGAAATAAAAAGAAATTATCATTTACAACAGAAGAATTGTTCGAATATATAGCAGAAATAATATTGAAATAATTATTTATTAATTTAGATAATCTAAATATAGTTTCATTAGTAATTACAATATTAGTTTTTCTTCGAAAAACATTATTTCTATTTCCACCAAAAGATTTATCAATAATAATTTCAATATCCATATGACTTTGAATTAATTTTAAAAATAAAATAAAAGTATTAGGTTCATTAGAGAAATCTCTAAGAAAATTAACAGAATTATCAATAGAAGATAAACTATTATTATTATTATTGTTAATGTTGTTGTTATCTTTTCTTCCTGTAATATTTTGATTACTATTACTATTGATTAATCCTTTTGGAATATTATTTGCTATTGGATTAAAATCATCTGGAATAGAAATAGGTAAAGTTGTATTAGCAGAAGAACCTCCTTTATTAAAAGTATTATTTATTTTAATATTTCCTCTTAATTTCATTTTTTTTCTATTTGTGTTAATTCCATTATTATTAATAGGAAAATTGTGATTTCCATTTTGATAAATATGAATATTTATATTAGTGATATTATTAATTTGAGGAAGAATATTACTATTATTATTATTATTTAATAACATTATTTCAGTTCTATCTCTTTTTAATGGTTTTTTTTCTTTAAGAATATTACTTCCTATAGAAGAAAATAAATTTCCTTCATTAATACTATTATTTAATTTTTTAACTTGACTATGATTTGGTTTTTTAAAATTTGAATTAATTGAAGGTAAAGAAACAGGAGATCTATAAGAAGGAGAATAATGTTTAGGATAATCTATAGTAATATTATTTCTATTATTTGATATATTTTTTAAATATGGATTATTTTGACTGTATAAATCTATTATATCTTGAACACTTTGATTTATATTATTTGATGATTCATTATATGGTTTTGAAAATAATTTTTGATGAGGTTGATATACTTTTGACATTTATATTTAATATTAAAGTTTATAATTTTATTTGATGTAAATAAACAATTATTTTCATTTTCAATTATTCAAATTGTTATAAACACATTGAAACAAAAAATAATTAAAATAAGAAGAAGAAAAAAAAATAATTTTTAATAAAAAAATTTAAATAAAAAAAATAAGATTAAATTTTATTTATATCATAAAATGAGTTCAGAACAACCAAAAGAAGTGAAAAAGCAAGTAGAAAAGAAGGAAAAATCATATAAAAAATACACAGTAGATTTTAGTTCTCCTGTAGAAAATAAACTTTTATCTCTTGAGGCTGCATCAAAATATCTAAATTCTAATATTAAAGTAAATGGTTTAAAAGGAAAATTAGGTGATTCGATTAAAGTAAGTACTTCTGATGCTAAATCAAAAAATACTTTAGTTATTCAAGTTGATACTCAAATGAAATTTTCTAAAAGATATATTAGATATTTAGTTAAAAAATTCTTGAAAAGAGAAGGTATTGTTAGATATCTTACTGTTGCTTCTAGTGCTCCTAATTCTTATGCAGTTAAAGTTTTAAGAAAAAATGAGGCTTAAATATTATTATTTAAGTAATAATAGATTCCTCAGAAATAAATTTCTTTTTTTTTATTTCTTTTTCTTTTTTTTTTTGCTGAAAAAGTTTTTTTTCCTCTTTGAAAAAATTACTTTTTTTTGTTTTTTTCAATTTAAATTTTTTTTGTTTTTTGGGATATATTTTTTTTTATTTTAAATAATTATTTATCTGATAAAAGAATAATTTAAATAAATTAATGATAAATGAAAAAGAGTATCATTATAGTAATTGAAAAAACTATAATTTCATTTAATAAAAAAGATTAGAAAAAAAATAAATAATTAAAATATTAAAAAAAAATAAAAATTTTGTTGTAAATTTAATTATATGGGAGTTGTATGTTGTAAAAAGAATGTTTCATTTAAAAATGAAACAATTCAAATAGATAACGAAAAGATAGATAATACTCAAACAATAATAAATAATGATAATATAAAAATGCAACAAATTTCATTAGGGCATAAATCAACAAATGGGAAAAAGCATTCATCAAAAAAAATAACTCCACAAATATCAATAAATAGAGGAGCAACAGTAGACAATTATAAGGAAAATATAATATCAAATAAATTAAAAATAAAAAATATTCCTTTAGAAAAAAAAAGAAAATCATTTGCAATATCAATGGATAATCAATTTAAAAATAAATTTTTATACCAAAAAAAATTTTCTAAAAATCTTAACCCAAACATATTTCAATTAACAAATTTATCACATGAAAAATTATACCAAGTTCCTCCAAATCAATCAAATAAAAATTTAAGAATATTTGAAGAAGATGAATATTCAAATTTAAATAATATATTAGAAAATAAATTAAAAGATAATAAAGAAAAAGATAATAAAGATAAAGAAAATATTTCAACAAGAAAATCAACAATGGTAGATAGTATTGTTAATAAAAGTACTTCAATTAAATCTTCAAAAAAGCATCCTCCAATAAAAGAAATAAATAAAGAATTAACTGAAAAACAAAGAGAAATGTTAATTAATGTTTTAACTTATAATGAATTAATTGATTCTGATATGTCAGAAAGTTTTATAAATATGATAATAAATACCATTAGTTATAAAAGAATTAAAGATGGAGTAGTTTTTTTTGATCAAAATCAAAATCAAGATATTTTTTATATAATTGAAAAAGGAAAATTAGAATATGGAATTGATAATCAAACATTTGAATTAAGTAAATTAAATGGAATAGGAACTCAAGCTTTATTAAAATATAAAACTAATACTTGTTATATTAAATCAATTGGAAGAACATATTTATTTGTTTTACCTCTTGAAAAATATAGGAAAATGGTTGGTGAAATAGAAAGAAAAAGAAATGAAGAAAAATTTGCTTATTTAAAAAAACATTTTTTATTCTCTGATATTGATGATAATAAATTAATGAATTTATGTTCACTTTCTCATAAAGTTAAAATACATGAAAATAAAGTTTTATTAGAAGAAGATTCTTTAAGTGATAAAGTTTATTATATTATATCAGGATGTATAAAAGTTTTAAAAAATAATATTATTATTAAAAAAATATCAGATGGAAATATTTTTGGAGAAATAGGATTATTTAATCAAATAGAATCATTATATCAATATATTGCAGAACCTAAAACAAATTTAATTCAAATAACATATGAAGATATTTTTTCTTGTTTAGGAGATAAATGTGTTCCATATATTGTTCAACAATTATATATTAATGCAGTTAAAAATGATGAATTTTTATCTCATATATCTAATGATAAAATTATTGAAAGATGTTTTCCTTTATTTCAATTAAAATTTTACTATAATGATACAATTTTAATGAAAAATCAAAAAAAATTAATTTTACCAATTTCAGGAACAGTGATTAAAAATAAATTACTTGCTAAAGATATATCTAATATTCCAGAAAATATCAGTACGATTTCTAATAAAAATATATTAAATAATGGAATATTTCATACTGATTCAGTAACAGTTGATGTTGATATAATGTATAATTTAATTGGAGATGAAACAATTGTTTTTGAATGTGATTGGGAATCTTTATTACCTAAATTAATTAAAAATGATATATTTAAAACTTATAAAATAAATCCTTTAGATTTAATTACATCACTTAGAAAATTTTCTGTCTTTAAATATCTAAGTGAATTTAAAATGTTTCAAATAATAAATTCAATTAAAGAAAAAAAATATCGTCCTGGTCAAATAATATTAAAAGATGGTCCAAAATCAAACAATTTTTTTTATATATATAACGGAGAAATTAAAATAAATATAAATGGAGTGGATTTAAAAACATTAATAAAAGGAAAATCATTTGGAGATATATCAAGTCAAATAGTCAATTTTTCTCAAATAGCAGATTTTATAAGTAGTACAAATTCAATATTATTTGTAATAGATAAAGACACATATAATGATATAGTAAATAAAAGTGATTTCTTTTTAAATTTAAGAAAAATGATCAATTTAAATGATGTAAATATAACATTAGAAAATTTATATTATATTACGGATTTAGGAAGTGGTTCTTATGGCCAAGTATATTTAGTACATAATAAAAAAAAATTATTTGCACTTAAAACTGCAGAATTATATAAAATATCAGTAAATAAAGAAAATGCAAGTTCATATTTAAATGAAAAAACAATAATGCAACAAGTACTACATCCATTTATAGTTCATTTAAATAATACTTTTAAAACAAGAGATTATTTATTCTTTATAATGGAATATGTTAATGGAATAAATATGAGGGAATATTTAGAAATGAAAGACAAGGAAAAATTACGTAATTTAGAAGAAGTAAAATTTTTTGGAGGAATATTATTTAGTGTTCTTCATTATTTAGCACAAAGAAAAATAATACATAGAGATATAAAACCAGATAATTTAATGATGAATTCAAATGGATATATAAAATTAATAGATTTTGGAGTAGCAAAATATTTAATGAAAGATTATACAAATACAGTAATAGGAACTCCACATTATATGTCACCTGAAGTAATATTAGGTAAACCTTATTCTTTTGAAATTGATTATTGGAGTACTGGTGTTGTCTTATATGAAATTTTTTATGGAAGAGTACCTTTTGGAGGATTATGTAATAATATTAATGATATTTATAAAGAAATTATTGAAAGTAATTTACATTTACCTTCTGACCCTAAAAATGAAAATTTTAATAATTTAATTAATTTACTTTTAAATAAAAATCCTTCTGTTAGAATTTCCAAATTTACAAATGTTAAAAATCATAATTTTTTTAAAAATTTTGATTTTGATGAATTGTTAAATTTTTCATTTGAAGCTCCTTTTAAACCTAATAATCCTATTGTTAAAAATAATGAAAATGAATTATTACAAAATGATAATATTCCTTTATTAAGTTTTATGAGAAATCATATTTATCAAAGTGCAAGTGATATTGATGAAAATTTCCTTAAGAAAAGTATTGTTGATGATTTCTTATCAAGTTTTTAAAAATTATTAATATTTAGGTTTGTAAGTATATACATTTATTTTGTGGATATTTTATAAATTATTGAAAGTAAAATAAATAATAAATTAATATATTTTAATTAATAAAATTTATTATAATTTTAAATCAATTTATGATTAAAAATGCTGTTTTTAATAATATATAACTATAATTAAAACAATCAATACATAAATATTCTTTAAATAATTGTAATGATAAGTATAAAAATCTTTTTCAAATTGTATAATTTGAAATGATTAATATTAAGGATATAACATTAATAAGGTAATTCCAAAAATTTCTTTAATTAATTTTTAACTTTATTTTTAGTTCAATTTATATCTAATTGTTTCTATATTGAAAGTACCTATCAATAGAAAGGAGATTCAAATAAAAGTTATGGAAAAATAAATATTTGTTATAAATTATTTATAAAATTATTTTCATCTAAAATAATTTTTTATAAAAATATTTTTTTTCTATTCAAAAAAATAAAATCTTTATAAAAATTAAATGATAATAATAAAAAAATAATTATTTTTTTTCAATTCTTATAATTTTAAAAATGTCATATTTTAGGACTAAATTGTTAGATTTATTCGAATCATCACAATTATTTTATAATTCTTATATTCTTTATTTTAATAATAATATATCAAGTTCAAAATTTAATAAATTTAGATTATATTTTTTATCTTTGATAACAGAAGTAAAAAATTTTTTTATAAAAAAATTTAAAATAGGAATTGGCAGAATTTTTTGAAGAAGAATCAAAAATAGAAAAATTAATAAACATAATACAAATATCATTTAATATTTGGAACAACAATTCAATAAATGAAGAAATAAAAAATGATATTTTTATATTTTTCTTTGCAGCTTCTTGTTTTATAATATTAAAAGTAAAAATAAAATATATCAATTACAGTTAGAAAATTCAGAAAAAGTGAAAAAATTTAAAAATTGGTGTTGTGAACATAATATAAATATGACTTATGTTTTTTGGGCAGAAAAAATAATTTTAAAAAAATCTCATTGGAATATTCAAAGAATTTATCCTTCAGAAGTCACAGAATTAATTATTGAAGAAATTTTATTAAAAAATTCATTTCCTGAAAAATTAATTAATAATTATAGAGAAATTGTTAATACATTTATTTTATTTTCTTTGAATGAATATTCAATATATAAAAAGTATAATCAAATTATTATTGCTTTAACTTGTGCTTTAATTGGAATTTCATATCCAAGTGAATTTTCTGAAAAATTTAAAAAAGAAGATTTAATTAAATATAAACAATTAATTTATAATGAAATAAATGAATTAAACTTTATTCAAAATAATAATATTTTAAATGAATGTGAAAAGGATATTTTAAATTTATTAGAAAATAATGAAGAAGAAGAAGAAGAAGAAAATAATGATAATTATATAAGTAATGCTTTAACAAGAACAAATTCAACTATTTCTTTTAATGAAACATTTTCTGATTATGATAAGGTTAAAAATAATATTTATGATTTATTGTATATAAGAGAAAATAAGTTAGAAATATTATCTTTGGAATCTAAAGAATCTAAATCTTTTTTAGGTAAAAAAAGAAAAGATTAAGATTTTATTTCCAATAGAAATTTAGAAAAAGTTGAGTATACCATTAATTATAAAATTAATGGATTATAAATAATATTCTTTAGGGACTTTTATCTTTTTTTCATTATAAATATTATTCATAAGTATAAAAAATTTATAAAGGTAATATTCATTTGATGTATTCATATATAAAATAAACATTGAAATATATAAAAAATTATTTAACTTTTAATAAAATTTTATAATTGTTTGCTTTTTTAATTATTGATTATTTTTTAAAATAAAATGTTTAGATATAAATTTTATTCTTTTTTAAATTCCAATTATTGTTTAACTTTACAAATTTCTTCAACTAAAATTTTCATTGGAAGTTTCTTTGATGATGATTCTTTAATATCTTTAAATAATAATGAAAAAAATAATAATTTCCCTTTTACTGAAGAAGAAATATTAAATATTAAAGAAATTTTTAATGATTTAAATATTATAATAACGCCACAATTGTCTTTTATTTTATCCTTACCATTTATAATAAATAAATTTAAGGTTAATATAGATTCAATTAAATTTTATACAACAGAAGCAATATCACAATTATCTTCTTCTTATTTAAATGAATTTTATATTAATTTTAATTCTTTATTAATTCAACATATAAATTCTTCAGATGAAGCAATTTTGATTTCAGAAAAAGAAATAAAGAATTTTTTATCACATTATATTTTTATGAATTTTAATCAATTTGAAAATTCTTTGATTAAAACTTTAGAACAAGGAATTCAAATATCATTTCATTCAAATGGTTATGAATTAGGAACTTTTAATACATTAATAAAGTACTTTGACAAAAAAATTTTTATATTAAATAAATCTTCGTTGTTTGGTTTCAGATATCCTCAATTATTTGATTATGAGTCAATAATAAATTGTGATTATTTAATTTGTTTTCCAGAAATATGTAATTCAAATAGTAATTTTAAATTTATGTTAGAATCTTTTTCTCAAGAAATGAGAAATGCTGGTTCAAAAAATATAGACAATTTAACACATTATCCAAGTTTATTTTTAATAGTAGAACCTTTATTTATTCTTGAATTTTGTGATTTAATGAGGATTAAATTTTCAAAAGATATTAAATATATTTATTTAAGTAAATCTATTGATTCAATTATGAAATATGCTAATATTAATACTGGTTTTCTTAATCCTCAAGTTTTTGGAAAAATTTTTGATTTTTTATTACCTTTTTCTTTCGATGAATTAGAAAAACAAAAAATTTTATATCATTTTCAAGATTTTAATGAATTTAAAGATAATAAAGAAATTGAAAAATTAATACAAGAAGTTAGATGTCCTTTTTGTTTTATTATTAATAAATTTTCTTTTTTTACTGATTTAGGAAAAGATATTTATGAATTTTTTATCAGAAATTTTAATTCTCAAAAAGATGAAATTATTACTATTAATTCTAATTTTTTTATTGAACAGAAAATTTTAAATTCTAAAAAAAATATTCAACTCAGAAATTTTAATATTGAATATTTTTTAACTTATGACCAACTGAAAGAAATAATACATAAAATTAAACCTAAAAATGTTATTTCTGAACCAGAAATCAATATATTCATAGATGAAAAATTTAATGATGATTTACTTTATGAAAATGCTTATCTTGATTTTGATTGTTATGAAACAAATGAAATTAATATTAATGTTATTCAAAAAAATTTAAGATTTCTTATTTCAAAAAACAATGATGATATAATTAAATTAAATGAAAATATTCCTAATATAAAAACAAATTTTGAAAATTTAGTTAATAATTATTTAAAAATGAATAATATGTTTATTTCAAATATTCTATTTAATGAAAATTCAATTGAAATAACAATTAAAAAAAATGAAATAGAATCTTTTATAGAAATAATAAAAAATGATAATATAACTCCAAATATAAATATAACATGTGAAAATTTCGAAGATTCCTTATTTTTAAATACAATATTTTCAAATATATTTGTATAAATAAATAATCTATATTTAAATATAAATAAAATATAATTTTAAATTATTTTAAATTAAAAAAAAAAAAAAGTAATAGAATCTTAAAACAAAAAAAAGAAAAAAAATGTCGTTTAATGCTTCTTTTGGTGAAGATGGATTAGAAGATTCAAATGGAATTTTAAGTGGAGATGAAGTTAATATAAATAATAATTATAATACTGAAATATATAATGATAAAAATAATATTAGTTTTGAAGCAATAGATAATTTAAATACTAATACTAATAATAAAAGTAATGATGCTATTCATGATAATAATGATATATTTAATTCTATTCCAATGGAAATTGAAACTGAAGAAAATGATAAAATTTATTTTTATCAAAATGAATATTTAATTGAAAATATTAATTATCATTTGAATAAAATGATTAAGACTATAAATAATAAATTTCTACTTCAAAAATTATTTGTTTTCTTATTAATTAAAAAAATAAGTGATATTAAACATTATCAAATAATAGAAGCTGAATTACTTTTTATAAAAATTTCAAATACTTTAAAATTATTAATTAGAGTATATAGAAGAAATAAAAGATTTAAAATAAAAAAATATTTTTATAAATGGTATAATAATTATTTAATTAATAAACAAACTCATGAAATAAAAAAGAAAATAGAAGAAAAAGTACAAAAAGAAAATGAGGAAAAAATAAATAATTTAAATAAACAATTAAATGAAATTGAAAAAGACTCAAAAAATTTAAATAAAACATATTCTTCAATAGAAAATACAAATAATGATTTAAAAAATAAAATAAAACAATTTAATGAAAAAGAAAATAATTTATGTTCAAAATTAAAACAATTAGAAAGTAAAAATAATAAAT
>JAEEGL012702406.1_pt1 | contig 10132 bp, 7 predicted proteins | sample 9134231 | NCBI WGS metagenome assembly JAEEGL01 (sample SAMN16246548, study PRJNA631951) | gut metagenome | biome: gut microbiome; feature: rumen; material: fiber-attached | host: Bos | place: Iran: Karaj | collected 2018-10
AATGTCTTGTGAAGTCAAGCCTGTCCACGCATTCGATGATTTTGGCAGGAGAATCTACAGACACAGCATCTGCTACCTCCTTTGCTATGCTGCAACTCTGGTGATTCCAAACAGACATTTGGTGATAGGCCATTCGCTTGGAGACGGGTTCTACTTCAATTTCAATGACAACAGGAGCATCTCGGACAAGGAGATTGAGCTTCTGATTTCCGAGATGAAGAAGATCGTCTCTGCAGCATTGGACATTGACTATGTGTCTTTGACAAGCCAGGAAGCCATGAAGAATCTGTCTGCCCAGGGCTATGACGATGCCGTCCTACTCATAAAATCAATGAGCAGACCGTCTGTGGATATGTACAAGATCCGCGATTACTACAACATCGCCTATGAACCGATAGTGTGCAACACATGCATGATGGGCGTCTGGGAGCTTCGCAAATACAGCGACCATGGAATGCTTCTCAGATACCCTGTGAAATCCAAGGTCTTGGCCATTGATTCATTCAAGGACAATGACAAGCTCTTTGAGGTCTTTGAGGAGAATCGCGCATGGGAAAGGCTCTTGGGCGTCAGATGCGTCGGTGAGATGAACGGCAGATGCGCAGATGGAACAGTTGAACAGTATGTGAGACTGTCTGAGATTCTGCAGCGAAGAAAGGTGGCCCAGATTGCTGATACAATCCAACGCAGAGGCGCCAAGGCTGTCTTCATTGCTGGTCCGTCCTCATCAGGAAAGACGACATTCGCCAAGCGCCTTTGCGAGCAGCTTCAGCTTTTGGGCAATGCCCCGATCAGGATATCCCTTGATGACTACTACAAGAGACCAGGCGAAGCCCCGCTTGACGATGAAGGTAATCCGGATCTTGAGACCATTGAGGCGCTTAACGTAGATATGTTCGAGAGGAACATGGACGACCTCTTTTCCGGCAAGGAGGTTGACCTGCCTCACTTCAGTTTCAAGATCAAGGACACATACTATCTGAACAAACCCATCAGGATGAAGGATGAGACAATCTTCGTCATAGAGGGCCTTCATGGTCTGAATCCCAAGTTCACGTCCAAGATCGATCAGAAGTATGTCTTCAAGGTCTACATCTCTGCTCTGACAGGATTGAACATGGACGACTGCAACAGAGTCTCGACAACAGATGACCGCATGCTCAGAAGGATTCTGCGTGACTACATGACAAGAAGCACAAGCGCAGAGGAGACTCTTCTCATGTGGCCAAGTGTGTCACGTGGAGAGCGTAAGCACATATTCCCGAACCAGAACAATGCAGATGTGATGTTCAACAGTGCACTGGACTATGAACTGGGCGTTCTGTCTCCGTTTGTCACTCCACTTTTGCACAGTGTGAGTCCCCAGTCAGGTGAGGCCTATACGCATGCACAGCGACTACTTGCCTTTTTGGAGAACATATATGCGATTCAACCCTCTGTCGTTCCGCCTGATTCGCTTCTGCGCGAGTTCATTGGTGGCAGCGTCTATGAAGATTGACGTTGTACTCCATTCAAGATAAATTCTAGCTATGATGACGTATGAGATTCTGGATACATGCACAGGCTGTGGGATGTGCCTTTCCATATGCCCGGTCAAGGCGATTTCCGGAGGTCCAGGGAGACAGCATGTCATAGATGCGGACTACTGCATCGGATGCGGGGCCTGCTCAAGGGTCTGCGAAAACTCAGCCGTCATTGACCAGACTGGCAAAAGCACAGCTCACGAAAGCAAAAGGTTCTGGTTGATTCCGCATTTTGATGAGAAAAAGTGCAGATTCTGCGGAAAATGCTATGAGATGTGTCCGGCTGGAATAATAACAAGACCGCTTTCCGGCAAGGTTCCTGAGCTTACCAATTCAAAGCTCTGTGCATCATGCCGATGGTGTGAGAAGGTCTGTGTCTTCGGTGCAGTGACATTCTCATCCGCATCCGGAGAAGGTTCTGATTGAGGGGTTGGCTGTGAACACTGCATTGCTCAAGGAAAAGCTTGAATTGCTCGACAGAACTCTCCCTGTGGAAGGAATCGTCGAGCGCAGAAACAAAAAGGCCCTCGTCCTTGATTTGGCGGATGAGACCCATTATGACTGGGAAGTGCCTGAGAAATGGCTTGATTCATACATTTCGGGTCCCGCTTTGGGGGCTAGAATCTGGGGAGAGTTTGCCGGTGCTGACATCGAGGACATCTCAACATATGAAGCGAACAATCCGATTGTGATCACCTCCTCAGCTCTGAGCAATTCGGGCATGCCCGGTTCCGAGCTTGTAAGTATAGCATTCAAATCTCCAGTCACAGGTTCTTTGATGTTCAACGTCATAACCAACACAGTTGGTATGCGCCTTGAGGCATTGGGCTATTGCGCCCTAATCATCACAGGCCGCCTGAGAAGGCCCACAGTCATTGATGTTAAAGGAAGCGGAGTCTCATACAACGTCTCAGAGGTCTTCATCGGTTACACCGTCAGCCAGATTGAGGCCCTCGTCAGGGTAAATCCCATGACGACTGCCATGTCGATAGGACCGGCAGGTGAACAGAAGGTCCCTTTTGCCACTGTGGTCTGCGAGGGTTCGTCCACAGGCCGTGGAGGCCTAGGCTGCGTATTCGGATACAAGAACATCAAGAGCCTCTGCATAACAGGTTTTGACACGTCTTTTGAACGTACAGGACGAGACGAGGACATAAAGAAGGCCAGATCTGTTTTTGATCACGCTTTGGATTCCAGTCAGTACTGCCGAATGATGCAGCGCAGCGGAACATCCTGCATGGTCAAGCAAAGCGGAAAGTACGGTTGGGCACCTGTGTTCAACTTCAGCAGAAGAACGGATCCAAGGCTATTCCATCTCGGAGGAGATGAAGTCAGAAGAAGATACGGCGAGGAGCATGGTGGCTGCATCGGCTGCCCGGTTCTCTGCAGGCACAGGACTACTGACGGAATAGTCATTCCAGGTTATGATGCAATTCTGATGCTCGGTTCGAATATCGCATGCTTTGACATGGACAAGATAATCGAGCGCTACGCACAGTGTCTGAATTTCGGTCTGGACCCGGTGTCCACAGGCAATGTTCTTGGCTGGGCCATCCAAGCCTGCTCAAGTGGTCAGGTGAACCTCCTGGAGCCTGATTTCAACTTCAAGGACAACTCAAAGGTCCTTCCTCTCATTGAGATGATTGCCAGGCGCATCGGACCTGGTGAGCCGTTGAGCTTCGGAACATATGCTCTGGGTCAGGCATTTAAGGACAGCAGCTTCGCCTATACCATAAGAGGACTTGAATGCGGACCTTATGACTACAGAGGTGCGTTCTCGCAGTGCATCACGGACTGTATGGGACATTGGTTCTCAAATCGCTTTGAGATTGAGAGTGGAGTCTTCAATCAGGATCATGCAGAATGGGCGGTGCTCAATGAGAGCATAGTCATGGGACTTGAAAGCTATGGGGTCTCGGATTGCCTTGTCGTTCCTACAATCGTTGAGCAGATCAAGGACCTCGAAAGAAGACGAAAAATACTTCCGAAATCGGTAATAAAGCACGTTAAACCAAAAATGCTTGCTGGGATGATCAGCGCATATTCGGGCTCGGATATCGTTGCAGAGCATATAATTGCTTTGGGAGATAAGTGCTGGAGACTGATATATGACATCAATCTTGCTTTGGGGTTCAACATGCTTGAGGATTCATCCCAGTATCTGCCGGAGCACTTCTACATCGACCCGGACAGCAACCACAAAGAACCGTCAATTGTGCCTTATAGAAACCTGGTTGAACGTTACGTCTATCTGCGAAAGCAGACGGTCGCCGCTCAGAGCGCGAATCTCAAACGAGACTGATCCGTCCTTTTTGAAGACTATCATGGCATAGGAGGCTTTGCTGTAGCCTCTGGGTCTGGACGGTGATCCTGGATTAATGAAAATAATTTCTTTTCCATCAATGAGTTGCTTCTCAACACTATTGACGTGTGAATGACCATTTATCACAACGTCAAAGTCCTTGTCTTCAAGGCCTACGGAGCTTGGACTGGAGTACAGATGACCATGTGTGATGAAGATTCTGAGCCCATTGAAGCTGCATGTCCTGTATGGCGGCAGATCCAGTCCCAGGTCTGTCCATGCCCACCTGTTGTCACAGTTGCCCTGAACCGGTATGAACACGAAGTTTCTGCACTGCAAGACAGAGTTCGTTATGCAGTTTTCAACATCCAGATCCCCCGCATAGAGGAATGCCAAGCAGTTTTCGTTTTCCGCTTTCTTGGTGAGGATTTCGAAACAATCGTCGTCATTGTGCACATCGCTTGCGACAAGCAGATACTTTTCTTCTTTTATTCCTAGCATTGTATGAAATTATACTATCACATGAAAGATGAGCATAAACCTATACAGCTGTTAAGGGAAATGGCTTTTCCCAGTAAAAAAAACGAACGATTGGCAGCTTCCTGCGTAAATCTTTTCTTGTAAACGTAAAATCAATCATAGTATGATTACAACAGTATACCTGTATAGGTTTTATTATATATTGTACTTTTCTGAATTTTACTTTTCAGGGAATATTGGAGGTTAATATGGCAGATAATGTCTTCATCTGTTCAGATGGTCACAAACTTGCATATAACCTCTGGTTGCCTTCTCCAAATATAGAAATCAAAGCTTTTCTGCAGATTCTCCATGGCATGGCTGAGCATAGCGACAGATATGCCAAGTTTGCAGAATATTTAAATACACTTGGAATTGCGGTTTTTGCCGCTGACCATAGAGGTCATGGAGCAACAGCATCAGAGGATGAGATCGGTTGGTTCGCAGAGCGTGACGGCTGGGATCGGGTCGCCGATGACGCTTTCGAGCTTGCCAACTTCATCACTTCGCAGCAGTACGTCAACACAACATTCCTCATGGGACACAGCATGGGAAGCTTCCTTGCCAGAACGGTGATGGTAAAGCATCCTGATTTCTACAGCGGTGTCATCATCATGGGAACTGGCTGCGGCAAGGGCATTGTCGGAAAGATCGGAAAGCTTCTCTGCAAGAGGGAGATCCGCAGAAATGGATCCAAGTCCCCTGGCGTTCTTATGAACAAGCTTTCCTTCGGGGCATTCAACAAACCGTTCGAGCCTACAGCAACGGATTTCGACTGGCTCTCGCGTGATGCCAAAGAAGTCGAGAAGTACATCAAGGATGACAAATGCGGCTTCCTGTGCACAAACGGCTTCTTCTATGACATGCTCAATGGAATTGAGTTTGCGAACAGCAAGGCAAATGCAGAGACTCTCCCGAAGGATCTCCCGCTTCTTATCATCAGTGGCGAGATGGATCCTGTTGGTGATCTCGGCAAGGGAGTCCAGAAAGTCTACAAACTCTATACAAGTGCAGGAATTGCGGACGTTACTCTCAAGCTCATTCCAGGTGCACGCCATGAGCTTCTGAACGAGACGAACAAGAAGGAAGTATATGAGATTCTGGCTAACTGGCTGGAATCACATATCTGATTGATCTATGTCTGCATCCAAAGGGAAGAGAAAAGTAGTTGGCTTTGTCTCTCTGGCAAAGAGCTTTTTCAAGGAGTTCGGTGAAAACTCTTCCTCAATGCTTTCCAACGGCATGGTCTATTCAACCCTGATTGCGGTTGTACCTTGCCTTGCCGTTGTATATGCAGTACTGAATCTGTTCGGTGTGTTGGACCCGGTTGTAAATATCCTTGAGGAGTATGTGATCAGCACTTTCGGCGAGGGCACCGGAGCAACACTTGTCAATTACATCAACACATTCACAGAGAACGCAGTTGGTATGGGCATTGTCAGCATACTATCCTTCGCTGTGACATTCGTGCTTTTGATTGATAAGATATTTACTGTTGTCAACAAGATTTACAACACGAAGAAGGGTGGCAATCCCATTATCCGATACCTGAAGTACGCAGGAATCATTGCGGTAGGGCTGATAGCGATTGTCCTTGCCGTGTTCCTGGTGGGGCGCTTCAATGCTCTGTCTGTGAAGATGCGCGGCATACCTCGGCTGAGCACATTCGAGACGCTCATCAAGGCTATTCTGCCTATTGCTGCCATCTTCGGTGTTATGCTTGCTGTCATAATTCTCATACCAAACTGCAAAGTCAATTTCCGTTCAGGCGTCATTGGTGCTTTGATTGGAACTGTTGGCATATATGTACTCGGATTCATCTTCAGCTTTGTGGTTGGGCGTTCGGTAAAGTATTCTGTCATCTACGGATCATTGGCTACGCTGATGTTCTCGTTCATGTTCCTCTCATACTTGTGGAAGATAATATTCGCCTCGGTCACTCTGGCATATGTCCATCAGAGAGAGACTGTAGGATTCAAGGCCTCAAAATGAATGATATTCTCAAAATCAAACCGGCAATAAAGGATTATGCCTGGGGAAATGAAGATTTCATAGCGGATCTTCTGTCAATTGAAAAAAACGGACCAATGGCTGAACTGTGGATAGGGGCAAACAGACAGGGAAGTGCCATTGTAGAGGTGTCAGGACAGAAGCTGTGCGATGTTCTGGATGATAATCCTTCGTTTTGCGGGTGCAAGGCAGATGATTTCCCGTTTCTTCTGAAAGTCCTTGCCATTTCACAGAGTCTGAGCATCCAATGCCACCCGGATTCTGAACAGGCAAAGAGGGGCTATGAATCAGAGGCCAAAAAACGCCTCAAAGTAGACCGAAAGCTATGGAACTACCAGGACGGCAATCAGAAGGCTGAGATGCTCTACGCTCTTACACCTGTTACTGCCATGTGCGGATTCAGACCGTTCGAAGACATGAGAAAGCTGCTGGAAACCGCTGTTCCCAACTTATTCAAAGAACATCTTGCCGAATTAGGAAGTATTTCTGAGCTTTTTGATGCAATCTACAGATTTGATTCAGATACCCTTTCCTATGGTGAGGCTGAGCTGTTGAAGAATAGTCACAGCCTTCCAGATGACATTCGGGACATTGTCACAGACCTTGGTGACAGATATTTCGGGGATCCTGGGGTTTTCTCTCCGCTTATACTCAATATCATCCATCTTGATGTCGGTCAGGCTGTCTATCTTAGACCACGTGTGCTCCATGCATATATATATGGAAATGGAATTGAGCTGATGAACAACTCTGACAACGTTCTACGAGCAGGTCTTACGCCGAAGCATGTAGATCTGGATGAGCTTGAGAAGGTTATGGATGCAGAAACCTACATCCCAACGCCTATGTTGAGCACAGATGATGAAGGTGGAAAGCATTTCGTTTGTGACGGAGGCTTCACACTCACTGTGATGAAGGGCTCTGAGTTCTCCAACTCCTATAAAGGTCCAAAGGTCTTGCTGTGTACAGAGGGAGAGGCTCTGCTTGATGGAGAGATTCCCCTTAGGCGTGGTGAATGCTGCATCATAGGATCCGATACAGATTCTTTCTCTGTCGATGCGAAAAACGCTTCCGTGTTTATGGCTACATCAAATGTTTGAGGTAGTGGATTCTTTGTATTGTTACTAAAATAATCTCATATGTTATAATAATAACATAATGTAAAGAAAAATAACAGACTTGATTGACCAACTAACACTTTTTCTATAGAAAAGAGTTGTCACGGAGGTAATGACATGTTGATTAAGAGTCTGCTGATTCTGGTTTTCTTCGGAATCATGATAGCTGTGGGTCTGTTTTGCAGAAAGCAGGCCAAGGACGTCAAGGGTTTTGTTCTTGGCGGTAGGAACGTGGGACCATGGCTTTCGGCCTTCGCCTACGGTACAAGCTATTTTTCGGCAGTCATCTTCGTAGGCTACGCCGGACAGTTCGGATGGAAATTCGGAGTTGCATCCACATGGGTCGGTTTGGGAAATGCCTTCATTGGATCACTTCTTGCATGGACAATACTCGGTCGAAGAACAAGGATCATGACGCAGCACCTGAAGTCTGCAACCATGCCTCAGTTCTTTGAGAACAGATTTAGCAGCAGGGGCCTTAAACTCATATCTTCGATAATAATCTTCGTTTTCCTTATTCCATACACAGCATCACTTTACAATGGTCTTAGCAGATTGTTCGGAATGGGCTTTAACGTCGACTACACGATTTGCATCATAGTGATGGCTGTCCTTACTGCGGTCTATGTCATCGCTGGCGGATACATGGCCACGGCTGTCAATGACTTCATCCAGGGCGTCATAATGCTTGTAGGAATAGTTGCGATAATCGGCTCTGTTCTGAAGATCAACGGAGGTTTTGTCGGTTCTCTTTCAGCTTTGGCCAACATCACAGACCCTGCTGTAACAACAACACCTGGAATCTTCGCATCATTCTTCGGACCTGATCCGTTCAGTCTTCTTTGCGTTGTGATTCTGACTTCCCTTGGAACATGGGGCCTTCCTCAGATGGTTCAGAAGTTCTACGCAATCAAGAGCGAGAAGGACATTCACAAGGGTACCGTCATCTCAACGATCTTCGCCATTGTCGTTGCTGGAGGATGTTACTTCCTCGGTGGTTTCGGAAGACTTTTCGATGTTAATGTCGCCAAGGAAGGCTACGATGCCATAATCCCTGCGATGCTTGCAAACCTTTCACCTGTGATCTTCGGAGTTGCCTTGGTCCTGGTTCTGTCAGCCTCAATGTCCACATTGTCGTCCCTTGTGCTTGCATCCAGCTCAACTCTGACCTTGGATTTCATAGATCCGGTGTTCTTGGGGAACAAGAAGGATGAGAAGAAGAACCTTCCTATCATCAGGGTCTTCATTGCCGTGTTCATCCTGATCTCAGCTGTGATTGCCATTGTGCAATACAAGCTCAATGTGACGTTCATTGCACAGCTGATGGGCCTCTCCTGGGGAGCCTTGGCAGGATCATTCCTTGCCCCATTCCTTTACAGTCTGTACTGGAAGGGAACCACAAAGGCCTCCTGTGTGGTATGTTTCATCTGGGGTTCTGTGCTGATGCTTGCGAACATGTTCTTCAAGAGTGCATTCCCGGCAGTTCTTCAGAGCCCGATCAACTGCGGCGCCTTTGCAATGCTTGGTGGAATGGTGATAGTTCCTATTGTAAGCGCATTAACAAGGCGTCCTAACAAAGATCAGATTGATGCAATCTTCTCCTGCTATGACAAGAAGGTCATGGCACCGATTAAGGATGTTCTAAGTTCTGAAGAGGCATAAAGTTAACTAACTTAGTAATAATGGCTTACAAACAATCCGGCAGCCTTGCTCAAACGCAGGCTGCCTTTATTATAGCCACTGCCTTCTCAAGGACGTCCATCGGGATGTTCAAAGCAGGAAGGAGCCTGACCTTGTCCTTTGCCGTCAGGCAGAGAACACCGTTTTCCATGCATTTTGCCACAACATCGGAAGCTGGTTTTACTGTCTTGATTCCAATCATCAGACCAAGACCGCTGATGCTTTCCACACCAGGTGCACCTTCAAGGGCTTTGAAGATGTAGGCGCTTTTTGCCTTGACCTCGGAGAGGAGCTTTTCATCGATTCTCTTGAGGATGCTCACAGCAGCTGCACAGCTGACCGGGTTGCCGCCGAACGTCGAACCATGGTCTCCATATCCAAGTACATCCTTGCACTTGTCGCTGATCAGTGTTGCACCGAGAGGAAGGCCTCCTGCAAGACCCTTGGCAGTCGAGACTACATCAGGAACAATGCCGAAGTTCATGTAGCTGTACAGCTCACCGGTTCTGCCGTTTCCGGTCTGGACCTCGTCCACAATCATTATCATGTCGTTCTTCTCTGTAATCTCCCTCACGGCCTTTATGTATGATGCATCAAGGGGAAGAACTCCGCCTTCACCTTGAATGCATTCAATCATCACAGCTGCGGCGTTGTACTTTGAGATTGCCTTCTCGAGGGCATCGATGTCATTGGCAGGTACGCTGACGAAGCCAGGGGTCAGGGGCAGGAAAAGCTCATGGTAGTGTTCCTGTCCTGTTGCGGCTAGGGTGGTGAGGGTTCGTCCGTGGAAGCTGTTCTCAAGGGTGATTATGGTGTTGCGTGAAGATTCGTACTTGTCTGATTCGTACTTTCTGGCAACCTTGATTGCACACTCGTTGGCCTCTGCTCCTGAGTTGCTGAAGAACACCTTGCTCATTCCGGTTTTCTTGCAAAGCATTTCGGCAAGCTCCACACATGGCTGGGTGTAGTAGAGGTTGGAC
>JAEEGL013324451.1_pt1 | contig 10132 bp, 9 predicted proteins | sample 9134231 | NCBI WGS metagenome assembly JAEEGL01 (sample SAMN16246548, study PRJNA631951) | gut metagenome | biome: gut microbiome; feature: rumen; material: fiber-attached | host: Bos | place: Iran: Karaj | collected 2018-10
ATTGCTGAGGTCTTCCATATTACCCTGCAGATCATATCCGGATTCCTTTAGGATCTGTAAGAACTTATCAGCCAGGTCCATACCATTATAGGCAGGATCACCTCTGTCACCAAAACCAAAACCAGCCAGTATCTGATTTGGTTCCAGGAATGACATTGCACTAACTCTTGCGGCTGTAGAGCCATTCATCATCATGTTAGCGATTGATAATAATGATTTCTTGGCACTTTGGATCTTGCCGATGAAGTTACCGGCAATGTTTTCACTCCAGCTGTCATTAATGCCGTTTAAGGCGTTAAGTAATTGTGTATTTAATGATTCATAGGCACTCTTAATGCTGTTCATTTCTGAAGCCTGCGCCAAGAGTTCCTGAGGATTTAACTTAATATCTGCCATAACTTTTCACCTATAAAGATAACCCTTCCTTAAGTGACTGGAAATTTACCATGTTGATGCTCTGGCTGGCAATGTTATGACAACCGTTAACGGCTGATTCAAACGTGCCGGCAAATCCTGTACCGCCAAATGTGCTTGGACTGATTGACAGAATTCTGGCAATGATGCCGTCAAGATTATTATGAGCATTCATGTTTTCCCTTTCAGTTTCATCAAAGATGTTTGAAGACTCCTTAATTGCGCTGTAGAAAGATGCAGAGTTGTTCTGTATGACCCTGATTCTTTCCCTGTTCATCATGGTATAGTTGTTAATCTCATCTCTCTGCGGACAGATCCAGTCGTTATGAATAGTGATCTGATTGAGCATATTCATGGCTTCGCTTATTTCATTATTAGCTCTTTCAGCGATTGAAACTGAATTTCTTAATACATCTGTATCTATGTTTAGTACTCTCATCTCATTTCACCTCACTAAAATGAATTCCTGATCTTCTGGGCACACTGTGCATCAATGGCTGCAAAATCATTGTCAGCCTTATTGGCATACTTCATGAATGATTCCAGAACATCAATCATTGATCTGGCCTGTTTCTGGTAGCCACGCATCATTTCCACATATGAATCTGCTGCCTTGCCGTCCCAGGATGAACGTACCTGTTCAATGAGATTATTCAGTCTTGTATTCAGTTCTTCATAAGCCTCAATAGAGTTCTTCAGAGAACTGGTATTCTGTTCAAGATTATCGTAATTAATTCTTATTCTTGCCATATTACATGCCCTTTCCCTGAACGATTTCTCTTCTTAATCTTTCATCCATTTCTTCGTAATATCTGACAGCCTGTTCGATTTTCTGAACGGATGTATTCAGATTTTCATTGATCATGGTACTGATCTGATTTATCAGTCTTGTTGACTGTTCAACTATTGCGCTTCCCGTTTCCCCGCTCATGCCGGATGCGTTTGCATTAAGGGATCTTAATGTATTCATTGACTCCTCGAGTTTGGCAATAGCCTGTCTGATCTTTCTCTGATCAGCTTCAGCTGCCTCTCTCTGAATTTTGATTTCATTTACTGTTGGCATATCATTCACCTACTTCCCACAGGCAAATTCACATGCCTGCTGAACTGCCTTATTAAGCTCAGCTGTTTCCGGTTCACCGTTTTCACCAGCCTGCCATATCGTTCCGTTCATACACAGCCAGCTCTTTCTGTATGAGCCTACATTTGCCTTGGCACATATGATTGAAACGATCTTTTCAATCTTTTCTTCATCAAATGTTCCCTCTGCAGTTTTTCCATAGCCATTGAAGCATTCCTCAATAGCCTTTATTAATTCATCCTGACTGTATTCAGTAACAGTAAGTCTGTCTTCACCACTGACCTTAGTGATCTTATCATCCAGAAAATGGAAATTGCACTTATCAAGTTCCTTATCTCCAGGCTCTCCTGTCATTAGCTTTAATTCAATTTCACCGAAAAATACAGGAGCCAGAATTTCACTGATTTCTTCACTCACTGAAACATTACCGCTGAAGTCTTCTTCCACATAACCCTTATCAGCTAACTGAGACAGCGTTTCCTGTTCATGGACAGAATATCTCTTCTGAATATCAGGCATGTGAGCAATGTACTCGTAATCAATATATTTGGCTTCAAGTACAGTTCCCAGGAAATACAGTTCCTGAGGTGATATTGTAAGTATCTTTCCCATAGTTTCCTCCTCACAAGGTTATTTATCTTACACAGTTTGGTCATTGCCCTTATTAACAATGACATCCGCAAACTGCAAAATTTTACCCTTATAAATGTATCCTGATCTGACAATCTTCAGAACATAGTCAGCAGGAACTGATGCATCATAATCAGTATCGACCGCATTGTGATACCTGGTATCAAACTGAACACCTGTTTCATTTATGCAGGTCACTCCATACTTCTTAAGATTCTCAACTGACTGGTTGTAAAGGATCGTTACTCCTTTCAGTTCGCTTTGGTTCTTTATCGACTTCATGCCGTATTCCATATTGTTTATAACGGCAATCTGATCCATGATCATGGCCACCATGGCACTGTCAGTTGTTTCTGTTTTCTTAATATCGCTTTTCTTTACTTCTGGTTTTTCCGGTTCAGCCTTTTTCTGCTTTACCTTCTCTTCTTTCTGGCTTTTCCTGATCTGCTCAGCAGGAAGATAATCATACAGATTCATTACATATGGATCCTTGTTCAATGTATCAACGCTGAATGTTATTGACCCGTCAGTTTCAAGATCCAGCCAGTAATTACACTGTAATTCCATAGTTGCTCTGCTTGGATCTTTCAATGACCATTCAGCAACGATCTTTTCCTTATTGTTAAGTTTTTCATACAGACGGAAGTTAACTCCCGGCATTGCCATAAAGGTGAAGTACTCTTTCTTAACATTAGCTGGAACCGTCGTATCAGGAGAGAATAATTCTCTTCTTTTATCATTGACTGACAGTCCATAACTGAACGGTCCGCTGCCTGGCAGAAACAGTGTGTTGACGGTTCTTAATGTCAGAACACTGCTGCACATTTCCAGCCCTTTGAGATATACCTTATCATCAAGCGGTGTTACGATTCGGTCAAATATCAGATCATGGCTGGTACGCAACTTATCCCTGACCGTCCTCACGAATTCTTCATATCGGCCATCCACACTGGCATAGTACAGCAGAGCTGCTTCATCCTTTATGAATTCTTTACTGTTCAATATGTCCAGAGAATCATTTTCAGAAGTTGCCACATAAGTATTTATTCTCTCAAGAACAGCATCACTGTACTCGTATGAGGCCATGGATATATTCTTACCATCAAGCATCAGAGTAATAAATCTGCCGGTTTTTACCTTGTTTATACTTACAGCCCAGGCCAGCAGGTCCGTATCATAATAGAAGCGGAACATGGACAGCCCTCTCTGTACAGCTGCTGCATTGATTGTCCTCTTTTCATCAAGGCCAAAGCTATCTGGGATGAAGAATACCAGATTGAAATCACTGTATCCGCCATTTCTGCTGACAGTTTCCTTTATTTTGGACATTGCCATAAGAAGAAATCCATACTTCCTCAGGCCGGTATCTCTGTCCTTCATGTATTCTGCGGGAATGATATCATACAGTAATCCCCTGTCACTGTTAAAGAGCACGGTTATCTTACCGTTTCTTATGTCTACATATACATGTTTCTTTGAATATTCAGCTGTATTCATATGATTCCTCACTAAATGTAGATCCTGTCACCGTTCCAGATACCGGCACTGCCGAATGTTTCATTATTCTTCAGGCTGCGATTCAGTCTTTCACAGTAAATGCTCCTGTATTCAGGAGTTATTCTGATATTACTGTTGTACATGCATACTGCCTCTACAATATCCAATAACAGCTTTTCAGCGAACACGTTCAAAGGGATTTCCATGTCATAATCAGGAAATTCCTTATTACGGCTACCAACTGTAACTATTACACTGCTCTTCATAATAACTCCCACTAACTAATTTCAATTAATGTATTTTTACCTTTTTCATGGAATACAGCCTGGCTGTCTTCCAAAGTAATACCTGCCAGCCGGGTATCACTGTCCAGATGCAGGAAACTGTGATTTGCCGGCATGCCTCCAATGGCGATACCTTTGTTTACCTTGTACGCTGCGTTTAGTAACTGCTTATACTCCTCAGTATCACTTAATCCTTCAGTACCTGCTGAGCAGATAATCATTACACCTAAAGAAGCTGTCTTGGCAAAGATCCTGCCAAAGGTTTTTAGATTATCCAAGGAAAGTGACTGCTCCAGTTTGTCAGCATCATTCACTATCAGACACAGTTGTTTCTTTCCCTTACGCCACTTCCTGACAGCATCACTGCCCTGAGTTTTAACTGCGTTGTATTCCTGAAGTCTTGCATTAAGCTCGCTTTCAAGTTCATGTAGTATATCCTGGGGATTTTCACTTATATATGTGGCTCTTTCAGCAAATGAATCATACAGTTTTACATGAGCCAGCTTTTCAGCGGTATCAACCACATAAACAATATTGTCAGGATTGCTCACCAGCATTCCCGTCATCATGGTCATAGCCCTTATTCCCTGCTTTTCATCACCGTAGCTAACAGTCAGTATGTTGCCGTCAGTCATGTCCGTTATGATTGGTTTAAGATATGTAGTTTCCCTGCCGATCGGTAATAATTCTCTGTTTGTATATTCCTTCAGCAGTTCCGTAAGATTTCCCGTATTTCCATCAGAACCATCTTCCGTTTTCTCATTATCCTGCTTGTTCCAGGCTTCCTTCATCTTATTGATCAGTTCAAGGAGTTTTTCATGTCTTAACTGATCGTCCTGTTCATCAATATACATGGCTGCCTGGAAAGCAACCGGTGGATTTCCTCTCATTAAGGCACTGCCCGGTACTGTCGGTAAGCTTATTGAAGCTATCGGACCAACAATGTTACTGTAATCTCCCTTATCAGCCAGCTGTAAGGTGATTGCACCTTTGACCAGCTGAGTAAGCTTGTACTTGATACCGGAGGTTGAGTTGGATGTAAATACTATATATATACCATAAGTCAGACCGTTAGTGGCTATCTCCGTTATGACCTCTTCTAATGAAGGATACTGTTCAAACAGAGGCACGATGTTATCGATTATTACTATGATTGCCGGAAGATTGTCAGACACTGACCTTCTGTAGGCTGTCAGTGAACTTACGGAATTAGCCAGGAAAGCTTTCTTCCTTCTGGTAAGTTCATTACGCATCTGTTTGACGAACTTGCTTATCTTCTCATCTTCCTGATTCAGGATGATTTCCCTGACATGAGGCATTTCTGAGAATTCGTTAAGTGTCCAGTTACCGGCATCCAAAACGTACATGTTAACTTCATCAGGCGTATAATACATGCCTAATGATAAAAGTAATGTTTTTAATAATGTGGTCTTTCCTGAAGCCGGTGAACCGTAAATGGCAAAGTGCCCGGTATTGGTAATGTCCATCATTTCAATACCCTGAGCCTGAAGCTGAGGAACATCATACATGCCAATTGGAACACTGATCACATCAGGATCAACACTCCTGCCAGCAGTGATAATGTTCTTTGCCTTGACACTGTTACCGTCATGTACTCTGTTTTCATAATTAATATGTTCAGGCCATGTTTCACCATTGAAACTGCCAGCCACATTTAATGAAGCCAGTGGGATCCAACTTTCCAGTTCAGGCAGCCATGGTCCACGCAGTTTCTCAATGCCAAGTGTCTTGGCGATGTTGTTTATTTCACCGATAACGGCTGTTAATTCATCAACCGCATCGGATTTTCTCTTTGTTTTCCTGTTAAATTCTACTCTTGAACCTTCTGCAGTAACTATTCTCACCTGATTGCCGCTGTCATTCTTTCTCAAGGCATTTCCTGTATATAAGGCACCGCTGTAGAATGACTGGAACAGTTCAAACAGTTCATCTTCACCTACTCTGATATAGGCACGTCCGGCTGTCGTGATCTTGGCCGCATCAGGTCTCTTCAGCATTTCCCTGCTGTCAGCCACATCCTGAACCTTCATGCAGATTCTGAATCTGGAGTTGGAACTAATCTGATCATTAACGACACCGCCAGGCTTCTGGGTTGCCAGCAGCAAGTGGATACCTAAAGAACGGCCTACTGTTGCCACGGAATTAAGTTCAGCCATGAATTCAGGTTCTTCTTTCTTCAGCTCGGCAAATTCATCGGTGACTATGACCAGATGAGGCAGTCTTTCCGTCACTCTACCTTCCTGGAAAGCCTGCTGATATTTGTCGATGTTATTTACACCCGCTATCGCAAACAGTTCCTGTCTTCTCTTCAGTTCACTCTTAAGAGATATCAGTGATCTGGTGATGTTACGGTCAATATTGGTGATCTTGCCTACTACGTGAGGCAATGGCTCCATCAGGTCGGACATGCCGCCGCCTTTGTAGTCAATTATGACAAAGTTTACATCATGAGGATGATAGTTAACAGCCATTGACAGTATCCATGACTGTAACAGTTCACTCTTACCTGAACCTGTTGTACCGGCTAATAATCCGTGAGGACCATGTGACCGATCTCCGCTTCTGATATCCAGTTCAAAAGGAACATCGTTATTCATCATGCCTATAGGTGCCTTTAATGTTCTGTAGGTTTCAGCTGAATTCCAGCGGTCAGCTATGTTAAGTTCATCAACCGTATTGACCCCATAACCCTGTAAGAAGGTTATGGAAGAAGGAATTGAACCGGCTGAATAACGGCTCTCCAGTTCAATGGCGGCCATCTTGCGGAAGAACGCGCCCAAATCGCCTGAATGAACAGGATCATCAGGCATGAATGACGTTCTTTCATTGTATACGTCTTTCTGATAGGCAACCGGATCATTATTCAGATCAACAATGTACTGGCAGCTTGCCGGTAAGTCATAAAGCTGGTCATACAGGAATACTGTGGTAATGCCCAATGACGGGTCATTTGAACTCAGGTAATCATACAGTTCGCTGTCAACGATCATGTTACGGCTGCGGACGAATATTACATAGTGAGGCAGCACTGCCTTCTTGTTTCTTTCGGCATCACTTGCCTCTTCCTTTCTGCGTTTGCAGATGTCAGACAGCATTTCTGATATGCCATCGGCTCTTTCCCTGTCAAAGGAAATGAATCGTACCTGACCTGACTCATCCCAGATATGCGGTGCCCATCTGAGATCACGCCATGTAGTTTTATCGGATTCATCAAATATGCCAGCAATCCTGACGTTCTCATAACTATGCTCGGTAGTGAGTTCAACAAGTATGTTTCTGGCAAGATAGACCAGTTTTTCTCTTGGGCCTACGATGCCGACTGTTCTGTATTTTCTTAAATCTATTCTTATCGGTACGTTTTCAACGTACTTGGTTTCTTCAATGATCTTCCCTGCTAGTTCTTCCAGTTCATCATCGAGCAGCTTAAAACCGTCATTATCAGCTCTGCTCTTAACGGAAACACAGAGTTTTTCCCTGCCTAACCCTATTCTGGCGGTAAGGAAATCATTATCTGCAGGTCTTCTTTCCCACAGGAAACGGCTGACAGTTCTCGGTGTCATTACTCTTAATGTTTCAAGACATTCTGCAGGTCTTGGATTCTCGGCAGTCAGAATGTTACGTTGGACATTGGCTATCTTTTCAATGCGGGCTTTCTGATCGTTAATGTAGGCAGTATACCTTTCCTGTCTCAGTTTCTCATATTCAGCCAGTTGCTGCTGTTCTTCCTTACTTAACTTGCTGTAATTTGCCATGCTCATGACCGGTGATATCAGTCCGGCAGCCTTCATCAGTAATGTTGCCGGAGTTATGGCACCGGAAGCCAGACTGGCAGCAGCCATGGCTCCTGAACCTATCAGATAAGCAAAGTTATTCCTGCTGCTGGAACCCATCGGACCTTTGCCAGGTACAGCTGAAAGGATTATTTCCTCATTTGGCAGCTGTTCACGTATTCTCGGTGAATAATGGTAGTGGATATATTTCTGCTCATCTGTCTGCGGCGCATTAACAGTATTTCCTGAAGTACAAGCTGAACCTGTGCTCCTGATGTTTACTTTAAGACCGTTTCCGGCATTTTCAAACAGAAGTCCTCCTGCCTCAAGCTTCATTCTGAAAGTGTAAACAGATAATACGTCGCCATTTTTCATGACAGCACTCTTTACCTTTGTACCATTGACAAAGACACCATTCATGCTGTTGGTATCTTCAACAAGCACCGTGTTATTGCTGTAACGGATCGTAAAGTGATTGCGGGATATGATCCGTAAAGGAATGCAGATGTCATTGGTCGATAATCTGCCACACTTTACGGTAACATCCTGAGGTACAGATATCTTTTCATCATAAAAGCCTGTAACATCTGAAACATATACGGATAATGATCCGTCACTGTTCAGATATTCAGGCTGATTAAACTTAATAGGTCTGTCCGTAAAGGAAAAAGGGGCTACTGCAGAAGCAAGAATTTTATTGTCATAACACTTCAGTATCATCTGGTTGGCAACGAAGTCATTAACTCTGACCGTATCATTTCTTCCAGAGCCAAACGTAATAACAGAATCATTTTCCAAGACAGAATGATACTCATGATTGTAGTATCTTAACGCTACTGCATATGACATAAATTATCCCCTTTTATTAATTCCCTATTATATACATATTAGCATGATGACTTTTTTTTCACAAACTGATTACTGTAATATGTACTGTTATTTCTCTTGCCTTTTAATAATTTCTGGCATCAGTATTTATCTGTAATTACTACTATATAGGAATATAAAATGTTTTTAAAATCGCAAAAAAAAGACATATGTCTATATGTCTTTTTAAATACAGGCATGGCGGATCCTGTTAGACAGGATCTACCATAGAACATAAACCCTCTTTCCCGACCCCGCAAGGCAAAAATAGGATCAGAAAGGAAAGTCTGCTCGAAACAATGCTTACTGACTGCTTTATGCAGCGTTCAGTTCTTTTCTCAGTTTGAACAGCACTACTGCTGTAACAATGGCAGCTACCAGGGCTACAATTCCTATGACAGCTGAAAGGCCGAGTATCAGCTCACTCTGCATCATTCCACCGATAAGAGCTGTTACTACAAAACCCAAGCTAATTAAAATATTAAAATACTTAAGGAATCCCAGTGTACTTTTCTGGGCTGAATGATAATCATCTGCGATTTTTTCCAGAACACCGAACAGGATGAAGAAATAGACGCATGAACATACAGTTACGATTGTCTTGAGAATGTCCATATCAAGCTCCGGTTTTACGATTCCGCCAAGCCATAAAGCACCTGTTATGATCATCATAACCAAAGCGATCCACTTCATGTATGACTTATCACTGATATATGTTCCCAGTTTGTCAAAAGCCAGGAAGAAAAGCAGCCAGCCAATGAAATCCGGTGTAACACAGATTGAAACTGAATTAATAGTTAAATTGAAGTTTACTAATGTAAACAGGAAGCCGAACGCTACGTAAGAAATACCTTTTTTAATATTCATACTTAAGCCCTCTATAATTTATTTTATACAATCTTGTACTGTGATTTAAACAAATTTTTGTAAAATTTTTCCGTGTTTCAACAAAGCAGAAGCCAACATCTCTCCCAGCACATAACAGCCAATGATTTCTCCCACACTGACATAAAACATCATCAGAATAATCGGCATATCCATGCCATAACCGTACTTCAGAACAAAAGGCACGATAATGCCGTTGGCGATAATTGTTGGGATGGGAACAAGCCAGCGGTTATTACGCAGCCGATATCCTCCTGCTGCTCCTATAAGAGTCGCCAGTGTTCCAAAGATCACATCCCATATAATTGCTCCGCCAAACAGATTGGCAATGATACAGCCTATGAAAAGTCCCGGTATGGCGGCTAATGTAAACATTGGCAAAATAGTCAGCACTTCTGCAATTCTGACCTGTACCGGACCGAATGATATCGGTGCAAATATAACCGTAAGGGTTGCATATAAAACTGCAATCAGGGCTCCCTGTGCCATGTGCAGCAGTCTTTCCCTTCTAACATTCATTTTATTCACCTGTTATTTGATATAAACCGTAATTGCTGCATTAACGCATTTGTAAACACGTTGATAAGTGTAACCGCCATATGTATCTTCCAGCCATACAGAACGGTGGCGATGAATTCCCTGACGAAAGCATTGATCCAGAAGTAGTTTTTAGTCGGACTGCC
>JAEEGL013541189.1_pt1 | contig 10132 bp, 11 predicted proteins | sample 9134231 | NCBI WGS metagenome assembly JAEEGL01 (sample SAMN16246548, study PRJNA631951) | gut metagenome | biome: gut microbiome; feature: rumen; material: fiber-attached | host: Bos | place: Iran: Karaj | collected 2018-10
GTTTAATCAAACGCCCTTTTGTTTCTCTATATTAACGTAATCTAATTATTATTAGATGCCGTCATCTCCCTCATAGAATGCACTTTGTTTGACCTGACCGTCAGGCATAGTTTGGTAAGCATAAAACATTTTTGCCTTTCCGTCTCCGTTCAGGTCTGAGCGCATAACTCTCCCATTCTCATAGTCCCTGTGTTCTTTTCTTCCGTCTCTAAATTCTAATCTCACTGTCCCTGTATAGGGTTTACCTTTAACGAACAACATATCATCTTTTTGTGTGTAGTTTAGGATTTTTTCGCCTCGACCTTTTATAATAGGGTCTTGCTGAGGTTTTTTAAAAGAATGTGTGATAGCCTTAATCGGTGATATGTGCATTTTTTTCTCCTGCTCATTAAAAAACCATAAAAAAATAATTTGCTATTTTTTATATTTAAAAAATATTTTAATAACCTGTATGCTATACCACAAAAGAGAATAAAATCATTCATCTTAATTTTTACTATGAGTTTATGGAACGATTTATATTATTAATTATACTTTTGTCTATGAGTATGGTAAGTGCCGAAACAATTGTCGGAAAAGTTGATAAAAACATCAAAACTAATTCAAATCAAGTTATCGACAGATCAACACTGGAACCTTTAAAAGAGGTTATTATTGAAGTTCCCTCAAAAAACTACAGAACAAAGACTGATGATTACGGTTGTTTTAAACTCAGTACGGGAATAAACTCTCCAACCATTATGTCCGTCAAAAAAGATGGCTATAAACCATATTCCTTGACTTTAGAATCTGATTTTGCAAAAGAACCGATAACAATAGAGATTGAAAAAACTAACGCAAACGATATTGTTGTGGAATCAGAGATTGTACATTTAGGTGATAACTACTATTCGGAACATTCGGCAAATGCGGGAGATTTCAGTATATTTTCTTCCGGAAGTTTTTATTCAAAAAGTTTTGATTTAAGAAAACTCAACCAAAACGAAAACATTTACCTTAATATAGGCTCAATCATAGGAATAGACACCTTAAACGCAAAAAGATTACGCCAGACAAAAGTTATGACAACATGGTCAAGTCCTCCTGAAATTTATTTTAACGGAACCAAAATAGCTGAACTCAAAATTAACGGTGACGGTCAGGAAATCATGCTCCCGAGAGCTCTTGCAAATGAAAACAGTCAAAATGAACTTGTGATAAAAACCGGAATAAATCAGAAAAGAGTTAACGGTGTTGACTATGATGACATTGAATTTACAAATCTTATAATAGAAGTACGATAATCAAATATAAATCCTTGTTTTTATATTTTTTTGGTAAAATTTAAGAATAAGGAGTACAAAAATGCCATTTGAATTTGAAAGACTGAAAATAGAAGATGTCATCTTGGTTACACCGAAAGTTTTTGAAGATGACAGAGGCTTTTTTCTTGAAACATATAAAAAATCAGAATTTGCCCGTGGCGGAATAGATATAGATATTAAACAGGACAACCGTTCCCGTTCTCAAAAAGGAGTCTTAAGAGGACTCCACTATCAGGCATATCCGATGGCACAGGCAAAAATTGTCAGTTGTACATTAGGCGAAATTCTTGATGTTGCGGTTGATATAAGAAAAAATTCACCAACCTTCGGCCAATGGGTCAGCGCAAGACTTTCTGAAAAGAATAAAAAATCACTCTATCTTCCTGTCGGTTTTGCACACGGATTTGTAGCACTGACAGACTGGGTAGAATTAAGTTATGAATGCTCAGAAGAATATTCACCCGCACATGACAGAGGTATATACTGGGCTGATAAAGATATAAATGTCGACTGGGGTATTGATTTTGAGCCAATTTTGAGCGAAAAAGACAAAAAACAACCCTTGTTTAAAGATATTAAGGAGCTTTTATGAAACTGTTAGTTACAGGCGGTATGGGATTTATCGGCAGCTGTTTTGTCCGCCATATCCTAAACACTTACAAAGATTATCAGGTAATAAACTTAGATGCCCTAACTTATGCAGGAAACAAGGAAAACCTTGTTGATGTTGAAAATAATCCGAATTATAAATTTGTTCACGGCAATATCTGTGACAAAAATTTGGTTATGGATTTAACAAAAGAAGTTGACGGTGTCATCAATTTTGCGGCAGAAAGCCACGTTGACAGATCAATTACAGGCCCTGAAATTTTTATTGATACAAACGTCAAAGGTACTTTGAACCTTCTTCAATGTTCAAAACTCAACAAAGTTCAAAGATATCTTCAGGTTTCAACAGATGAAGTTTATGGAACTTTAGGAAAAACCGGATATTTTTATGAAACAACTCCGCTCGCACCAAACAGCCCTTATTCAGCTTCAAAAGCAAGTGCTGATATGATAGTCAGAGCATACTATGAAACATACGGTATGAATGTTGTCACAACAAGATGTTCAAATAACTACGGACCTTACCAATACCCTGAAAAACTTATTCCTTTCTTTATTTCAAAACTTCAAAGAGGAGAAAAAGTTCCGGTATACGGTGATGGTTTAAATGTTCGTGACTGGTTATATGTATATGACCACTGTCAGGCTATCGATACGGTATTCCACAAAGGAAAAACCGGCGAGGTCTATAATATCGGCGGTCATAACGAGAAAACAAACCTTGAAATCACTCACCTGATTTTAGCCGCAATGGGCAAAGACGAAAGTTCAATTGAATATGTTCAGGACAGATTAGGTCACGATAGAAGATATGCTATCTGTAACGACAAAATTCAGGCTGAATTGGGCTGGAAACCTTCAGTAACCTTCGAAGAAGGTATTAAATTAACTATTGACTGGTATCTCAAAAATCAGCAATGGATGAAAAACGTTGAAGAAAAAAGGATGATTTTGGCAAAATGAAAATATTAGTCACAGGCGCAAACGGAATGTTAGGACAAGACCTTTGTCCGGCTTTAGAGGATAACGGTTGGGAAGTTCTTGAAACAGATGTCAATAACATGGATATAACAAAATATTCAGAAGTTGAGAAATACACAAAAGAGAATAAACCCGATTTTATTATTCACCTTGCAGCTTATACAGCAGTTGATAAAGCGGAAGAAGACAGAGAAACAGCTTACAAAATCAATGTTGAAGGTACACAAAATATTGCAAAAGTATGCAAAAAACTTGATATTCCGATGCTCTATATTTCAACCGACTACGTTTTTGACGGAACTAAAAAGGGGAAATATCTTCCTGACGATAAAACAAACCCAATAAATTACTATGGTGAAACAAAAGAAAAAGGTGAACAGGCAGTCAAAAAGCTTGAAAAATTCTATATTACAAGAACAAGCTGGCTCTATGGTCACCACGGTAAAAACTTTGTTGAAACAATGCTTTCTCTTGCTAATAAGCCCGAATTGAAGGTTGTTGACGACCAAATCGGCTGCCCCACTTGGACAGTAGAGCTTGTAAATGCAATCGTTAAAATCATAAACGAAAAAATGCCATACGGTATTTACCATACCTGCGGCTCAGGACACACCTCTTGGTATGGGTTTGCAAAGGAAATCTTCGAACTTCACGGGGACAAGGTTAATTTATTACCATGCAAAACGGAAGAATTCCCGAGACCTGCAAACCGCCCGAAAAACAGCATTATGGAAAACAACGGACTTTGCAGAAGCTGGAAAGCTGCACTTAAAGACTATTTAAGCTTAAGGAGTGAAGAATAATGAAAGGAATTATTCTTGCTGGCGGAGCCGGAACAAGACTTTATCCGTCAACTTTGGTTGTTTCAAAACAACTTCTGCCGATTTACGATAAACCGATGATTTATCACCCGATTTCTGTGCTGATGCTCGCAGGAATAAGAGAAATTTTGATTATTTCAACTCCTCAGGATTTGCCTAACTTTAAAAGACTCTTAAAAGACGGCTCTCAATTCGGTGTTAAATTTGAATACGTTGAACAGCCAAGCCCCGATGGACTTGCTCAGGCGTTCATTTTAGGCAGAGAATTTATCGGAAATGACTGTGCCTGCTTAGTTTTAGGAGATAATATCTTCTATGGCGGCGGCTTCTCTTCAACATTAAAACGTGTCGTTAAAAAGACTGAAACAGAAGGCGGTGCAACAGTTTTCGGTTATCCTGTCAAAGATCCGCAAAGATTTGGTGTCGTAGAATTTGATGAAAGCGGAAAAGCTATTACAATTGAGGAAAAACCTCAAAACCCAAAATCAAACTATGCGGTAACAGGACTTTATTTCTATGATAACAAAGTTGTCGAATACGTCAAAACTCAAAAACCCTCGGCAAGAGGAGAACTTGAAATTACAGATTTAAATAATACATACTTAAAAGCAGGCAAATTAAGTGTTGAACGCTTAGGCAGAGGCTTTGCGTGGCTTGATACGGGAACTCATCATTCACTTCTTCAGGCTTCACAATACATTAAGACTATTGAGGACAATCAGGGAATAAAGATTGCCTGCCTTGAAGAAATTGCCTACAGACAAGGTTTTGTAACCAAAGAACATCTGAAAGATATCGTTTCACACTATAAAAACAATGAATATTTCGGATATATTGCGGATTTGATAAAAGATTAAAAAATGCGCCTTCTGGGGCGCATTTTTATTATATATTATATATTATTTAAATTAACCTATTACAGGCGGATTGAATACTCTTGTTGCAAGTTCTTTATCGAACATATACAATGAGTTTTTATCATCACAAACCATTTTCAGGGTTTTTAAAACCTTTGTAACATTGGCTTCTTCTTCAACCTGTTCTTTTAAATACCAGTCAATGAAAGAAACAGCAGCTCTATCTTTAACCTCTTCAGCAACATCCATGAGCTTATTGATTAATGAAGTTACATACTGTTCATGTTTTAAAACATGTTCAAACAATGCAACCGGTGATTTCCAATCTGTTTCAGGTTGTTCAATTGCCTGAAGAACAACTTTTCCGCCTCTTTCGTGAAGATAATTAAACATACCCATTGCATGTGCGTGTTCTTCCTGCATCTGTACATTCATCCAATTTTTGAATCCTTGAAGATTCATTCTGTCAAAGTATGCATACATTGACATATAAAGGTATTCGGAATATAGTTCCTTGTTAATTTGGTTATTGAAAGCCTTTTCAAGTTTTTTGTTCATCATAATTAAACTCCTTTTTTAACTAAACTGCTTTTTGCTTTTTTCCATAATTTATCCCATTCTTCAAGGGAGTATTCGCTCAAATCTTTGTCTGAGAGTTCTTCCATCTTGCGAAAACGGGTCATAAACTTATTGTTTGCTCTGATAAGTGCCTGTTCAGCATCAATTTTATTCCATCTTGCAAGATTTACAACCGCAAAAAGAATATCACCGAACTCGTCTTCTTTTTCGTCCTGAGTTTTTGCATTTTTAAATTCTTCAAACTCAGACATTACACACTTTAAAAGTTCATCTTCATTTGGCCATTCAAAGCCGACCGAAACTGCTTTTTTGCTTATTTTTTGTGCACTCATTAAAGCTGACTGTGCTTTTGAAATACCGTCCATAACGGATTTTCTGTGAGGTTTTTCTTCTTTTTTAAGTTTTTCCCAGTTATCAAGAATTTCCTGAGTATTTTGGACTTTTACATCGCCAAAAACATGCGGGTGTCTGTGAATTAATTTTTCATTTAAAGTTTTTGCAACGTCCTCAATGGTGAAATCACCATCCTCTTTTGCAATTTGTGCGTGGAGAACAACCTGCAAAAGCACATCTCCTAGTTCTTCTTTCAGGTGCTTGGGATCATTATCGTTAATTGCATCGACGGCTTCATAGGCTTCTTCGAGCATATTTCTTTTTAATGTTGCATGAGTCTGTTCTCTGTCCCACTTACAGCCATTTGGCGAGCGGAGAGTATCAATAATTTCAATCAGTTTTTCAAGATTAGGATAACTCATATTATTCCACCATCTGATCAACAGTCATAATCAAAATTCCTCTTCCACCGATTCTTTTGAGGTGTTCAACACTGTCATAAACCTTGTCAGAATCAACGACTACATGAATTACAACATTATTATCATCACCCAAAAGAGGCATAATCGTCGGAGAAGAAAGCCCCGGAAGAAATGTTTTTATTTCCTCCAATGCATTTTTTGGAACATGTGCCATTAAATATTTCTTTTCTCTTGCATCAATAACCGATTTTAAAGCTCTCAAAAGACTGTTAATTGAAGCCTTTTTATCCTCACTCAAGTTCTTGTTTGAAATAACTATTGCGGTAGATTCCATAATTTTATCAATAATTCTCAATTTATTTGATTTTAAGGTTGCTCCTGAAGAAGTTATATCAACAACAACATCAGAAAGCCCAAGTCTAGGAGTAATTTCAGTTGCACCTGAGACCTCAATAACAGTGGCATTTTTCCCTAATTTCTTAAAATATTCCGTTGAAATGTTTGGAAAAGAGGTTGCAACTTTGATGTCTTTCGGTAGATCAGAGGGTGAAACAAATTCATCTTCTTCTTTCACGGCAACAACCATTTCGCAATAACCGAAATCTAAATCCATAATTTTTTCAACATCAGACTTAAGTTCGGTTACAATATCAAAACCCGTAAAACCTACATCTGCAACACCGACTTCGACAAATCTCGGAATATCCTGTGTACGAACAAAAATAAGAGAATACTTACCGTTCTTTGTCGTTACCTGAAGGGTGCGTTCTTCTTTTGAAGGGAAATTGAGCCCCGCAGAATTAAGCAGGTCATATATTTTTTCAGAAAGTCTGCCTTTATTTGGAATTGCGATTTTTAATATTTCCATTTTTAACCTTTCTATCCCTTTAAGAGATAATCATTTGCGATAATAACCGTAAAATCACTATTGACACAATAATTTTGAGAAGAATCATTGTCAATCTGAAGTGAAGTTATCTCCGGAATTTTCTTGATGACAGATTTTAAATCCTCATGAGAAATATTGGATTTTTTAATTATTCTTGTTTTATCAAATTGTGCTCTGCCAATACAATTAACCGCACAACCGCTTGACTTGAGCTGTTCTTTTATCTGAAGTGCATATTCTTCCTTATCGTATGAATACATAATGCCCGCAGTCAGCATTTTATCAGGTTCTTCCTGTTTTCTATGATAAACCAATGTATCAATAACCTTTTGCGTTTTTTCAGGGTCTAATATCCAATAGCTGATGTGGCCTTTTTTATTCGGAGCTCCGGGGAGTGTTGTAACCGTAATATGTTCGGAATCTACCTCTCTTGCAAGTGCAGCGTACTGTGAAAGCTGATAAAGATTCAAATCCGTTTTAATATTGTCGTTTGCAATCCTTAAAGCAACAGGTATTGTTTTTATTGCATCAGGTGATTTTAACCTTTCTAAAAGTGCTTTAAGGAAATTTTGCTGTCTGTATGTTCTTCCTATATCACCTAAAAGATCTTTTCTGTACCTCAAATAGCCTTCGGCATCTTCACCATTCAGGACATGCGCACCTTTTTTGAGGTCAATAAACAATTTTCCGGAATAATCTCTGTATTTTAAAGGTTTATCAATGTATATAGGAACTCCGCCCAAAGCATCAACTAAATTACGAACTCCTGATGAATTAACAATAATATAGTTATTTATTGTTACACCCAAAGTTTCTTCAATTGTTTTTTTTGTTAAATCAATTCCGCCAAGTGCAAAAGCGGCATTTATTTTCTGTATTCCGTGGTTATCAGAAATATAAACCTTACTGTCACGAGGAATCGATATTGCATTAACAACCTTATCTTTTGTATCAACATTTAAAAGTACAATTGTATCCGAACGAACACCTTTAAAAGCCTCTGTTCCAATACCATTTGAATCAACACCCAAAAGTAAAATGTTTTGATATCTTGAGAAAAACGGAAATGAGAATTTTTTGGATTTTTGCTTTGCAGTCGCTTTTAAAAATTGTTTTTCTATCACAGCATCAACATTTTGTTCATCAATTTTACTTGATTTATCCTCTTGCACCTGTTGGCTTTGCTGAATGGTTTTAACAAAGATACTGCTGATGTACATTCTCATACTTTCATAGTTATCTCTGATGAAAGTAGCAACGGAAAAAATAATGAGCAAAATAATAAGTACACGAAGGAACTTTGAAACTCTTCTAAGGATTTTTTCCTGCGTAACTTTCTCACTGTCAAGTTTAAGATATTTTTTATATTGTTCGTCTTTATCTTTGAGTTCGCTCATAGTGTTAAAAAATAAGTCATCCGTAATCTTTTAACATTTTATCTTAAACATATAAAAATTTCACTTTGTAAACATATTAATTTCACATAAAAACTATATGTTTGATGTTTTTTTGTGTTACATATATAATTATAAGGAATTAAAGGAAACAACGATGTCAATAACATTAGAACATAAACAGGCACTTGTTGCCGGAAACGGACTTTTACCGGTTGTATTTGCTCAAAATGCAAAAGCAAACGGATTTGAAGTTATTGCAATTTCGCTTTCCTCAGACAACAGAAATGAATTAAAAAAATATTGTTCAAAGGTTTATGATTGTGCCCCGGGTGAACTTATAAAAATAAATGAAATTTTTGCAAAAGAAGGTATAAAACAATTAACCTTTATCGGAAAAGTATCAAAAAGTATTGTTATCAAACGTCCCAAGTTTGATTCAATGGCACTTGAATTATTAAAAAATACAAAAAAACTCAATGATGATGCTGTTATGCTTACTCTTGTAAATGAACTTGAAAAAGCCGGAATAACTGTTTTAGACCAAACGATTTTTATTAAAAATTTAATGGCTCCTAAAGGTGTTCTCGGCTCAATTCAGCCAACACAAAAAGACTTAAACGATGTTAATTACGGTTTTGAAATAGCAAAAGAAATGGGTAAACTCGACATCGGACAATCAGTTGTTATTAAAGATTGTATGATTATGGCTATTGAAGCTATTGAAGGAACCGATAAGTGTATTAAAAGAGGAGCAAAATTAGCAAAAAAAGATGCCGTAATTGTTAAAGTTGCAAAACCTCAACAGGATAAACGATTTGATATACCCGCATTTGGACTTAAAACACTTAAAACAATGCATAAGTACAGAGCTAAATTAATTGCCGTCGAAGCAGGTGAAACCATTCTTGTTGACCAGCAAAAAACAATCGATTATGCAAATAAACACAATATAATTGTAATGGCCGTATGATGAAAAAAATCTTTATAATAACAGGTGAATATTCAGGTGATAAACACGCTGCCGATTTGGTTCGTGCAATTAAGAATAAAAACAGTGAAATTGAAATTGAAGCAATAGGCGGTGAGAACCTAAAAGCAACAGGAATAAAACTTTTTGCAGACCATAAAAACATGTCAGCAATGGGTTTGAGCTTCAAAATTATTTTTAACCATGTTATGTTAGGCAGGAAATTAGTAACCTATCTTAAAAACTCGTTTAAGCCGGATTTGATTGTATTGATTGATTATGGAGGATTTAACCTTAACCTCTCAAAAGTACTCAAAAAATACGGATTTAAAATTTTCTATTATATTCCCCCTCAAATCTGGGCATCAAGAAAATGGAGATTAAATACCGTAAAACAAAATATAGATAAAGTTATTACTATATTCCCTTTTGAAGGGAAAATGTATAAAGATGCAGGTTGCGATGTTGAATACGCAGGGCACCCACTTTTAAACCAACTTCCGCCAAAAACAGACAGAGCAGCATTTTTTGAAAAAGAAGGTTTTGATACTGAAAAGAAACTTCTTTCAATATTCCCCGGCTCAAGAAAGTTTGAAATTAAAAACCTTCTCTCACTCTTTCTTGATTCTGCGGAAATAATCCAAAAGAGACATCATGATGTACAATTGGCACTATGCCAAGCCCCAACAATCAGTGATGAATTGATCATGGGAGAACTTAAAAAACACCCGAATTTAGATATAAAAGTTCTGAAAAACAAAAATTATGAACTTTTAAGCACATCTGACGCTCTTATGTTGGCATCGGGAACAGTTGCTCTTGAAGCCGCAATTTACAATACCCCTATGATAATAAGCTATAGAGGACCCCAATTGTTTTATTATATTTACCTTATAGTCAGATGTATAAAGCGTGTATGCCTACCCAATATTATTCTTGATGAAGATATTGTTCCTGAATTAGTTCAAAATAA
>JAEEGL015316741.1_pt1 | contig 10132 bp, 1 predicted proteins | sample 9134231 | NCBI WGS metagenome assembly JAEEGL01 (sample SAMN16246548, study PRJNA631951) | gut metagenome | biome: gut microbiome; feature: rumen; material: fiber-attached | host: Bos | place: Iran: Karaj | collected 2018-10
GCGTAAACGGCGTTCCCTTATATACCTGTGCAGGAATTGTGTCGATCACGGCATTTTTTAAGTTCTGATCCTTCGCCTTGCCGATGATCTGATAGCTGATCGTTGCACTGTCTTTGAAATTGTTGATTCCTTTCACGGTAACCGTGACTTCGCCTGCCGTAGGCTCCTGCTGATCAAAGGTGAGCGTATAATCCCTGTTTTCTTTCAGGATATTCTCTTTTCCGGCTCCGTCCGTATACCGGATCACGGGTTTCGAAAGGATCGTCTTTCCTGTCGCCTGCTTATCCTCGATACTGCAGGTAAATCCGTCGTCAAAATCATTTCCGTTTCCGATACTTCTGCTGTCGATGGTGAACGGGAAAGTCATACTGTCCTTATAGAGTCCCTTTCCTTTCACGATCACGGACGGCGGATTTTTCAGTGCTTCCTTATCTTCCGCATTGATATTGTTCTTATAGGACAGGATATAATCCACGTCTTTGACCAGTTCCACACCGTTCCATACGATCATCGGTTCCGGTGTCTGTTTGGTACCGTCATACGTCAACGGTTCGATCACGGAATGCGAGAACGGATCTTCGCCGCTGCTTTGTTCCACCAAAACGACCTGCCAGTTTTGGATCGCACTTCCTGAATAATTGCCCTTGCCGTTGACTTTGACCTTGAAGGTTCCGAACGCATTCGCTTTTGCGTCCGAGTTCTCATCGACCTCGTAATCCGTACCGGCCGTCAGAAGCCTGCCGCCACAGCTTACCGTATAAGCCGGTGCGTCAATACCGCCTGCCGGGATATTACCTGCGAGCGTGATCACAGGTTTTGCAATCGTAAGCATATCATTTGTCAGCATTGCCTTTGCGATCGTAACATCCACATACGGTACCGGATCGGGAACGGTCTGCGTATGATCGGCATCCGCTACAGACATGTAGTAAACTCTGTACGTTCCGGCATTCACAGCCCTCGGTACACCCGCTGCATAATCCGTCTCAAGCGGCAGTCCGCCAACCGGTTCTCCGTCGGCCGTTTCCTTCACGGCATAGACCATCGTTCCGCCATTCACGGTTCCGGCATTCACCAGTTTCTGTGCCGCACCGGAATAGCTCAGGTTCGCGAACGGAGCAGGTGCCGACAGGATCGTTGCCGGTGCTTTCTGATTGCCCTGTTTGCTGTAAACATTTAAGAAATCATTTTCGCCATCCTGTACGGTCAGGATCAGGATATCACTGCCGTCAGCAATGACAGCACTGTTGCGGAATCTGTCCGTAGTCGTTTTCACTTCTTCTTTCTCTGTCAGGATACTGCCATCCGGACCTACGACAGTCGTATACAATGCACGGTCGCCGCTGCTTGTCCAGGTAACGGCAATGTTTTCACCGTACCCGGTCATGGCCGGATTTCCGGGATCGGATCCTTCATCGATCACACCCTTTTCGTTCCACTGTCCGCCGCCATATGCATAAAGCGTAAGACCGTTTTTCGTTTCACCGGCAAGATATGCACCTGTACCGTCAGACATCAGTGCCGTCTCAAGTCCGGTGGTTGCAAAAACTTTGTCCGAAACAAAACCATTACTCCATCTCATCGCATGCAGCACCTGATCGTCACTCACGAAGGAAACAAACATCGATCCGGAGGCAGCGCATGCTTCTATATCATAGAGTGTCTGATCCTTTGCGATCTGTGTGGCCGCACTCCATTTTGTACCGGTATATTTGTAAGCGCTGACATTCCATTTTTCGGCAAGCGGTCCTTCCGCTGTCATCTTGGATGCAAGGTAGATACCGCTATCATCACCGACAAGCAGCAGTTTGGACGCCACTTCGGAAGACAGCGTTGCAAGTGTCGAAACGCTACCGGACCATGCGCCGTTATTGACCTTACCGACAGAGTATCTGATCACGGACGGCGGGCAGGTCATCATCATATTTGCTGCCTCGATCTCCGACCAGACTGCCATATAGTTTCCGTTTTCAAGAGCGATCACGTCAAAGGCAGGGATCAGCCCGGCTGTCGTTGTTATGTTAACCGGTTCCGACCAGGTCTTGCTTCCGGCATATCCGGCAAAACGGAGTCTGACGCTTCCGCCCTTGGCACTCATATCGGTATAGACAAGGGCACCGCTTCCCTTCTCATCCATGGCGTAACCGCCGATCGGGAGCAACTTGGAAATGAGCGTTTCAGGCTCCCTGCGGAATGTGGAAGCCTCAAAATCATCCCTGCTGCGTAAATTATCTTCTACGGTAATGCCTGTGAACGTAAAGTACGTTTCCGTACCGAACTGGTAGCTGAACGGGATCTCGACAAATTTGAAATCCTTCTCGCCGTTAATGAGCCAGGTCTTCATCTCAATATGGGCATCCGCCTGCACCTTTCCGTCGATCCGGTTCATTTTAAAGCCATGCTCCGTGCCGATGGAGGCACTGACCGTTACCATGTTTTCAAGCTTATCATTATCTCCGGTGAGTTTCAGATTGGCCTCTGCACCCAGTGCCCCGCCAAAGGCCTTCGCATAGAACCCGAGCCCTGCGCCCGCACCGAGCGTGAATTCGAGTTCATGCTCACTCTCCTGTTCTTCCCCGTTGATGATCTTATACTTATAGGTGCCGTCCGCGCCGACTGCCACCTGCACCTTCGCGCCGATGTCGAGAGCTCCGCTCTTTTCAAGCGATGCAAGCACCGGTCCGACTGGAAGTACGGCGGCAAAGGAGGAAAATGCACTGACCTCGGCAACGATGTGCACCTGTCCGTCAACACCTAAGGAGTATTCCGATTCCGTATTGTTGTTGTTCTTATCTTTGGTATCCGTCGCCGCGAGTGTGATCGTACCACTCGGTGGTTTGTCCTCGTCAAATTCGACTTTGACGGGAAGCGCTTCGAATGCTGACGGCAAATAGTCGAGCGCATCCATATCTTTACCTGCAACCGTAACATGGAAGCTGTTCGTCACTTTCCGCTCTTCACCGTCAACGCCCATCTTCCAGCCGCCTTTGGCCATGATCCCGAGCGTACTCGGCAAAATCGCCATGTATGATTTTTCCGCATCGGAAACAGACTTCTTGCCTTGCAGAAGCTGCATTTCCACGGTGTAATCGTAGCTTAAGTAGCCTTCTTCCTCTTCAATTCCCGCTTCAAACGAAGGAAGCGGAATGATGGAGCCTGCAGGCTCGGTCAGTTCTTCCAGTTTCTCAACGGCCGGGCCGCCAAGTGCCTGCGCATTTGCAAGAATCGTGATATTGTTGAGCATCGCGGCCTTATCGCCATCCAGCCTGATGCCGACAAGCTGCTCATCCTCTGCTTCCCCGGTAAAATCAAAATCATAGATCTGCATCGCATGATTGGAAGTTACCGCAAGCAGACACGGCTCAAACCCGTCGGGCGGCAGTTCCCAAAGCGGAAGGGTTTTCTCAATTTCATAATACTTCCACATCCCCTGTTCCTTCGTCGGAACAAACGGCTCACCGCCCGAGAAACGTCTGTAATACACATTCCCCAGTTCACCCTTTTCAAGCTTTACACCCCATTGCCATGCCTGGGACGGGTTATAGTTTGTTTCGTCCATGGCAGGTGTGACGAGCGCCTCCGGTCTGTCGCCGAAATCCGCATTCCTGAAGGATCTCTTATCGATCAGGAAAACATCCAGAAGGGAATCGCCCGGTGCCGTCTTGAGCTTTGCGTTCACGGTATAATAGAGCGGCTTGTCTTTGGCATTTGTGATCGCCGTATCTATGAGAAAGTCGATCGAATTGCTGCTGCCGCTGAAATTGACACCCGGAAGGAACGCACCCTTTCGGTTGATGCTGATCCCTTCTTCGTCAAATTCCGGCTGCATGTCTCTTCTGAGTACGTCCGTTTTCACCTCATCCGAGCGCACATCCTCCGCAGTAAGCGTGATGTTATGGAAGGAATACCCGGGGCAGGTAACATGCACGTCATAATCCTGATACGTCAGCCAATCGTATGCTGTCGCTTTTCCGTCAGAGCCCGTAAACAACGTGATCGGCTGTCCCACCGAAGTTCCGGTGAGGGTCAGCGATGCATTGTCGATCGGATTGCCGGCATCATCCTTGATCAGGAACTGCTTGGAATACTGTATTCTTCTCAACGGAACGTAGAACGTTTCCGTCTTCGTGCCGTCATCATACGTGCTTACCACAGAGTCTGTGGTTTTATATTCCCACTCATATTCATTGGCAGGTAACTCTACGGCTGTCACGGAACCCGTACAGGTCTGTTCCGCGGTTGACGAGGCGGAAGAATACTGCCTTCCGGCATAAGTAATGGTCGTTTCCAGATTATTCAGAGTGTTTTGCGGATTGCCTCTTTCAAAAGCCTTTACTGCGATCGTACGGGGATTCAGCAGATTTCTTGCCTCTTCCTCTGTATAGACCGTGACGTTTGCCGAAGACAGATTCTCCTGGCCCTTATGCAGGAAATCAACGGTACATCTGGTGGTTTCGCTGTTTTTATCGATCGTCACGGAAAACCAGAGATCGGAATCATAGAGTTCCTCTAAGTTTTCCCTGTGACGCACATATTGAAGATTGTTTAAAAATACATGCCCTTTGCCTTTGGGCGCGCAGAAATAAAGTGTTACTTCCCCGTCCGGCAGAGGCTTTCCACTGTTGGTGTTTGAATAATGATAGTAGAACAGCCTGTCCGGGATCTTGCTCGTGGAATATGCCACCAGGTATGTCTCAAACAGATAGTTGGAAGCATTCTCGTAGCGTTCCGGTAAGGTACCGTCACCTTCCGGGGCACAATAAAGTGCACCCGCTTTCGGAAATCCCGCATTGACATATGCATTCCGATACCATGCCGCATAATCCTCTTTATACTTATTTACCGCAGCTGCATATGCGTCATAAAACGCATTGAGATCAGCTGTATACTGCTGCATGATAGTGCCGACGAATAAATCATATTCCTCCTGCGTCATACTGCCATTATTTGGAGGGATCTCCGGACTTTTAGGATAACTGCATTCATCCGGCTTATATACCACGCTGCCATATCCCGGGCGCGGCACAGCTTCATCGTTATATACCAGATGGTAATAGTCATCGATCACCGGCATATAGGTGTCATCATATACAGCCTCACTCAGATCCTCGCCGAGTTCGCCCGTATCCCATCTCCAATGAAGATCACGATCGGCATATTGTTCCTGATAGTTTTCCCACCGGCTTTTGGGAATACCCTTCCACGATCCGGTGTTATTATTGGTGACCGCGATCTCAGGCTCGGTGGGCTTTTGCGTCTCGGCTTTCTCATAGTAATTCAGATGCCAGAACTTAAAGCCTATGGAATCATGAATATCCCGGAAGGTCTTATTGCCTGTTTTTGCTTCGATCTTAAATAAAGATGTTACCGTAGCCAACGGCCAGGGATTGGAATTTTCAAGATCCGCATAATCTTCCGGGAAAGAACCCGGCAGTTTACCCGGTGCCGGAAAATCAAAGAACGTGATGTTCTTCCGCCAGTAGATCGAAGGCTGCAGATGAGAGAATTCATCGGATAAGGTGTAATCCAGACCGTAGTTACCCGGAGCAAGTTCCGTAAAAACATACGGGAAGGTCTTGCCGGTCATCGTCACCGTTTCCTGTTTGTCACCTGTCAGCTTCAGTGTCGCCCCTCTCGTATCGGGACGGTAATTCACTCTGGCATAAGTGTTGTTATAATAATCATAGTTGTTCCATACCGTTGTTCTGTTTTCATCGTGCGTGATCTCTTCATCCCGCTCACAGCCGATGATCAGACTTTGCGACTCCATATTGCCATAAGCGACCGGACTTCCGGGACTGCAGGCACTGTAATTGATCTTCTTCTCCATGATCTCAAGGTCTGCAACGACCGTACCGGAAGACAAACTCATGCCGCCGATATCGCCGTAAGCAAGGCTTTCATCACCTGTCATCCACGCAACAGCCGAAGCTTTTGTTCCCAGCCACTCTCCGGTACACGGCCATCCCCAGGGACCCTGATAACCGTCCGAATTGCCCTCATGGTAGATCAGTTTGCCGCCAAAATACCCGTCATAGGTACTCTCCATTTCCACACCGTAGAGACCAGGCGCCATCGTGATCGAATAGTGACCGCTGTCATCCGTAGTGATCTCATAACCGTTTTCGGCCGCACCGCTCTGCGGATAATAGGCAGACGGTTTGATGATCAGTTTTGCATTTTTGAGCGGTTCACTTGAGATCTCACCGTTCTCATCCATGTCGGTCTTATAGAGGATACCGGAAAAGCTGACCGGTGCCGGATCCATTTCGATTGTTGCATTGGTACGCATACCAAGAGCAACCGCCCCGGTGCCCGCACCGTGAAAATCGACATCAAAGTGTTTTCTTCCAAAGCGGCTGAAATCGCCGTCATTAGGGTTACCGAAGATTTCCTTCTGGTCGGCTTTTGATATTATGTCAACCACGCGCATGACTCTGCCGTTTGCGCTCAGATTGTAATTACCGGGGAACAGGCCGGTAAACACGACTTTTCCACTTGCGTCAGGCTTCCCGCTGCGGGTGATCCCCTCCGTCATGGTTCCGCTCACACCGGCCAGGGTAACATCCGGCAGGGTGTCTTTGTTCTCTTCGGTTCTCTTGAACAGATCGGGATCGTTATAGATGGAAGTCAGGTCAACGGAAAGTGAGGAATCGATGAAAGGCAGTGTCAATGTCACTTCCTTTTCCGAAAGTTTTCCGGCACCGTCCGATGTAACGGTTACTTCATCTTCTTCATAGGCAAAATCAGAGCTGGAGATCTTCCATGTGATCGGTACGAGTTTCTCAACCGTTACGGAACCATCATTTCCCGTATGCGCCGGAATATGGATCAGTTCATTTTCTTCATCTGCCGGATCCACACCGATTAGCGTAACTTCTTTGCCGGAAAGCGGCATGTTGGGTTTATTGGTCTTCGGATCAAAGGTTCCGATCACATTGACTTTCAGGGACTGATAGTTCGGTTTCAAGGCGCAGTTTAACTGATGCTCGCCCCCAATGCTCTTCTTTGCGGACACATAACTTTCCCATCCGGGACGTCCCGCTTCGTTGATATGGAAAGTATACTGACCGGCAGGAAGATCCGTAAAAGTCGCCTGCCCGCCGTTTGCCGTATAGGTGCTGTAGGTGCCTAAATTCCCGTCACCGACCGCCTTGATCTCAACGCCGTCCAGCATGATCCCGGAATAGACACAGTTGATGGTCGCATAAATATTTGCGGTCGCTGCTCCGCCGCCGCCACCGCCGCCGCCTTTCGGCGTAAGCGCAGCATCATATCCGACAGATGTCGTTCCGACGGTAAAATTCTCCTGAGAAGCATCGTTATAACCAAAAGCGGAAGCCGTGATCGTATATTTTCCTGCAGGCACATCCTGGATCCGGTAGTAGCCGAATTCATCCGTCAGTGCATTGCGTCCGCTTGATAAGCTGACGGTGGCATTTCTGATCCCGTCGCCCGTATCGGCATCCGTGATCCTTCCCGATACGGCAGCCTCGGAAGTCGGCAGATTCCATTTCGCATAGAGCGTCATGGAGGACGTCACTTCGGTGTTGAAATTCCAGGGTTCCGTACAGTCAGCATCCTTATACCAGCCGGCGAACGTATATCCTTTACGCACCGTCACGGGTTCACTCAGTGTCTCACCGTTCTCAACCGTCTGCGGGTAGACATAGGAGCCGCCGTTCGTATTAAAACGGACCGTGAACTCCTGCCCCTGCCATTTAGCAGTCAGCGTAAGGTTGTCCGTGACCGGGGTGGAAAAATCATATGCCGTATTTTCATCATCCGCATACCAGTATTCGAATGTTTTGTTTCCTTCAGCCTCGGGATTTTCGGGGCACAATACCGTCTGGCCGCGCCCAACCGTTTCCGTTTTGTAGATCTGTCCTTTAGAAACAAAAGTGACTGTCAGAAATACGCCTTCGCCGGCTTTTGCATCCGGAAGATTCGGGAATCCGCCATTGACATTCGCGTCGATCTCCCAGGTAAGCGGATCAAAATCTTCTATACTACCGGCAATCACGTTGAGCTGTTCGACAAAATCGGCATCCTTTATTTCAGCTTCTGTCATTTCCTGAGGATCGACACCTGTACCATCGGAATATCCGTAAAACGTATAGGCGTTGTCCTGTGCAATATAGGTGCTGCCCTCTTTGATCTTGTGGTTCTGATCAACGATGATGACATTTGTCTTTGCGCCGGTGGGCACAGGTACATAGGATCCGCTTGAATACATTGTCAGATCCATGCTACGGCAGGCCCCGCCGTGATCCGCGATACCGAAGCAGTTTCTCACGCTACAGCTGGCATCAGACTTTGAATAACCGGTAATCGCACCGCCGCTGGTCTTTTCGGGATTCATTCCCTCGGGAAGTTCAACCGTGACCGAAGAGACACAGTTTTGGATCATCACATGGATATAACTGGCTACACTCGGTCCCGCAGTACCCGCGATACCGCCGTAATAGCACTGTCTGCTGGTCGACAGCGCACCTACCGTAATCTGTGTACGACAGGAGTCAACCGTGACCGACCCAGTGATATAACCTGCAATGCCGCCGATCGGTCCATCTGACGCTGACAGAGGGCCATTTGTGCAGATACGGCCGCTACACTCACAACTTTTGATCGTGCCGGTTCCTTTCGCAGATCCTACGAGAAGACCCGTATACAAACTGTACCTGGGTGCCTGCGCATAGATCGAAGCATCCGTGATCCTTAAATCACTGACATTGATCTGCGCATATCCAAACAGTCCTGCAAACTCTGATCCGTTATACGGATTGTCTGCTGAACCTATACGCATGCCGGAGATCGTATGCCCGTTTCCATCAAACGGCGCTATAAATACTCTGCTCTCCGTCGCACCGATCGGGATCCAATAATGCGCCGACAGATCGATATCCGCAGTCAGGCGGAATTTTGCTTCAGCCTGCGTAAGCGATCCGTCATTGATCCCCGCTGCCACCCAGGCAAGCTGTTCCGCCTTGGAAATGTTGTAGATCTTCGAATTTCCCTCCCATTCGAACGTGATCTCCTCGGTATAATCCGTCCATTCTCCGCTCGTCACGGGATCGGCCGATACCTGCCATGCTTCCAACGCGGATTCCGGGATCAGTCCCATCACCATAACAATACTGAGGAGTACGCTTACGATCGCTTTGATTTTTCTCATATCATTCCTCCGGATCATTCTATGTCAATAGTTGCAAAATCATATGAAAATGTGACTTTAATTGTAATATGTGACATGCTCTGAAACAACCGATTTCGCTCATTCGGTCAGAAATGCTGAATAAGTGGTAAAAATCCGAAGAAATACAAAAAGGGCGCGGCCTAAGCCACGCCCCGTTTATTGCTGTATGCTTTTGATTTTGCCGGATTACTGGCTGATCAGAGCAGCCGCAGAACCCATGTAGTTGATGGTGTCCGCATTGGAAAGGTACTCGCCTTCAATAACGTTTCCGTCTGCATCGAAGAATACAACCTCACCTGTTGACTCTCTCTCGCAGACACCCAGTTCGTACTGGTTATCCGTGTAAGCATCCGTCACCGTGAAATATGTCCACTGATCTCCGTCTTCATCGGTTTCTGTCGAAGCTTCATACGTTCCGCAGATCACATCACCGCTCTGTTCGTTGTTGTCAAAACCGAACAGGGATACATAATCGTTTCCGTCAGGACCGGTAAACATCGTGAATACCAGCTCCGTACCGTCGTTGTCTGTTCCGTACACGCCAACCTGCACCATAGATTCATCCACGTCCAGAAGTGAAAAGCCCTCATCGGAATCAGCATCTTCGGTGTCTGCCACTTCCTCGGTCTCTTCTTCGTAGTCTTCCGTTTCAGCAGGCTCTTCAGCGTCCTCTTCTTCCGCTACATCCGCTTCCTCGGTGACTTCCTCTTTTGCTTCCGGTGCAGGTGCCTCTTTGCCGCCGCATGCGCTGAGCATGGAAGCTGTAAGAGCCATTGCCAAAAGTACTGTGATCAGTTTCTTTTTCATAATTTTCTCCTCCTCTGCAATGAAAAACATTTTTTTGCAAACGAAGATATTATGAACCCTAAACTGTCAAAAGTCAAATTCAAAAATATAAATTTTTATGCAATTTTCATATGCTCAAAAACAGGTTCC
>JAEEGL015374852.1_pt1 | contig 10132 bp, 8 predicted proteins | sample 9134231 | NCBI WGS metagenome assembly JAEEGL01 (sample SAMN16246548, study PRJNA631951) | gut metagenome | biome: gut microbiome; feature: rumen; material: fiber-attached | host: Bos | place: Iran: Karaj | collected 2018-10
AACAAGATGCAATTCTTGGCATCATAACAGTTCCCATTGCTGTTATTATCGTTAACATAATCTTAATTATTTTTTGCGCTTGTTCATAATAACCAACCTCATTCATGTCATTTAGTATTGTGCCTATCATTGTCTTATCCAATACAGTATAAACTTGAATTGCAATTTGAGGAATAAACAATTTAATAATAACAGGGATATGTTTTTTTAATTGAATCTTTTTTGGTTTACCAACATATTTTTTTAATCCAAGCCATAATGACAAACTTCCAAACAATGTGCTGAAAACATATATATATAGATACTTATCAACATCGCTAGGAGATTTAATAAATATAAAGATGCAAATAACTGTAAAAATTTTAACAATAAAATTTCTTATAACAGTTTTCTTAAAATCTTCCATTCCTTGATATAACCAAGAAATATCTAAAATATTAGCAAGCATTTCTAATAAAAGAATTCTATAATAAACCGAATATTTATTTGATATGCAAAAAAATGCATAAAATAATATTGCTGATAGAACCATGGAAATTATTTTTATAATCATCAATTCCCAAAATTTTTCACTTCTTTTATCACGATCATTTTGATTATATGCTATTTCTCTTCTGCCATACAATGAAATACCCAACGAACCGAATAAAATGAAGTAAGTAACTATTGATATTGTATATCCATATATTCCATTTCCTTCGGCTCCTAATTTACGAGCTAAAAATGGTGTCGTAATGACTGGTATAATTATTATCAATAATTGATACAGCATATTATATATATAATTTTTCTTTACGGATTTTCCCATATTTCACCCCATAATAAGAAACAAATATGTTTATTGTTTCATATTTGTTTTTTTCTTATCAACTACTTTAATACTTCAGCAATTTTTTCTTTAGCAGCATTTACTGTTGCTTGATCAGGAATCATTACATATAATTTTTGTTTTGGGAAAGAATAAGTATAATTCATTGCATCACTTCCCGTAACATTTGCTGACTCAAATTCCCAACCTCTCATATCATTAAGTTGAAATTGAATTAATGATGTAATGTTGTTTGTTGATAAATCTGTTTCAAACGATTTACTTAATGCGGATAATAATTTGTCATAATTAGCTAATAAACTCTTTGATGAACTAAGTTTATCAATAATTAATCTTATAACTTGTTGTTGATTTTCACCACGATGTCTATCACCAGTTGAATAAGCATAACGTTCTCTAGCAAATGCAAGAGCACATCTACCATTAACTTTATTATCACCAGGTTTTATTACACAACTTTTGTCAGTCCAACATCTAAATGAATAATTTACATCACTATTAATAGTTAAACCACCAACTGCGTCAACTAGTTTTATAACAGCATTAAAGTTAACTCTCGCATAATAATCAACCTCAACACCAAAAATATCTTCCATTGTAGCAATAGATAAAGGAACTCCGCCATTGATTCCAGCATGAGTAAGTTTATCCTTTAACCCCATTTTTCCATGTAATTGAACATAATAATCTCTAGGTACATGTATCATTAATATCTTTCTTGTATTCGGATTTACAACAATCAACATATTAACATCACTCAAGCTTCTTGATGGCATTTTATCAGTTTTTCTTGTATCAATTCCACTTAAATATAGAATAAAAGGCCTCTTAGTAATGTCTTCATTATTTTCTTTTACTTCTATTTTTTTAACAATTTCAATTTTATCAATTATTCTATATTTTTCTTCTTCTAAGTTTTCTGTATCTAAATCTTCTTGTGTTTCATTATTCTCATTAGCACTATTATTATTTTCTTCAATAATAGATTCGAAACTTGATTGGTTAATTAAAATTACTTTTTCTTTATCATTCTCAACTTTTTCAATTAAATCCGAATAATTATCAACTTGATCTAAAATTACATGCACTTTATTATCAACACTTTGTTTTAACTTATCAAAATCATCTATATCATTATAATAATAAACAACTTTATTCTCAATATCTGATAATTCTTTGTATTCACTATCTTTGTTTACCACAAGATAATAATAGTCCGTAGTCTCTTCTACTTTCATACCAACATCTAAAAAATGATACATTTGATTTAATCTATATACTCCATATCCTTCTACAATAACAATCAATATAAATAATATATCTAAAGAAACTAATAACCATATTTTTATTTTCTTGTTAAAAGCTAGTATTAAAAATACTAATTCTAATAATCCAAGAACTCCAATTATTAGATAAAAATATCTAGAAGGTAATACATTCATTCTTTTTAAAAATATGATAAACACTACTAGAATAATAAGTGCTATAACACTCAAAGTTCTAGTTAACATTCTTATTTCTTTTTTGTTTTTTGTTTTTGTCTTACTCATAAAATCACCTATTTATATTTTCTTTTAATCCCCTTTTATAACCTCTTTTATATACAAAATAATATGTGCCATAAAATAAAATACCAGTTATACCACCAGCAGTATCAATTAATACATCTTTTACTGCACCAGTTCTTCCATCAACGAATGTTTGGTGAAATTCATCAAATCCCGCAGCCATAATAATAATCGCGATTGTTATTATAGCAGATATCATGTATTTTTTGTTTTTAAATACATAATTTGTCACGAATATTATCATTAAAGCAAGAACGAAATAAATACTAGCATGCATTACTTTCCTAAGTGGTTTATTCAATAACTGACTTGCTTTTTCTAATTTAGTATCATCAGGATGGGAATCAGTAATACCATATTTATTAGTTACTTCTAAAGTATCTTCAATAAAAACACCAATTATTCCAGAACTTTTTCCATTTGAATTACTAGTGTTCATGGAACTAAGTTTATAAATTCCAACAATCCATAAAATTACTAAAATAATCAATATACTTACAACAATAACCCTCTTATTTTTCATTGCTTATCACCTAACTAATAGAAACTGTTTTTGAAGTTGTATGAACTTCAATATATGTCCTTCCATCATTAACTTGTAATTCAGAACCATCATTATTTAAAAATTTTATTTTTGAATTACGTGTTTCTTTTTTCCATGTTATTGGAATATATTTTCCATTTGTAACATAATAACCCTTTCCTGTTCCTGTTGTTTTCAAATCCCAGTAATAATTATCAGGCATCATGCTATGACCAATTTTAACAATAATAATATTTTTAGTAGTAAATGGTTCCTTTGTATTATGATCTTTTGCAATTGTTCCATTAACGACTCTTGTATACATTTTAGTATTTTCATCATATGTAAACTTAGTTGTAATGCTTCCATATGGTAAATTTACTGTTGTAGCACTCTTACTTTCATTATTAGTGCTCAAATCTATTTCATCAGTAGTATAATTTAATAACTGAATATTATCACTCGTAAGTCTATATTTGTGACTGATTGTAAAATCTTTAATTTTTGATAAATTGGTATATGCAGTATGCTCTCTAGCCAATTTTTCTGGATTACTTCTCCAAAATGCGCTTGCCCAATATGATTCATTACCATTTAAATATTCAATAGTACCTGCCTTTGCACCTTGATCAAGTTGTTGTTGTGCATAATGACTCCAACCAAAACAAACTAAAATTGCATCATTATCATTTGCATAATCAATAAAATTATGTCTACAACTACGAACAGTACCAACTGTTAAATCATCTACATCTTTAAAAACTGCTAATAATCTTGATGTATTGCCCTCTGTAGGAAGTTCATATATAATATATGCTTTATTTAATCCTTCTTGGACCTTTACTGCAACTGGAGTATTATTGATAGAAACAGCATATGGTTTATTATTTTTTGTAGTATCAAATATTTTGAACTTGCTCACTGCTGGTGGCGGTGTTTCAGAAGGCTCATCAGTTGATGTATTAGTAGTATTTGAATCTTTTTTACCATTTTCATCTCCAAAGAAAAATTTTGGAAATATAAGCATTCCAATCACAACAAGTATTGCAATTACAAAAATGTATGGAACAAATGACGAAAAACCTCGTTTTTGTTTTTTATTCATTAATGGATTATTACTTTTATTGTTTTTATCACTTATTATTTCATTTTCTTCAATATTCATTCATAACACCTCTTTATATTATATATTATAAAACAAATTATGAAAAAATCATATATATAATTACAACTTCTTTTAATAATTCAATTATTATAGTAAAAAAAAGAATATATAGTTCAATAGAATTATATATTCTTTTTTATAACTATCATTTATTTTTTATTTTATATTCTACAAAATGTTTCAATCTTCTAAAACGATGAATGAATACTTTTCTAAATGGTTCTTCAGTGTTAAAAACACTTAGATACTTGACTTTTAAACTATCCTTATTCGCTAAAACCCAAACGTTTAACAAACGTTCTGAAATAAAACCATATATTCTTTTTTGATAATCATTATAATCTGTTAAATCAATTTTCTTCTCAAGTTTAAACAAAATATCAAATAGCCATTTACAATACTCATCATATTTTTCTTTTGTTGTAATCATCATATTAAATTGGCTCATTTTGTTCTGTTTCATTAATTTGTCGAAAGCTTCAATATATTTTTTATTTTTTTGTTTATTAATAATTTCTCTAATTAGATCTAAATCTTTAGCAAAACCAGATGATCGACAATATTGTTTGTAAGAATTCATACTATAAATTTCTTTTTTAGCCAAAACCATATTGTAATTATCAAATATTTCATTTATTTCATCTTTAGATAAAATATTTCTTTTAAAAATAATATCAGTTGTAAAATATCTTCTATAATGTGATATCCCTATTATTGAATTCTTATCTTTTATATTTTTCCATATCCAATATAATCCAGTCAATTCACAATAGTTTTTATTTTTTGATGAAATGTTATCACCAGTATCATCACAAATAAAACCTAATTTTTCTTTATTTTTGCTACCAACCTGAATTGGAATATATATTTCATCTTTTGGAGGATCAAATTTTTTATGCGTTATAACATATATCTTAATATCATTTTCATATACCTTTTTTTCATTTTTTCTTAACAATATTCCATACATACTTGCAAGGAAAAACATTGCAATTATTGTATATTGAAATATTGTTGTTACAAATAATAATACAAGTATTATAACAAATAATAATTCATTGAACTTTTTCTCTAAAATATATTTTCTTATTATTAAAACAATAGGAACAACATAAAATAAGAATAAATAAATACCACATTGCGCAAGTAAAACAAAAATTGAATTGCTCAATCCTATATTGTTTAGGCGAAAACTACTTATATTTTTTAATATATCGCCTGTTTGATTGTGTCCAACGCCAAATATAGGCTTTTGTAACCAGGTTTTTATACATGCATAATAATCATCCATTCTTACACTAAAAGATTCTCCATTCATTACCTTAACAGCAAAAACTGTAACTCCAACAGAAAAAATTATTATGAGTAAAACATAAATTTTCTTTTTATGTTCTTTAAATATTTTTTTTATTTTATCATTATTATTTATCGAAACAAATCCTTTTCCAACAAGCATTAATAGAAGCAGTAATATTCCGGTTGCTGAAAATGTAGTAAGTATTGCTACAATCAATATTATATTTTTATAAAAATGCTTTTTGGATGAAATAAACAAATTTGTCGCTAAAGCAATAATTAAATTTAAAGAAAACATTGGTGCTTCAGTGAAAATACTTGTATTTCTTACAATATTAATTCCAAAAAAACTAATGTTTTGCGTTATAAAGTGAATATTAAAATATGATTTTACAAATCGCGGATCTCCCCATTCAGTAAAAAACATATTTGTTGATTTAATTATATTTGTTAGTGGACCCAAAATATACAATATAATAGATGTAAAAGCAATAATAGTCATTAAATCCGAATATCGACTTAAATTCTTACGAAGCCATAATTTATCATTATCACAATATATTATTGCAAAAAACAATGGTAGCAATATTAAAAATGTAGAAATAAAATTACTTAAATCAGATATATTATTTAATAAGATAAAAATTGAAATAAAAACATAATATATCATTAAATATTTTATAATAGAACCAATTTGTTTATAATTAAACTCATTATTCATATATTTTAAAATAATCAAAATAGATATAAATATTACAAATAATATATTAATATGTGGATTAAAATTTGAATGAACATACAATGTTCTTGTAGAAATAATAAGTAAAAGCATTAATATGTATTCTATGCCTTTTATTAACGATCCTGAAAATTTCATTTTTTCACCTACATATCTAAATAATAATTTTGTAATCTCTTAGCTTCGACTTTGATATCAAATCCAACATTTGCAATTTCACTAGTTGTGTTTTTTCGCTTAAACTTCTTCGAATTATCTAATATTTTTTTCGCTAAATCACTCTGTGATTCATCAAGTGAAAAATATGATGTGAGTTTTTTTATCGGTAATTCTTTTGTGATTCGATTAGAAGCGAAAACAGGTAATCCCGTTGCTTGAGCTTCAACACAAACCATTGGTAATCCTTCAAAAAATGATGGTAAAACAAATACATCCATAGCATTTAATAAGTTGTTAATATCCTTCCTTAGTCCTAAAAATTTGACCACACTATCAATTTCAAGTTTTTTAACCATTTCTTCGATTTCTGCTTTTTTTTCACCATCACCTATCAAAAGCAATACAGAATTTTTATTTAATTTGTATATTTCTTTAAAAATATTAATTAATGCTTCATGGTTTTTTTGAGTAGCAAATCTTCCAATGTGACCAACAACAAATTTATCTTCTATACCCAAATCTTTTCGTGCTTGCTTTCTAATTTTATCATCATAATAAAATTTAGATGTATCTACACCATTTTTTATTATTACATAATTACCATTTTTAATTATCTTCTCAGGAAATTTCCACTCTGCTGCTATTTTTGAACATGCATAATAATGATTTGGATATTTTAACATTGGTATTTTCGAAATCATCTTAACAATTCTATATTTCATGTTTTTAAAACCACAACAATGTGAGTGAACTATAATATTTTTGGCACCATATTTCTTTGCGATTTTAGAAATATACATTAATGCAAAAGTACTTCCAGAATGAATATGAACTATATTATAATGATGATTTTTAAAAAAATCTTTTACATTTTTTATTAAATCATTTTTATTACCTTCTTCATTAAATCTTCCACCACAAATAAAAACATTTGCTCCTAATTGTTCCATTTCTTTTTTTAATTCTATGTTATCGCAATAATATGGTGTAAAGAAATCAAATTGTACTTTTTCTCGATCTATATTTCTATACATATTCATGATAAAAGTTTCTTGTCCACCAAAAGATATTGGCTCTCCAAACGCAATTAATACTCTAATCATTTTGTTCACCATTAAAATACTCCACTTTTGGGTAAAAAATCCTTCCTTGCTTTACAGCATCATTAATTATAGCATATCTTTCTTTCTTATTTGAGGATTTTGATGAAAAAATGCGATATTTATGATAATACCTTTTAAGTAAATAATATAATCTTCCTTTTAATCCTTCATTTCTATATAAATACATTTCATTTCGATATGAGAAACTATATCTTTTTAAATTTTCATTACTATCTATTGCTATATTAGACCCAATATTATTTTTGGATTTATGCATTACAATGCTTTGATTTATTAAGTAGCAAGGATATTTTTTTGATATTCTTCTCGAATACTCTAAGTCGTCTGCCCATATGAAGAATTCTTTTATTGGTAGTCCAACTTCTTCCACAACACTTGTTTTTATGAAAAATGAAACAAATGATGACATAATAATCCTAACGGTTTCATTATCCCAATCATCATTTTTCTTTGTTAAACTTTTCTTTTGTATGTTCATTTTACATATAGTCTTATCTTTCCATAACACCTTGCTTGCCAAAAAGCCATAATTTTCACTTAGTTTATTATTAGCTAATATTAATTTTGTGAGTGAATCATTATATACTATACAATCATCATCCATTAACCACATATAATCGCATCCTATTTTATATGCTTCTTTCATACCAAAATTAAATCCACCAGCTCCACCAATATTAGAGCCAGTATTTTTATATATCACTTTTTCATTTTCTAATTCTTTCTTGATATATTCTTTTGTACCATCTGTCGATGCATTATCAATTACCAAAACATAACAATTATCATATTTTTGTTTTAATAATGCCTGAATGCATTCTTTTAACAATTCTTTTCGATTATATGTAACTACAACAGCAATAACTTTTTTATTTTTAGAAACTTTTGCCATATTTTTTACCAAATAACTTAGCTTTTAAGAAACTAGTTCCTTTCTTCCACCAATTTACTTTTTCCATACTGATTACTTTAACTTCTCTGTAATCATATCCTTTTGTATTAAGCCATACATCAAACAATAATTCTGATACTCTTCCATAAAATCTAGCATGAAAACTATCATATTGTTTATTATCTACTCGCTTTTCAAGTTCAAAAAGAATATCAAATAGCCATTTACAATATTCATCAAGTTTTTCTTTTTTCATTATAAACATATTAAACATATGTGCACTCGTACGCTTTTTTAGTTTTTCAAACTCTTCTAAATATTCTGGATATTTTTCTTCTATTATCTTACCGGTAATATCAAGTGGCTCAACATGTAATGTATGCTTATAATGATTATATAAATTTTCAATATAATATTTTCTCTTGTTTGGTGTTATTATATCAACATCTTTAAAAATAGTATCAGCTTCATTAAGCGTTAAAACGCTATTAAATAAATCTTTTTTATCAATTTTTTTTGATGCAAAATACCTCCTATAATGAACTAGTCCAATATAATCAGCATCCAAATTTTTCCATGCCCAATATAAACCAGTTAACTCACAAAAAAATGGATTTTTCTGTGATATATTATCCTTAGAATTATCACCTTTATACCCAATTTTATCCTTTCCCTCAGCTCCAACATGAATTGGAAGATACATTTTATCCTTTGGTACTTGATATTTTTTATGCAACGCAATTATCACTTTAATGTTTTTCAAAGTTCACCTCATATATTTCAATTGTAACATAATCACTATACCATTATCAACAAGTGGACAACAAAAAAGATACCATGCTAATGATATCTAAAATTACATTATTTTGCTCCATCTCCACCAAATACAGCACCAAATGTTTTAAATAATATTTTTATATCAAATCCAAGTGAACAATTATTTGAATAATACTGTTCCATTTCAAGTCTTTGTTTAAATGTTCCTCTAGATCTTAAACTAACTTGCCAATAACCACTAAGTCCTGGTTTTGTTTTTACAATATCATCAAAATAGCCATTCATATCATTCTTTTCTTTAGGTAAATATGGTCTATTACCAATAAAGCTCATTTGACCAAACAGAATATTTAGTAATTGTGGCAATTCATCGATAGATGTTCTTCTTATAAAATTACCTATTTTAGTTATTCTAGGATCTCTTGTTAATTTCTTATTAATTCTATATTCTTCAGCTAATTTCTTATCTTCTTTAAGTATTCTTTCAAGTTCCTCATCTGCATTTACTATCATGCTTCTATATTTATAGATTCTAAATTCTTTACCTTTCTTTCCAATTCTATTTTGGCAATAGAAAATACTATGGAAATCACCAGTTAATAAATATATTAATTTGATAATAATAGTTAAAGGAATTAAAAATATAATTCCTATTAAAGAACCAATAATATCAAATATTCTCTTTATAATAAGATAAAAAATATTAGGTTTTCTATTCTTTTTGTTTACTTTCTTCATTTTATCATTCTTTCTACTCTTATTTTTAATAATTACATGCCAAAAATACTTGCTTTTTAATTATATAATATATGGGTATATAATTCAAGGAAAAAACGGTAAAAATCAATAAAAAAATGTATAAGTTTTCACTTATACACTCATTAAATCATTTTCTTTTTCTTTAGTTAAATCTTCTGCTTTTTTATTATATTTGTTAACTAATTCTTGAATATCGTCTTCTATTTGTTTTTCAACATCTTCTGAGAACTCTGCTTTTTTAACAGCATCCATACCATCACGTCTTGCATTACGTATTGCAACTTTACCTTCTTCACACATA
>JAEEGL015418073.1_pt1 | contig 10132 bp, 6 predicted proteins | sample 9134231 | NCBI WGS metagenome assembly JAEEGL01 (sample SAMN16246548, study PRJNA631951) | gut metagenome | biome: gut microbiome; feature: rumen; material: fiber-attached | host: Bos | place: Iran: Karaj | collected 2018-10
AGATCAGTCTGGTGATGTATACGCAGTTGGTTTTGATTTGTATATGAGACTGCTCAACGAAGCAGTAAATCGGCTTACAGCACAAAAGGATTATAAACCAGAAAGTGAAGTTCTTATGGAACTTGAATACACAGGATATATTCCAGACACTTATGTAACTGTGCCTCAAATTAAAATGGAGATTTACAAGAAGATTGCATCAATTACAACAGATGCAGAATTCGAAGCAATCGTAAACGAGCTTTCTGATCGCTTTGGTCCAATACCTGATGAAGTATCAAGCTTACTGGCTCTTGCAGAAATTCGTATTATCTGTGGTAAGCTTTCAATAAAATCAATCAGGGAAAAACAGGGTGAAGTAAAAGTTGAATTTGGAAACACTACAAACTTTTCAATTGATAAACTTATGAAGCTTATTAAAGACAATCCTGGAACAATTCATCTTAATCCAACAATGCCAAATGTTATGTTCATTAAACTTGGTAAAATCGGCCTCAAAGAAAAATCTGAATTTATTCGAGAAAAACTTAGTCAATTGGCATAAGTATGATATAATATTTAAAAAAGTATGGAGAATTCGATATGAAGAAAACCCTTTGGAAATTTAGTTTTATTTTAATTTTGCTGGCACTTTTTACAGGATGTCCAGGAGTTACGGGTGAAGAAGAAAATACACAACAGGAACAGCAGACTTCACAAGAACAGGAAACTTCGAAAGAAGAAACACAAAAAGAACCAGAAAAACAAAAGGAACCTGAAACAAAGCAGGAATCCGAAAAAGAAAAGGAACCTGAAACTCAGCAGGAACCTGAAAATCAGACAGAGCCAGAACCTCCTGTAAATCAATTTTCTTTAACAGAAAAAATTGCAGCTGCAACAGGTAGTATTGATTTTGAAAATGCAGAAATTGAAGAAGATGCTGTAATTTCAAAAGCAATACTTATACAGAATCTGAATATCAAAGGTAAAAAGCTGACACTTGAAGCAAGCGGTATAACATTACAGAATGTCACAAATGCCGTAATCGTAGTAGATAAAAAGGTTGGAGAAGGGGATGTTACCCTTACAAATTGTGCGTCTATCACAAAGCTTGAAATTTGTGGTGGAGGTTCGAACAGTATTCACATTAATAATTCAAAAATCGCTACTGTAGAAGTAAAGAAAGAGAATGTTCGAGTTGCCCTTGAAGAAAAATCGGAAATTGAAGTTGTTAAAGTTGAATCAGCTAATACAAAAATTGAATCCGAAGAAACAATTAAAATTAATGAAATAAGCGTAAGCGAAGTTGTAGACAAAATTACAATTAAGGGTGGAACTGTAGAAAAGGTTCAGGTAGTTGAAGCAGAAGATACAACTAATGAAAAAACGCAAATTGTAATAGATGGAAAAACTGAAGTTAAAAGCATTGAAGGAACAAACGATGTTCAATTAACAAAAGAAGCAATTCAAAACGAATCAAATGTAGTTATTAATACACCAGTTCCTGTTGTTACTTATTATGATTCAACACTTGTATTTTTATCTGATGGAAATACAAAAGGTACAGATTTTGAAAATGAGGATGTGTATTACGAATATGTTTTTGATATCGAAATACAAAATGAACAAATAATGTCAATGAATCCTAAAATTAAGTTATATAAGCTTCCTGATGATATTAAGCTTTATATCTATATGGTTTATTCTGACATTGGTCCTTCGACAACGGAAATGCCGGACAATGATACAACTGCTGAACAGAAAAAATACGATACTTATTCTTTTTCAGAAATGATGTATAGTGCAAAATTAATTCTTAAAACCGCAGGTCTTATAAAAGGCACTTTCTCAAAAGATATAACTACACTTGAAACTCCTGAATATGATTATGAATTCGACATTAAAAACTGCGGAATCCCAGAAAAAATAATTCTTCCAGATACTCCTTTTAAACCTGATTTTACAGTAACACCATCTTCAAATGGAAATGTTATTACATTTACATTTAATGACTGTGATGATACACAAGATCCAGATAAATATGTTTCAAAAAGAATTTATGTTTATCAAGGAGTAAAAGAGAATGATAAGTGGATTGGAAATAGAAATAATCTTATTTTTGAAATGTCAGATAATACCGCAAAAACAATAAGCTTTACTGATTCTTTTGTTACACCTGGAAAAGAATATGCATATTGCTATGAAGTTGATCAGAATAGTACTTTATATAATGATGAATTTGTAACTGTAACAGCAACAGGTGGCGAAGGCGAAATTGTTTTGTCTGCTGAAAATTCATCAACAGATAATGGTATTAAACTTTCAGTAAGTGATTTTTCATACTCGACAGATTATACACAATTTTATTCAATTCAAAGATATTATGAAAATGATGACGATGAAAAACCAAGCTACGTAACAATTGACAATTATATTACAGATTCTGGAAAGCTTCCTATAGTGGACTATTACACAGAAAGTGGAACAAGTTATATCTATATAGCTAATTATAAATACGAAAATTTTAAAACAAAAACAACTTATAAACCTATAATAGAACCTTGTCCAATAACAGCTACAGTAGGATTTGGAGAACCAAAAATAACTAATAAACCAGCTGGAAGTGTAAGTAATGATGTATTTAGTTTTACAACAATTCCGCAAATTGCTTTAGAAGAATTACAGGGAAATGCAACATATCAAATTAATTTCAATTACGTTTATAATGTTGATATTGCTGTCATCCTTTATGATCCAAATTCTTCAGACAATATGACAACCAGCAATAAGATTTCTAATTGGGCAAATAGTGGTAGTGGTACTTATAAATATTCGTTCTATACTGTATCAATTGATTATATGAATGGTAACCAAAACAGCCAAGGAATTTCTTATGGCTATCATTATTTTAAAGATCATGAATTCCCTGGAATGGAAAACATAACAAAATAATACCCATTAAAAAGCAAGTAAAACGTGCAAAAACCCCTCGTTTTACTTGTTTTTCGTTCATTATATTACTACTCATAACGCATATTCTGTCTACCTGAGCAAGCGCATTTATGCGCGCTGATAAATCGGAGAGCGTTAAGAAAAACAGTCCATCGGGACTGTTTTTTAGCTCATCCTACTTACTTATAATAAAGGCATTATACTACAGCATATTACTGATTTGTTCCCCGGTAACAGGCCTTGAAAAATAGAATCCCTGCTGGATATCACAGCCTACAGATTTAAGGAATTCGCTTTGCTGGGAAGTTTCAACACCTTCACATAATGTAGTTATATCAAGCTGATGGGTCATATTAATAATATTTGAAATGATTACGCGTTCTTTTTGCTGAAGCTCTTCTGACTGTAAAAAGCATTTATCCATCTTAATAATATCAATAGGAAGCTCGCTTAAAAGATACAAAGACGAATATCCCGAACCAAAATCATCCATTGAAACTTTGAAGCCAAGCTCATGGAAAGTGCGGATAAACTTCATTGCTTTTGCAGTATCTGCCATACACACTGTTTCAGTAATTTCAAACTCAATATACTTTGGTGGAATCTTATATTCATTCAAAAGACTTTTTACATAATTGATTATATCAAGCTTTTTAAAATGCTGACGTGATACATTTATGGAAATTGGTACAACTGCCAGCCCCTGCTGTAATCTTTGAGAAATAAATTTAAATACTTCCCTGTACATAAAATAATCTACTGCAATAATCTGGCCGCTTCGTTCAATAATCGGAACAAATTGATCCGGCTGGATAATTGTACCATCAGGCTTCTTCCAGCGAACGAGAGCCTCTGCCCCACTCACCTTCCCTGTAACTGAATCTATCTTTGGCTGGTAATATGCAACAAGCTCACCATTTGTAATTGCAGCATCTATTGTCGAAAGAATTTCAATTTCATGATTAATCTGCGAAGACATTTCTTCTCTGAAAATTACAACAGAATCTTCGGTATTATTTTCGCGGGCAATTTTTCGTGCAAGGTTGCAGTTTGAAATTACAGTTTCTGCATCGATATTTGAATTAGCTTTTGTAATAAAATATACACCAGTACAGATTCTAAGCCTGTTACATTTATATTTAAGACGAAGCTCATTTTCAATAAGCATGTTTCTTGTACAAATCTGCTGGTGAAGAATATCTTCGTCGTGAATATCATATAAGCCTACAGTTACCATATTGTCTGAAACAACACGTGAACCATATAAAAAGCTTTCCTTGTTGCTGCTTAATAATTTTGCATAATCTGCAAGAAGATCGTTTCCGGTTTTGTAGCTGTATGTATCGTTAAAATATTTAAAATGCTTTATATCACTGTAATCAATAGCAATTATTTTATCGTCAAGATTATCTATAAGAGACTGGAGTTTTGGAACAAATTCCTCATAGCTATCTAGGCCAGTAAGCGCATCCATTTAATACCTCTAACTTTTTTATATTATTTAATTATATATTACAAAAGTAAATTTGACAAACAAAATAATTTTGTTAGTACAAATCCTTCTTTCTGTAATTAATACTCATAAGAAGGCCCATGCAGACCATTACAGTTAGCAGTGAAGAACCACCGTAAGAAAGGAAAAGCAAAGGAATACCGGTAATAGGCATTATTCCCATTACCATACCTGTATTAATAAAGAAATGGAAAGTTATCATTCCAAATACACCAGAAGCAATATATGTTCCATAGCGGTTTGGACAATGTTTAATAATCATCAGAATACGGATAAAGATTGCAAAATACAAAAGGAATACAACACAGCCGCCAACGAATCCAAACTCTTCTGAAAGAATACTGAAAATAAAGTCTGTACTCTGCTGAGGCAAGAATCGGTAGTGGCTTTGAGTTCCGTTTAAAAAGCCCTGACCAACAGGTCCACCAGCACCAATAGCAATCTTTGACTGAATGATATTCCAGCCAGAGCCAAGCGGATCTTTATAAGGATTCATAAATACAATAAGACGTTTAATCTGGTAGTACTTAAGAACCTTAGAAAATGTCAGTGAACCAATAAGCGAAAAAGCAAGAATTGAAAAACAATATGCAATCCAAATCATGTATCGTGGCAGGTGGAAATACTTTCGTAAGATGAGACTAACAGATGCAATAAACGACGCTGTAAAAATCAGGATGATTCGGAATTTTGTATTTGTTAAAATTGAAATTACAGAATAAGGATGAACTGCAATTTCACTGTTCCATACTGGCAGAATTGCAAAAACAATTGTGAGCATACCAAAAGCTAAAACATAAATAATGTATCGTAATGGAACATCTGCGACAAAACACATAAAAAGAAAAATTGGAATATAAACACTCGCAGTTCCCATATCAGGTTGAATTAAGATGAGTCCCATTGGAAGAATCATAATACAAGTTGCAAGCAAAAAGCGTTTAAGCGGATTTTCATTTTTACTGTTATCAAGGTATCGTGCCAGGTACAATATAAAAAAGACTTTACCAAACTCTGAAGGTTGAATTCCAAACTCACCTATTCCAATCCAGCTTCTGGCTCCGTTTACAAGTCGTCCGAATAATCTTGTATAAATCAAAACAATAATAAGTGTAAGATAAAACCATGGCGAAATACTTTCGAGTCTTCGGTAATCATAGATTGTCATGATTATTAAAAACACAAAACCAATAGCTGCCCATATAATTTGTTTTTTATATTCGTTTGTTACAGAAATACCTTCAGAGTTAATGCTCGAAGAATAAATGAACATTACGCCCATAGTAACAAGGATTGCAATTACGAGAATTAAAAAATAATCAAACATTGATAAAACTTTATTTTTCATTTGCAACCCTCCTACTCCATTCTCGCGTGATTTGTATTCTGCTGGTTTATTAAATATTCAAAGCCAAGTGTGTGAATTGATTCTTCAAAGTTCTGGTTAGCAAAATATCCCTGGATAATAATGTTTGTACAATATGGTGCCCACCATTCCCATTTGTTACATGCTTCAACAATTGTTGCAACACAGATTCTATCTTCCGGTGGTGCGTCATAAGGAGCATAAGCTACAAGCCATGAGTGCCAGCTCTGATCATTTTTTCTGTTTGGATTACTGTATGGTTCAACTTCAGCAGTACCTGTCTTACATGCAATCTTTACGATTTTATTATTCATAGGATACTGAGGTGTTCCATCTGTAACTGTATAACGAAGTGCTTCCTGTATTTCTTTCCATACAGATTTATCGATTGTTGATTGAGTAAGAACAGAAGGCTTTACTTCCTGAATTACTTCATCAGAAACAGGATCTCGAACTTCCTTAAGAAGATGAGGCTTGTAAATAACACCTTCGTTACTTACCATTGCAATCATGTTTGCAAGCTGAAGCGGAGTTGCTTCCATGTAGCCTTGTCCAATAGAACAAGACATTGTATCTCCACCTACCCACTTTTCATGATACTTTTTCTGCTTCCATTCTGCAGTTGGAACAAGACCAGAAACCTGACTTGGTAAATCAATCTGGGTACTCTGACCAAAACCAAATTCCTTTGCGTAAGAAGCAATTTTTTCAATACCAAGATAGTCTCGACCAATTGTCCAGTAATAAACGTCGCATGACTGAGCCATGGCATTTTTAAGATCAAGCCAGCCGTGTCCTGAATGTAAGTGACAGTGGAAAGTTCGTCCACCATAAAGCATTTTACCTTTACACTCAATTGTTTTAGAAGACGGAAATGCCTTTTCCTGAAGCATTGCAGCACTCATAACAATTTTAAAAGTAGAAGCCGGCGGATACGATATTTGAACTGCACGATTTATAAGAGGCTTTGAAGAATCATTCAAAAGTCTTGCATAAAGATTTGAAGCATCATCAGAAGTAAAAAGGTTTGAGTCAAAGTTCGGATACGATACCATTGCAAGGATTTCACCAGTAGCAGGTTTTAGAACTACGCTGGCCCCTACTCGTTTTCCTAGAGAATCCTCTACAAGCTGCTGTATTCGTGAATCAATTGTAAGAACAAGCTTCTTTCCCATTTCCGGAGGTTCAACAATTGGAGTATCAGAAATAATTCTTCCGTGAACATCAACAGTTGCAAGCTCGCGGCCAGACTTTCCCTGCAAAAGCTCATCGTATTGTTTTTCAATTCCTGTTTTACCAACAACACTAGTATTTGTATAACCCTTATTGTAAAGAACAGTCATTTCGTCCTTATCAATATCACCTACATAACCAATGATATGAGAAAGCGAAAGCGTTGTATAAGTATAGTTGCGCACAGGCTTTGAAACCCACGAAACTCCCGGCAAATCATTTTTATTTTCTGCAATATTTGAAATGATGCTGAACGGAACATTTGTCCTTACCTGAATTGTTGAATAAGAACGGCGAACATTTTTTGGAATCTTTGCATCTATTGTTGCTTTAGGAATTCCAAGGTACCCGGCAAGCTTTACCATTACAGTATCGTATTTTGAAGATGGAATTTCTCCGGGAGTTACTTCAACAGCGAAAGAGTCGTTGTTTGTTACTAACGCCATGTCTGCATTACGGTCATAGATTTCACCACGTGATGCAGGCAGCGTACTTATCTGACTTGAAATTGTTCTTGATTGATTTTTGTATTCTTCACCATTTACAATCTGCATTGAAAAAAGACGGAATACATATATAACAAAAGCAAAACAGGTTATAAAAAAGAGGATTATGATTTTTCCATTTTTTGATATGCTGTTCGGCTGGTTATTAATCATTATCAATCATATCCTTAGTATCATGAATAGAAAGCGACGGTTTAAAGAACGAAAGGAACTTAAACACAACAGGCGCCAGAATTATGTTTGCACAGAATTCAAATAAAAACTCATAAGATATGATGCTGTAAATATTGAGTGAAAGCTTTGGGAAGAATAATGAAATTAAAAATATTAAAAGCTTTTTAGTAAGAGTTGCAATTCCAACAGAAGTCATTGGAATTACTAAACCAGAAATGATAATTGTATTTGAAAACAGGCCTGTAATATAACCGACTATAGTTCTGATAATACAGTTAAAGCCCATTGGCACGCCTGTTATAAAATCAAGGAAAAGACCTGAAATAAAGCCGGAAACTTCTCCGTATAATTTTCCGTTCAACAGCGAAAAATAAATGCAGCAGATTAAAACTAAATCTGGAACAACAAGCAAGAATGAAATGTTAGACAGAATTGAAGATTCAATGATTGTTGCGGCAAATAAAAACAAAGTACTTATTAAAAGTGATCTTACCATTATTCTACCACCTTTCTGTCATTAAGCTGCTTCTGGTTTACAACAATTACATTTTCAAGTCTTGAAAAATCAATAATCGGAATGAGCTCAATGTTCAGCGAAGAGTTATAATCAAGACTTATGATTTTTGAAATTGTTCCAATCGGGATATCCTTAAGGTAATTATCGTTTTCACCAGAGGTAACGATAATATCGCCATAAGAAAGCTCACTTGCAACATTCTTTCTGATGTACTGAAGTAAAAGCGGTTTATCCTGACTTCCAGTTCCATTAACAAGACCAAGATCTCGCTGATTCTGGATTCGAGCAGATACAATGTAGTTCAAGTTATAAACAGGCATAACCTGGCTTGTAAAAGTTCCAACCTGAACAACCTTTCCAACAAGACCTCTGTTTCCATTTTGAAAAGCAATAACCGGCATATTCTTTTTAATTCCGTTTACACTTCCTTTATCAATTGTGAGGTATGTATAAACGTTATCAAAATCACGGGAGATAATTTGTGCCGGATAATTCTGTTCATCAAGGGAAATTGCAAAGTCAAGTTGTTCACGCAAGCGTTCATTTTCCTTTCGGATATCTGCATTTGATCGTTGCATCTGCTCATAGTTTTCAAGCTTTATTACAAGCTCGTTATAATCTTTTTTAAGCTGTTTAAGTTCTTTTACGGCATTAAAGGTATCGCCAATTCCATGAGTTACAAAGTGAACACCTTTTTCGACTGTAGACATTGCGGAGAATCCGATTTTCTTAAGATTAAGAATAAATCCACCGCCGCTAAAATTCAAAACGATATTTGAGATTAGTAATAATCCAATCAGGAGGAATTCTGGAAATCTAAACTTAAAACCATTCTGTTTTTTAGACATCTTAAGACCTTTTATTAAGTTGTATAGCTTTTACAAACTACACTATTCGTTAAGGCTGTCGTAAATAGAACGTTCTGATGACATATTCTTAAAGAGACTGAAGGCTTCTCCTGCACCAAGTGCAACACATTCAAGAGGTTTTTCTACAAGAATTACAGGAACGCCAGTTTCCTTTGAAATAAGACGAGGAAGCTCTCTAAGCATTGAACCACCGCCAGTCATTACAATACCACGTTCAATGATATCTGATGCAAGCTCTGGAGGAGTTTCGCTAAGAACAATTTTAATTTCATCAACAATTTTGTTTACAGGATCTTTAAGGGCTTCGCGTACTTCTACGCTATCAATTTCAAGACGTCGTGGAAGACCAGTAATAGCATCTGTTCCTTTAAGCTCCATCTTTTCGATTGTCTTTTCTGGAGCAGCATTACCAATCTGAATCTTAAGGCGTTCTGCAGCAGGCTGTCCGATTATGAGGTTATGAACAGAGCGAACATGCTTTACAATTGCTTCATCAAACTTGTCCCCTCCAATACGGATTGAGTGAGTAACAACCATACCACCAAGCGAAATAACAGAAACTTCAGTTGTACCACCACCAATATCGCAAACCATGTGGCCTGCTGGTTCATAAATAGGGATTTTAGCACCAATAGCAGCTGCAAGTGATTCAGGAATTACTTCAACTTCCTTTGCACCAGATTTCAAGGCAGCTTCAATAAGTGCACGTCTTTCAACATCTGTAACGCAGGAAGGAATACCAATCTTCATTCGGATTGATTTGAACATCTGATGGCGCGGGATAATTTTTTGAATGAAGTATTTTATCATTTTTTCTGTACTGTCAATGTCTGCAATAACACCGTCAGCCAGAGGTCTGATTGCTATAATATTTCCAGGTGTACGGTCAAGCATTCGTTTTGCTTCTGAACCAACTGCTACAGTCTTCTTTGTACCGCGTTCAACGGCAATTACAGAAGGCTCATCAACAACCATACCTTTATCTTTTACATATATGAGGGTATTACAAGTACCAAGATCGAT
>JAEEGL016799193.1_pt1 | contig 10132 bp, 6 predicted proteins | sample 9134231 | NCBI WGS metagenome assembly JAEEGL01 (sample SAMN16246548, study PRJNA631951) | gut metagenome | biome: gut microbiome; feature: rumen; material: fiber-attached | host: Bos | place: Iran: Karaj | collected 2018-10
TCATCATTTGTATTACATGGTCTATTAGTTGGTAATTCATCATGGTTAACAGCTACAGCAATTACTCGCATACCATCTTGGTTTAAGTGATTAACAATTTTGAAAGCACGATTTTTTAATTGTTTATCAAATGGTAACTTGTTACCTTTATATTCACAATAATCACAAATATCAATAATTTCTTCAGATGCACCTTTTGTAACGAGAAGTCGCTTGTTTTGATTATCTTCAATAATTACTGACATTCGTTTGCGTTTAAAGTCAAAAGGAATTTCATCAACTTTTCTAAAACCCATGATTGGGTCGTCAATACCAATTTTATCAGCTTTTTCAATTACAGCTAAGTCAATTAAATTCTTTAATCCTGTTTGATAATAACTGTTAATGAAAGCAAAACTTAATACTCGGCTATCATCATCACCTTCAAGATTAATATGTCGCTCAAGAACAATTTTGTCTTCAGTTAATGTACCAGTTTTATCAGTACACAACACATCCATAGCACCAAAACTCTGGATAGAATTTATATTTTTGACAATGGTATCTTGTTTAGAAAGTTTAAATGCTTCTTTCGCAAGATTAAGTGTAACAATCATTGGAAGCATTTGTGGAGTTAATCCAACCGCTACTGCCAATGTATATGTTAAGGCATTAATCCATTGATTAGTATCATGATATTTTACAAAGTTAACACTTCCATAAATTGCAAATACTATTAATGCCATAACAAGCATTGTTCAAATTAAAATTCAGCTAACGCTAGCAATACCAGTATCAAAACTAGATTTTGGAGTTTTTCTATTTAATGCCTTAGCAATTGATCCTAGGAATGTGTTTTTGCCTGTATTAATCACAACACCAATAGCACTTCCAGATGAAACACTGGTTCCCATAAAACAAATATTATTACATTCCAATGCTGAATTTGTGTCGCCTTTATACACATCACTAAATTTTTCTATAGGTTCAGATTCTCCAGTTAATGATGATTGTGTAATAAATAGGTCTTTTGCAGCAATAATTCGTAAATCAGCAGGAATCATGTCTCCTGCAGATAATTTAATGATATCACCAGGTAAAACCTCTTCAATCGGTAATTCTTTAATTACACCATTTCGTTTTATTGCTGTGGTAGTTTTAATCATTTGTTTTAATTTTTCACTAGCTTTTGAACTTCTTCCCTCTTGGAATAATTTAATAGCACCAGACAAAATAATCATGGCAGAAATAATTCCAAAAGAAATTCAGTCGCTAGTTTCAATTTGTTTTGATGCAAATACAGGTGTTAAAACAATTAGAATAGCAATTATTGCAAGGATAGCAGAAAAAGGATTTAAGAAAGCATTGACAAGTTTTTGTCATATATTATGTTTTTTCTTTGTAGAAAAAGTATTGTAACCATGTTTTTCGTGTAATGTTTCAATATTTTTAAGTTTCAATCCTTCTTCTGATGTTTTTAACTCTTTAAAAATAGATTTAGTTTGCATTTTTGCAAACTTTAGTAATGTTTGATTTTGCTCACGAGAAAGATTATTCTTAATTTTTTTCTCTCGATATTGTTGTTTGTTTTTCATATCTTATTAAGGCCATGAATACACATTTAGTAGATAAGTATATGCAATAATAACAAATTCAACCGATGTTAATTAACAAGCAATTATTAAAGAATAGTTGGTAATTAAACACGGGTAATAATCTGCACTAGAGCTTTCATTCAAATGCACGTTCAATGCTTTTACCTCCTATCCATAAAAAAATAATATTTTTTATAATTATAAATTAGTATAGATTTATACTTAAAAAAATTATATATGATTAAAAATATTAATAAAGATCTAGTTGTATTCAATGGCAATAATATGGATAACAATGCATATATGGTTATTAATAATCAACATTGTATTGTCATAGATCCATCATCATATGCTCAAAATATCAAAGATTACATTATTAAACATAAATTAACAATTGATGGCATCTTAATAACTCATGGTCATTATGATCATATAGAGACAATAAATGATTTAATTAAAGATTTTAAAGTTAAAGTATATTGTCATCAACATGACGAAGATGTTGTTAATAAATACAACTGTGCAGATTTGATGTCTAATCCTAGATGAAAACCATTAATAGATCATTTTGTTTATTTTAAAGGAAATGAATTAAAATTTGATAATTTTAAATTTGAAGTATTTTTAACTCCTGGACATACTCCTGGATCTGTTTGTTATCGTTATCATAATTACTTTTTTACTGGCGATACAATATTTTATGATTCAATAGGACGTTGAGATCTACCTACAGCCGATCAAAATAAATTATTTAATTCAGTTAAAGAATTTATGCACATAGCTAAGCCTGACGATATAATTTTACCAGGCCATGGTCTAGAATACGCAAATTATAATAAAGTAAAGATTGTAAATCTTTATATTATTCATTTCACAGGAGATGATAATGACTAAAAAAGACGAACAATTGGTAAGACAAAGCTTGATAGCAAGAGGGATAAAAGGCGAAAAACTTGAACAAGCAATTAAAGAAATCAAAGCTCAAGGTTTAAGTTTTAATGATTTGATAGATAATTTTATTGCAAAAGCAGATGCCGATCCACATTCTATTGCAGAACAAAATTGTGAATCTGGTAAATGTACAGCTTGAGAATTAGAAAAGGAATAAATAAGTATGGCAAATATATTAGTTATTGGCGGTGCAGGTTATATTGGAAGTGTAGTTTGTGAAAAATTAGTTAAAAAACACAAAGTTGTAATCATTGATGATTTATCTACAGGTTTTAAACAATTAATTAACAAAAAAGCTAAATTTATTAAAGGTAGTTTATTACAAACTAACTTATTAGTTAAAACAATTAAAGAAAATAAAATTGACTTAGTTATTTGTCTTGCTGCTAAGATTGTTGTTTCTGAATCAGCAAGTAAAGCATTAGAGTATTATGAAACAAATGTTAATGGTTGTTTAAGTTTAATGAAAGCAATGAGTGTAACAAAAGTTAATAAACTTATTTTTGCTTCTTCTGCTGCAGTTTATGGTGTTCCACAAACAAAAGTTATTAATGAAACACATATTCAAAACCCATGCAATGTATATGGTGTAACTAAGAGCATTGATGAAAAAATTATTGCTAACATTGGTAAACAATTTAACATTAATTATTTAATCTTTAGGTTCTTTAATGTTTCAGGTGCAAGTGATTCATTAACATATGGATTACTAAAAAAATATCCTACATGATTAATTGCAAGCATTAATAAATCAATTATTAATAAAGAAAAATTTAATATTTATGGTGGTAAATATAGCACTAAAGATCATACTGCACTACGAGATTATATTCATGTTGAAGATATTGCTAATGCTCATTGCTTAGGTGTTGATTATTTAATTAATAAAAAACCATCAGCAATTTTAAATCTTGGTTTAGGCAAAGCATATACTGTTAAAGAAGTCTATGATTGTGCTACAAAACTATTTAAAGCAAAAAACAATTTAGTAATTAAACCAAACCGTGAGGGTGACCCTGATTGTTTATTATCAAATACATCACAAGCCAAGAAAATATTGAAGTGGTCTCCTAAATATAAATTAGAAGATATGATAACTTCAGATTATAAATTTCAAAAAAAGTTTATTAAATATTAATTTTCTTCTTTTTTGATAATAAAGTATTTTTTAACTTTTGTTAAATAAACAAGTCTTGTTATTCATCTAAAGATTCATGGAATAATTTTCACTGATGGTTTAGAATGGAAAGTAAATTTGATATTTTGTTGTTTAACAAGATCAAAAAATTTTGGCACTCTTAATAGGTATAAGAAGGCAAATGTTGGTTCGTCTATTGCCTCTAAGTAATGCATATTTTCTAAAAATGTTTGAAAGTTTTTACCAGGTATTTGACTGGTTTTTGACATAGTATTATTTGGTCTAATTGATCAATAACTACCCATTATATGTGGAATGTTTGCAATAATTTTAGCATTTCTTTGCGCTCAAAAAAACAAAGGAATGTCTTGATAAGGGACATCCTCTTTGAATCTATTAGGATAAGCATAGAACATTTTATTTTTTATATAGTAAGAAAAAGGCACTGGTGTAAGGGCATAAATTTTTTTAAACTTATAATCACGCATAATTCGTTTAAATGGGCGATAGTAAGGATACATTGGAAAACGACGGTGTCTTCCATTTCAAAAATAAAATCCCCCAATAGCAACATCAGCATCTTTTATGCATTTATTAGCATTGTAAAAAGCGGTTCGTGCAAGAATGTCATCTGAGTCGCAAATAACAACATAATCATTATGAACAAGTTTGTTATCTCTTACATAATTCATTACACTACCTCAGTTACCATTCTGTTTTTGATAGAACTTAATATGTTTGAACCTTCTGGCTAAAGATTTAACAATTTTAGCAGTATTATCAGTTGATCCATCATCAACAACAATATGTTCAACATTTTTTAAACTATATTTATTTTTAATAACGGACCAAATACATTTCGCAATGTATTTTTCAGCATTATATGCTGCTGTAATTACTGTAAATGTATATTGTCGTGTGTCTTTTTTCATAATTATGCGTTTAATTTAGCAAATAAATTTAATGTATTTAAAATTGCATCATCCATGTCATAATATTTATATTCTGACAATCTTCCTAATGGAAAAAAGTTATTAAACTTATTTAAATATGACTTGTATTTATTATAGACATTTATAGAATTTTGATTATGAATTGGATAATATCTATTTTTAAATTTTTTAGATTTCAAATCAAATTGACCTGGATATTCTTCTGAGATAACTGTATTCTTTGAAGTTTGCAAACTCATTTTCTTATATTCAGAAATTCTTGTCATTGTTGGATGAGCAGGAAAATTAACAACAGAACAATCTTGAAAGCTCGCTTTCTTGATAGTTTTAAATTTTATATACAAACTTCTATAAGGCAAAGTACCATATTTATAATTTAATAATTCATCAATTGGCCCAGAATAAAAAATTAAATTTTTATTTAATTTACCATTAATATAAATGTTATTTTTATGAAATGTAATTTTATTCTTAGATTTTAAAAATAGATGGATGTTCTTGTGTTTAATAATACGTTTCATCATATTTGTATATCCATCAGTTGGTAGGCCTTGAAATTTGTCTTCCGGAAAATAATTATCCAAGTTTGAAAGATTAATTTTTACTCTGCTGATAACATTAGGATCGATTTTTTTTATATCAATGCCTCACATTTTAGCAGTATAGTTAGCATAAATATTTTCATATAAGAACTTGGTAAATTTTTTAATTAGTGAGTCTTTAATATTCATTAAATCAAAAAGTGTCACATATGGTTTATTCTTAAAATGCTTTTTCAATAAAGAAATAATGTTGTTTGCATCTTTACCAAATAAAATTTTAATACTCTCATAATTAACAGGTAAAGGAATTAATTTACCTCTAATATTAGCTAACACATGATGTTTATAACCATTAAACTTAGCATATTTCTTAACAAATTTGATTACCTGATCATTATTTGTGTGAAAAATATGAGGCCCATATTTATGAACATAAATGCCGTTTTTATCTAAATAGTCAAAACAATTACCACCTATTTCGTCTTTTGTTTCATACAAATTAACATGGCAACCTTTTTCTGCATATAATCTTGCAATTGTGCAACCAGATATTCCAGTGCCAAATATTTCAACTATATTATTTGTCATAAGTAAGTATTAATATTATAGAAAATGACTGTCTATAAGGGCACAAATAATAGTAGTATATTTTAGTATGAATAATTTAGTAAAGAAAACGAAAGTTATATTTATTTTTGGTGGTGTATATAGCTCATTAGGTAAAGGAACAATCATTTCTTCAATTGGTAAAATATTAACCAATAACACCAAAAGAGTTAGTGTTTTAAAATTTGATCCATATTTAAATGTTAATGCTGGTTTGATCTCTCCAAGTCAACATGGTGAAGATTTTGTAACTAAAGATGGTATTGAAACTGACCTTGATTTAGGAAACTATGAAAGATTTATTGAAAAAGAGTTGACTAAATTATCAACAGTAACTAGCGGACGTATTTATAAAGAAATCATTGATTGCGAATTATCAGGCGGTTATAAAGGTAAAACTATTCAAGTTATTCCACATGTTACAAATAAGATTAAAGAAAAGATTTATAACATCATTAATTTTGAACAACCAGATTTCTTATTAATTGAAATTGGTGGAACAGTTGGTGATGCAGAATGAGTGCCTTTTACTGAAGCCATTTCACAATTCATTCCTGAATATGGTAGTGAAAATGTGTTGCCAATATTGGTTTCACCTTTAATTTCATTAGGTTCAACTAATGGCGAATTAAAAACCAAACCTACACAACATTCAATTAAAGAAATTCGTACATATGGTGTATTTCCAAGCTTCTTAATATTACGTACAAGTATAAAACCTGATGACGAAATATATGACAAGCTTGAGTTATCTTCGCATATTGATCGAAGAAATATTTTCTTTTCTCCTGATTTAAAATCAATCTATGATTTACCAGATATACTTTATAAACAAAAAATTCATTTAAGAATATTTGATTACTTTAACATTAAGTACATAAAAGATAAAGATTTATTTAATAAAAATTGATCTTCTTTTATGAAAAAAGTTAACAATATAAAGAAATCAATTCAAATTGCAATAATTGGTAAATACGTTTCATTGCATGATGCATATGTATCATTATTTGAAGCTTTAAGGTTTGCAGGTTATCATGCAAATGTTAATGTAAACATCAAATGAATTCCTGCAAACACAGTAAAAACTAATAATATTGCTAAATTATTAAAAGGATGTAGGGGAGTAGTAATTGACGAAGTTGAAGGCTTTGGTAATAAAGGTGATGAAAATATTATTGTAGCTATTAACTATATCCGTAAAAATAATATTCCTATGATTGCTATTGGTTCAGGCATGCAATTGATGTGCATTGAATTTGCAAGAAATGTATTAGGAATAAAATCCGCTAATTCAGCTGAATTTTCAAAAACAGATGATATTATTGAAAGAATCAATGAAGGTGTATTATTAGGTAATCATGAATGCACTATTGAACCAAAATCTACTGCATTTAAACTTTATAAAACTAATAAAATCAATCATAGACATGCTAATGCATATGGAATGATTGATCAAAAGATAATTAGTAATTTTAATAAAAATGGCTTAAATATCAGTATGCGAATGAAAAAAGGCAATAAAATAGTAGCAGAATTTGTTGAAAATAAAAAGCTTAAATGTTATCTAGGTTGTCAATTTCATCCTGAATATCATTCAAAGCCTAAGAATGTTGACCCTTTATTTACATATTTTATTCAACATTGCTTTGATAAGTAGTTATTTGCACAAAATAGATTATTATTAATTTTTCCCGTCAATTATCAAATAATCTGATAAACTACTTATCAATCTATTTTTTAGTTTTATTTATGTGGACATTTTTGGTAATCCTCTCATTTAAAATCTACTTAGTCATAAAACAAATATTTAATTATTTGTTGCTATAATTTAATTATTAACAATTTTTTAAATATATGGATGTAGTACGTTCTAGTCAAATAGAAAACCCTGAACAATATCAAGTTTCAGAAATTGCTAAAAAATTAAACACTAATACAAAAACGGGTTTAACTAGTTTTTCTGCTGCCAATAATCAAAAAATTTTTGGATATAATGAAATCACAAAGAAAAAGAAAAAATCTTTTATTATCTTGTTTTTAAGACAATTAATTAATCCGATGATTATTTTATTGTTAGTAGCAACTTTTGTTTCTGTTATTCCGTTAATTATCAATACTGTTCATGGTATTGAAAATCAATTAGCTGAAATTTGTGAACCTTTCATTATTCTTTTTATTGTGATTATGAATTCATTAATTGGTGCAGTTCAAGAACATAAAGCCGATATTGCTATTGAATCAATTAAAAAAATGATTACTAGTAAAGTAAAAGTTATTCGTGATAATAGAATGATGTTAATTGATAGTTATCAATTAACAGTAGGTGATATTATTTATCTGGAGGCAGGTGATAACATTTATGCTGATGCAAGAATTATTGAAACTAATAATTTGAAAGTAATGGAATCAATATTAACTGGTGAATCTGAATCAGTAGACAAAAATGCAGATCATGTGTTTAAGACATCTACACCAATTGGTGATCGTGATAATATGGTTTATTCAGGCTGTACTGTTGTAAATGGAACTGGAAAAGGTATTGTTACAAATATAGGTATGCAAACTGAACTTGGTAAGATTGCTAAGATTATTGAAGATGTTAAACCACAAAAAACATTTTTTCAAAAACAACTTGATCGATTTGGAAAAATCATTTCTATTATTTGTGTAGTAATCTGTTTTAGTGTATTAATTGCTAATTTAATTCTAATTGGTATTAATAATGAATTTTCTAATTCATCAAAAATTATTAGTGCAATTATGGTTGCAATTAGTTTAGCAGTAGCCGCTATTCCTGAAGGCTTGCCAATAGTAATTACTATTACTATGGCAATTGGTATTAAAAATATTGCAAAACGAAATGCTATTGTAAAACAATCATCTGTTATTGAAGAATTAGGATGTGCTTCAGTTATTTGCAGTGATAAAACAGGAACATTAACTGAAAACAAGATGACTTTGGTAAATCTTTATAATTTAGCAAAAGATAAATTGATTCATGAATTTGATTTATCAAACAAAGATGATTGTTTAGATATTTTAAAATACGCAGCTGTGTGTACTAATGCTGCATATGATCCAATTAAAAAAATATCAACTGGTGACCCAACTGAGACATGTTTGCTTATTGGTTTAGATAAATACTTTAATATTAATAAATTAGTTCTAGATAATGAATACCAACGTTTATATGAATTTCCATTTGATTCAGAACGTAAATTAATGAGTTGTGTTGTTCAACATAATAAGAAAAACTTTGTTGTAGTTAAAGGTGCAACTTCAGAATTAATGAAAATTAGTAATTTATCTGAACAAGACATCAAAAAAATTGAAGTTGCTAACTTTCAAATTTCTTCATCAGGCAAAAGAGTATTAGCTTTAGCTTATAAAGAAATACCAGATGATATAGACTACAAAACTATTAAAAATGTTGAAAATAATCTAAACTTTTTAGGTTTATTAGGAATTGTTGACCCTATTCGTGAATCAGCAAAGCTATCAGTACAACAATGTATTAATAATGGAATTAAAGTTGTAATGATAACTGGCGATCAAATATTAACTGCTAAGAGTATTGCTAGTCAATTAGGTATTTATACTAATGATGATTTAGCAATTACTGGTGCTGAATTAGATAAGATGTCTGATGAAGAATTTTCTAAAAAGATTAACAAGATTAGTATTTATGCAAGAGTTTCACCAGCTAATAAGTTAAGAATTGTTAAGGCTTTCCAAACATTAAATCAAATTGTAGCCATGACAGGTGATGGTGTTAATGATGCACCAGCATTAAAACAAGCAAATATTGGTTGTGCAATGGGAATAACTGGAACAGATGTTTCAAAAAATGCTGCTGATGTCGTTTTATTAGATGATAATTTTTCTACAATTGTTAATGCGATTAAAACAGGTAGAGGTATTTTTAAAAACATTTTAAAAGTTATTAATTTTTTAATTGCAGGTAATGTTGCAGAATTTATAACTATTGTTATTTTATTTATCGTTGGTTTATTAACTGGTATTAAATCTACATTTACACCAATTCAAATTTTATGGATTAACTTAATTACTGATTCACTACCAGCTATCGCTTTAGGCTTAGAAAAGATTGATAATAATATTATGTTTGAAAAACCACGTGTTGCCAAAACAGGTTTGTTTGCTAATAAGTTATTATTAAAAATTATACTTGAAAGTTTTATGCAGGTAGTAGTTTGTCTTTCAGTATACTTTATGATTTATTACAATTTTGCATCTGTAAATCCAATATTTGCTAGTCAGTCAGCGTTAACTTTTACATTTATAAGCATTAGTTTTATTCAAATTTTATTTATTTTTAGTATTAAGAATAATAAATCAATGTTTAAA
>JAEEGL010085952.1_pt1 | contig 10131 bp, 9 predicted proteins | sample 9134231 | NCBI WGS metagenome assembly JAEEGL01 (sample SAMN16246548, study PRJNA631951) | gut metagenome | biome: gut microbiome; feature: rumen; material: fiber-attached | host: Bos | place: Iran: Karaj | collected 2018-10
AAAGTAGAAGATAATACTTTAAATACAGTGTACTACCTGGCGACAGCCAGAATCTGGATTGATAATTACAGAAAACCATTTGGGACATTAAAACGAAAGAATCAACTATATATACAAACCTGGCATGCAACAATTGGATTTAAGGCAGTTGGTTTATATAGGGGAGATGCATTTCCAACAATAGCACGAATGGTCAGTGAGTGGGATTCTAACCTGGCTGATTACTTCCTGTCTAATTCACAATATTGTGACGATATATACCCTAAAAAGCTTCTATATAGTGGACCAACTTTGAGGGTGGGGTCACCCAGAATTGATCCCATGATTAACAATAAAGAAGAATTATATAAAGATATAAGAGAGAAACTAGGTCTTGATAATAGATGCAAACTACTACTATTTGCTCCAACTTTTCGTGGAGGTAATCAACAAGGACAAAAGCAGGTGATTGCTGAGACACCTCAAATAGACTTTGATAGATTGATAAATGCTTTAACCGAAAAATATAACTGCGAATGGAAGGTGCTGCTAAGACTTCATCCGCAGTTATCTGCAAAATTAGATAAAATGCCTCTTTTATCTGAAGATGAAAGACTCATAGATGTAAGCCAAATGCCTGATATCAGTGAAATAATGGGCGGATGTGACATGGTAATAACAGACTATAGTAGTTGCGCATTTGATGCAGCGTTTGCAATAATACCGGTACTACTATTTGCAGATGATGTACAGGAATATATTAAAAATCGTGGACAGTTTATGTGGAAAAAGGAGGAGCTGCCTTTTGATATTGCTGAAGACAATGACTCATTGATTAAAAATGTCAAAGCCTTTAATGAGGACATATATATAGAAAATGTAGAGTCTTTCATGGATAAATATAGTGTTTTTGAGGATGGACATGCAAGTGAGAGGGTGGTGGATTTGATACTAAATCAATAATGATTAGGAATAGAATCCAGAGAATAGCAATATGGCAGAATTTAAACAGTGGAGAAATGAAGATAGAACTTTTTTGAAAGATGTTATCCCTTTGGATACCCCTTACAACCTCAAAGTTGAGGTTTCTTCGCTGTGCAATGCTCGCTGTATTTATTGTGCTCATTCCAAGCCAGATCACGGCGTATATGAAGGGAACATGTCCTTGGAACTCATGGACAGAATCCTTTCGGACTCAAAAGAATTTCCACATAAATATAAAGTAATGGAAATGTTCTCCTTTGGAGAGTCCATGTGCAATCCAAACTTAGAGCAGATGATTTCGATGGCCAAAGAAGCTGAAGTTGCAGATAAGATCAACTTCACAACGAATGGCCTTCTCATCAACAAGGAGTGCGGAGATAAAGAGATTTCCTCAGGGGGAGATATAATCCGAAATTCATTCTAGGGGCTAGATGCAGAACCATATAAAGAGGCTTGTGGAATAAGCATGGATATTGACCTCTTTGTATATAATCTAAAGTATCTGTTTGTAAACAGAGGCAATTTATCAGTATGAATGAAGATAGCTGATATTATTATTGCTGACGTTCCAGATGGTGAAATTTTAGGATCGATTACAGACAGTATCTTCATTGAAAAGATTATTATGAAGAAAATAGTGGATTATTCAAATGACTGTTTATAATTGAGAAGATAGTACTCCAAAAATTTAAATGACTATAAAGGGTGTGTTTTACTGATTCAGTATTTGATAATTGGAGATGAGATGATTTTTCAAGATATAGTAAATGCTAAAGATTTAGTTGAATATATAAAAAATAATTCAATTATAATTTATGGAGCAGGATTTGTTGCGAATTTTTTTTATAGCTTGCTTTCTGAATTGATAATTTCAGAGAGAGTCCAATTTATTATAACGTCGAATGGCGGGGGATTTTTTAGAGATAATATACCAATAAAAGCTGTCGAGAATGATATACCAAATAAAGAAATATTAGTATGTGTTGCTGTTCACGAATCTTCTAGGCAAGAAGTGTTTGAAACACTAAAGGAAAATGGATTTACGAATTATTTATGGATTTATCCATTTTTATATGATATTTGGCTTGGGGAGCCGGTAAGAAAAAATGTCAAGATTGAAGTCAAAAAAATTTGGGAAAACAAGAGGGATAAATATGCAACAGCTGTCCGATATTTAGCTATTAAACAGTATTTTGGGGAAGATTCACATGGGTATGAGTTATATAAAAAAGCCATGATATTGCCCCAAAAAAAGGTGACTGTTGATAAGAGATTGTGTAGCTTTATAAATATGGTAAAGGAATGGAAAAAAAAAGGATATGATCAAAATAAGAAGATAAGGATATTAGATGATTATTTTTTGGTTGATGGGAATCATAGATTGGCGGCAGCAATTTACTTCGGACAAAAATATTTGAATTGTGATATATATGCAAAAGAAAACAAATTAGATATAGAAATGGTTCCATATGAGAAAAGATTAGTTAATGAAAATATGAGAATATTTAATTTTACCGAGAACGAAATTATGTATATGGATGATGTAATTGCTGATATAGATGGACTTATTAATAATTCTAATGGCTTAACAAAGCATCGAGAGGCTACAAAATGATTCAATATATTTTTCCTTATGATCGGATACCCACAAAAAGTAGAGTAGTGATATATGGTTTTGGGGAAGTAGGGATGGATTATTTAAAACAAATTTTGACTACTAATTATTGTGAGGTTGTAGGGATTATTGACAAAAAATGGGAAGATTATAGAGATGTAAAATGTCCAGTTTATCCATGTACAAAGTTAAGGGAAATTCGTTTTGATTATGTAGTGCTTGCATTCAAAACTGAAATTCATATGCGAGAAGTGATAAATCAAATAAGAAATCAGGGGGTAGATGAGAAAAAGATAATAATCCCTACAATAAAAGAAGTATCTATTTACAATAGGGATAAAACAGAGATGGAATCTATGGGGTTAGCGTATAAAAAGACAGATATAGCAATTGCGGTAACACTTAAGGGAGGTATTGGGGATTGTATTTCGAATGCACCACTAATATATATGCTTATTAAAGAACTTCCCAATTGTCTTATTGATCTTGTGGGGGTAAAGAACAAAGCATTTTTGACATTTTTGTTTTGTGAATGTAAAAATATAAACGTAATAACGAAGAGAATTATTGATGAGAAGGGTTATGATTTATCTATAAGTATTATACGAGGAAATGTAGTAATTAATTCAATAAATAGGATTAAAATCCAAGATAGAAATGCTGTTTTTTTAAAAAAATTGGAGTGTGTAAAGGAAAAAAATACTATTGAGAAATTCGATTATAAAATACCACTTTTTGTATTTTGGAAACGCTTTGAGATAAAAGGACAAGATTATTATAGTGCAAAAACATGTGATGGGATATTTAAATTGGACAGACATGTTCATATACCGCTTACAAAAAAAGGAAAGAAAGAGTTTGATTCATTACATTTAAAAAAATATGTAACGGTTTGTGGGGGAAATGGATTAAGTAACGACTTATCTATTGTTTCAAAGGCATGGCCAAAGGATTATTTTGAAGATTTGATTGGCATGATAAAGCGTGAATGGTCCAATATTACTATCGTTCAAATAGGTGATTCTAATGTTGAAAAGTATAAAAATGCTGATATTAGCTATTTGGGCAAAGAGTTTGAATCTATTGCATGGGTTTTAAAAGGCAGCTTGGTACACATAGATATAGATGGAGGAATGGTGCATTTGGCATCACAATTAGGAACAAAATGTGTAGTGCTATTTGGACCTACAAGTATTAAGTATTTGGGATATTCTCAGAATTTAAATCTTTGCAGTGGAATATGCGATGTATGTTATGGATTATATAATCAAAACTATATGTGTGCTAGAAATATGGAGAAGCCAGAGTGTATGTATTCGTTATTGCCTGAAAGTGTCATGTCTAAACTGAAGGACTATATGAATTTTGAAGTTTGAAACAAATATAGAAGTACAAATGCATATTTAGAAATACATCATACTTTTGAATTATAGATGTCATTTTACAAAAACAACGAAATAATGAGTTCAATTAAGGGAGTTTCTATGCTTGATAATAGAATAATGTTTAGTATTATTATTCCCGTATATAATGTTGAAGATTATTTAGAAGAATGTATAGAAAGTGTTTTTGCGCAATCTTATAAAAATTACGAAGTTATTTGTGTAGAAGATTGTTCTACCGATAAGTCAAAAAATGTTCTTTATTCTATTCATAAGAAATATCCGTGTATTAAAGTGTATGAAAATACCGAAAATATTGGGCTCTCTGCTTCACGTAACAGGGGGATAAATATTGCAAAGGGCGATTATATTTGTTTTTTGGATTCAGATGATAAATTAGCTGACGATGCTTTGTCTATTTTGGCAAATAAGCTTGTAAAAGAAGAATTAGATATTTTGTATTATGAATTAGACTATCTACATGAAATTGAACGAGATAAAGAGAGATCAGATTTTTGGAATGATTGTGGTTCCTATCTTGGAATAGATTTATTTATTAAAGCTATGCGAGCAAATGTAGATTCTCCAGGTGCATGTGCTGCTGTTTTTAGGACTTTTTTTTTGAAAGATAATATGCTTAAATTCATCGATAATATATTTCATGAGGATGTTGTTTTCTATTTTGAAAGTATAATTTGTGCCAAAAGAGTTTCTGTAATAAACAACATTATATATTTTTATAGAATTAGAGAGGGATCTATCACTAGTACAGTTAATGTAAAAAGGAGAGATTCACTAATAATTGCTGTTTCACGGATGTTAACCATTTGGAATAAATATGTTGGCAATGAATTATTGGATGAAAGTATTAGCAAATATATTTGGAAGAGATTTCTTGAATACAAAAGATATTCATATATGATAACCAACTCCGAAAAACTTAAAGATGGAAGTCCCATAGATAACTTTTTGCATATGATGGTGACATATAAAGGGAAAGGACAAATTTTATTAAAAGGGTTTTCTGCACAGGAAAGGGAATTATTAGCAAAAGCAGAGGGAGTTTGGATTTATGGTGCTGGGCAGTTTGGTGCATCAGTTAATAGTATGCTTGAGCAAATTGGAATATATCCCAAAGGCTTTTTGGTTACGCATGGAGATGGGAATCTAAAATACAAAGGATATAAAGTTTATGAATATAGTTCTACCATAGTGAAAGATAAAGATGTAGTAATTATTGGCGTTGGGAAAAAATATATGAATCAAATATTGGATGTATTAGTGAAAGATATTCCTGGAAGGATAATTACAGTTAGTAAAATGTAATTTTGAGTATCTATGATAAAGATAAATTGTGAGTCAATAATTATACATGGGACAGGCATGATTGGCGAAAAGTTTTATATCCAATATAAAAAAAACATGAAGATAGACTATTTTCTTGATTTAAGGGAAAGAACTACATTTCATGGAAAAAAAGTGATTTCTCCTGAAAAAATAGAAAAAAAAGTTTGGGGGCATCAACTATTGTAGTTGCTGTTCATAGAAATGCATATTCAGAAATCAAAAAAAAATATGAGGATAAAGGACTTGTTGAATTTACAGATTTTGTTTTCTGGAGTGATGTAAACAAAAAACTTGCAATTCTGTATGGGAATTGTCATATGCATGTATTGAAAAAAGTTTTTTTGGTTAATCCAGATTTCGCTAGACAATATGTAATTAGGGATTATGGTGTATATGGCTATGGAGTATGTGGAGATATAATTCCGGATAATGTAAAAAAACATTGTGATTTGCTAATAACTCAAGACATCAAAGAGAATAATAGCACAGGGGTTATATCTGCGCAAGCACTCTGTAAAAAAATGCCAGATGAATGCAAAATCGTTACTATTCCAAATCTTTATAAAGTAAATTTGTTTTTTCCACAGATTGATAAAGGTAAAGAATATAGCAAAAAACATATTGAAAGCATTGGCATTGTATATCCTGAAAGGTTGTATCAAATAAAGTGGGAGTCAGGCTTTATTGAGTGTAGAGATAAATATATTGAACTAGCAGTAAAGGGAAAATTTTCTAAAGAAGATGTGCTAGATATGATGTTAGATAAAAAATTAATATCATGTGAGCAGATTCGGAAAATGTTTAATGATGGGATTGATAAGATAATTGCCAGAGAAAGTGAATGTGATATAAAGATTAGTGATTTTATTTTGGAAAACTATAAGGAAAAACAATTGTTTTACGATCCATCTCATCCTACTGAAACACTATTGTGTGAAATGGGAAAAAGGGTACTTACTAAAATAGGCTGTAGATGTTTGAGACCAATGTATTTAGAGCCAATTTTAAATGATACAGAATTATTTATTTATGAATGTGTCAATGAAGCTCTTGGATTAAAGTTCACTCAGGAATATATAAGAGTTGGGCAAGAGCATGCATGTCTTACATCCAGTGGTGGAGTAAATAGAGAAGAGTTTATAAGTGATGTTGTAGAGTGGTCAAAAGAGGGACTGCAATGACTATTACCCAATCTGAAAGAGAATACATAAACCTAATTAGGAATGGGAATTATGATGAAGTGTATATATTTGGAGCTGGTAAATATGGAAAACAACTATTAATTTGGTGCCAAAATAACGGTATTAGTATTACAGCATTTTGTGTTACTAATATGGAGAATAACCAAGTATTAATAAATGGTATAGAGGTTAAAGCTTTCGATAATATAGTTCCATCATCCAAAAAAGCATTGTTTCTAATAGGTGCAAAAGATGGTGATGAGATATCTGAACTGTTAAAAAAGAGTAATGTGGGAGATTTTCTGCTATTTCCTAATTGGTTAACTGAATATGATGATATATCTAGACTACGGTTTGAATCGCCTATAATAGAAGTCACGCCGATTATTGGATGTAGTGTCAATTGCAGATATTGCCCTCAGGCATTGCTTCTGAGGAAGTATTATGAAAAAAACAAAAAACGTCAGTCAAAGATGACAGTTAAAGATTTTGAGTTATATCTTTCGAAGTTACCAATCGATACGATAATCGATTTTTCAGGCTTTGTAGAACCCTTTCTAAATGATGAATCCATTGACATGATGGAATTTACTAGGGATTCTGGAAGAAAAATGACATTGTTTACTACCCTTAGAAATGTTGATGAAATAATTGCTAAAAGAATAGTTCAGTTACCTTTTGATATGGTTGTATTGCATTTGCCAGATATAGACGGATTTTCAAATATTCCAATTACTGACGAATATAAGAAAAGTTTGCAAATATTAATAGAAGCAAAGCGTATCGATGGATTCAGTTTTGTTACTTCTTTTAATTGTCATGGGGAAGTACATTCTGATATTAAAACTATAGTAGAAGGTAAAATCAGATTAACCGGCAAAATGATGGATAGAGCAGGCAACCTAAGGGATGAAGATGAAGTTTTGTCAACTGAAACGATAAATGGAGCAATCAAATGTAGGCGATCTAAGTATTTAAATCATAATGTTCTTCTTCCTGATGGGACACTGGTGCTGTGTTGTAACGATTATGGACTAAAGCATATTATTGGTAATCTAAAGGAATCATCATATGAACAAATTATGAGTAGTGATGAATTACAGAAAATATATAAAAAGATGCTTTATAGTGAGCAGGATGAGTTACTATGTAGAAAATGTATATATGCTGATAAGGTAGTCGAGTAGTTATGCATGAAAGAATTTTGCCAATTAATATAATTCCAAAGAATTCAAGTATTATTATCTATGGGGCAGGAGAAGTTGGGAAAAAATATTATAAAGATAATAGTATGATTTCCTGGTGTAACATAGTTGGAGTAATTGATAAAAATGCTGGAGATATCAAAAACTTTCCTATTAAGGTCTTTAGTGTTGGTAAAGTAAAAGATTTGCAATATGAATATATTTTGATTGCACGAGCCAGTTTATCGGGAAATATTGAAATAGAGAAGATTGAGCAGGAATTAATTGGATTAGGTGTTGATAAGAAAAAGATAATATATGATATTTCAACTACAATATGGAGTGCAATTCCCCAAATATCTGTGGAATATAACGATTTAGTTGAAGATACTGTTACCAGAATATGTTATATCACATCATCTAATTTAGGAGATTGTGTTATAGGCCTAAAGGTATATCAAACGATAATAGATATGGTAGATGATGCACTAATTGACGTGATGTCTAGAGATACTAATCTACTGTCCTCAATATATTTTAAGCAAATTTATTTAAATTCTGTAGTAAAATATAATCCCCAAGAAATTGATTTTAGAAAATATGATTTGGTTTTAAAAAGTGAGTTTGAGCCAATTGTTTTATATATGAACGGTGTGTCTTTGAAGAGAAAGTCAACCCGATTATATGAATGTATAGAAAAATTAATTGAATATCATAAAAAGAATTATTCTGATATGCCTTTAGGAGTTTATGCTAGTGGTATTAGGATGAACCGAGCCAGGTTTTGGAATTTAAATAGATATACTTTACAGGGATGTAATGGAATCTTGCCAATAGATGATTCAAATGTTTTGATTAATTTAGACAACAAGTATAAAAATGAGTATGATGGTTTGAAAATAAGCAAAGATTACATAACGGTATGTTATGGAGCAGGTAGTAGTTTAGAAGGTCAGGTGCAGCAAACAAAAGTATGGCCACATATATATTTTAAAAGGTTGATCGAGTTAATTAAAAATAAATATCCATATATTAAAATAATACAAGTTGGAGCCCAAAATACTATACATATAGATGGTGTAGACAAAGCTATTATTGGAAGAGAAATAGAATTGATTAAATATGTCCTTAAAAATGCAATTTTGCATATAGATAGTGATAGTGGCTTAGTGCATTTGGCAACGCAATTAGGTACTAAATGTGTAGTTATGTTTGGACCTACTCCAGCATGGTTTTTAGGATATGAAAAGAATATAAATATTAAACCTAAGATATGCGGAGAATGTAAGGATCTAATTCCGGATTGGTATTTTAGATGTTTGAATTATGATGAGCCAGAGTGCATGAAATCAATATCGCCAGAGGCAGTATTCCAAGAAATAGAAAAATATTTTAGCAGTGTAGAAATAAGAAGAGATGTTCTTTAAAATCTACTTACTGAAGACTAATATATAGGTAAAGGTTAGGCTTTATTATGAACAATAATAGACTTTCAAATTTTATTTCTAAAAACATATTGGTAATTGGGGATGCAATGCTTGATATCTACTATGAAGGAATAGTAGGTAGGATTTCACCCGAGGCACCGGTTCCTGTTTTTAAGAAAGAGAGTGAGCGTTTTGTTCCTGGAGGAGCTGCGAATGTGGCTGTCAATGTTTCAGCTGCGGGACAAGAAATATCTCTTGTTTCGATATGCGGAAATGATGAGGCAGGTAAAAAACTCAAAAAAAGTTTAGAGGATCTGAATATAGATACATCGCTAATGTATCAATATTCAGAGAGTACAGTAACGAAAACTAGATTTGTGGCAGAAAATCACCAGCAATTAATGCGTATGGATGTTGAGCAAAGGTTATCTTTGAATAGGGATATGGAGGATAAATTGCTTTCTGAGCTTAAACAGAAGGTAGAAGAAGTTAATGTCATTATTGTATCTGATTACATGAAGGGATTGCTATCTGCTTACTTTACTCGACAGATTATTACACTGGCTAAAGAAAACAATATTCCTGTTTTAATAGATGCTAAAGATTCTGACATCACGAAATATGAGGGAGCATTTTTAATTAAGCCAAATAAAAAAGAACTACATGACTTGACAGGAGAAAAAGTGGATTCTATTGAGCAGGTTGTGAATGTATCAAAGAAGCTTCTTCATAAATGTAAGTGCAAGTATGTTCTGACTACATGTGGTGCTGATGGTATGGTTCTTGTTTCTTCAAAAAAGGAATGGATAATATCTTCCGCAGCCAAAGAAGTATATGATGTTTCAGGTGCTGGTGATACTTCAATAGCATATTTGGCAGTTGGTATTGCTAATGGGATGAAGATACCTGATGCTGTAAGGCTTGCAAATGAAGCTGCTGGTATTCAGGTTGGAAAGATGGGGACATCTCCTGTATATATTAATGAATTAATAAATGATAAATCGAGGCAAACAATATTTCCGGCAAATAAGA
>JAEEGL010229177.1_pt1 | contig 10131 bp, 9 predicted proteins | sample 9134231 | NCBI WGS metagenome assembly JAEEGL01 (sample SAMN16246548, study PRJNA631951) | gut metagenome | biome: gut microbiome; feature: rumen; material: fiber-attached | host: Bos | place: Iran: Karaj | collected 2018-10
CAGTAAAATGCGGTAGAATGCGGTAAGATGCGGTAAGAAAATGTATTTGTGTGGTTTTTATTGCTTATTTTTGCACAAACAAATCTACATACAAACCATCGCATAACACACTGACAACCTTATCATAACAATTCAAACCCATTCAACAGATGAACTACAACGAGCTATACGACAAAGCCCTGCTGATTGCCAAACGGGCACATGCGGGACAGAAAGACAAGGCCGGACAAGACTACATCCTGCACCCCATACGGGTGGCGGAACGCTGTGGAGACCTGCGTGCCAAGATTGTGGCACTGCTGCACGACACGATTGAGGACACGGACGTGACCGCCGACTACCTACGCGAGCAGGGCTTTACCGAAGAGATTGTTGAGGCGGTGCTGTCGGTGACCCGCCGCGAGGGGGAAGAGTATGACGACTATGTGCGCCGTGCCGCACAGAACGAACTGGGCAAAATGGTGAAACGAGCAGACCTGGAGGACAATATGGACGTGCGCCGATATGTGGAACTGACCGACCGCGACGTGGAACGCCTGCGGAAATACCTGCGGGCATGGCAGGAACTATTAAACTAAAAAGTAAAAGGTAAAAACTAAAAGTTTGCCTACCATAGCGATGACAAAAATAACAAAATAACCTTTAGTTTATAGTTTTTACCTTTTAGTTTACAATAAATCGAAGGTTTTTGCGTTAACAAAACAATAACATTAAACATTCTATCCTATGATTGACAACACTGGTACACCTTTTAACGCCATCAGCGGCGACAAACACTTGGGCATCATCCCATCTATGGCTAACCGACACGGCCTGATAGCCGGTGCCACGGGCACGGGCAAGACCTGCTCGCTACAGAACCTAGCCGAAACATTCAGCGCCATGGGCGTGCCGGTGTTTGCCACCGACATCAAGGGCGACCTGACGGGCGTGAGCAAGGCGGGCGGTGGCAACGTGCATTTCGAGAAGAGCATCGCCGACAACCATTTGGCGGAGAACGGTTTCGAGTACAAAGCCTACCCTGTGTGCGTATGGGACGTGTTTGGCAAGGAGGGGCATCCGCTGCGCACCACGGTGAGCGAGATGGGTCCCATACTGCTGAGTCGCATTCTGGACCTCAACGAGACACAGAGCGACGTGCTGAACATGGTGTTCCGCATCGCCGACGACCAACAGCTGCTGCTGCTCGACCTGAAGGACCTGCGCAAGATGCTGGAGGAAGTGGGCAACAACCGCACACAATATATCACCGCATACGGCAACATCAGCATTGCCACCATCGGAGCCATCCAGCGCAGCCTGCTGAGCCTCGAAGACCAAGGCGGTGACCAGTTCTTTGGCGAGCCCGCCATCGACATCTACGACTTTATGCAGACCCGCCAAGGGCGTGGCGTCATCAACATACTGGCATCCGACCAGATAGTCAACTCGCCTAAGGTATACACCTCTTTCCTGCTCTACCTGCTAAGCGAACTGTTTGAGGAACTGCCCGAGGTGGGCGACCTGGACAAGCCGAAGCTGGTGTTCTTCTTCGACGAGGCACACATGCTGTTCAACGGCATCAGCAAGTCGCTGCTAGAGAAGATAGAGCAGATTGTGCGCCTGATACGCTCCAAAGGCGTGGGCGTGTACTTCTGCACACAGAATCCCGCCGACATCCCCGACACCGTGCTGGGACAGCTGGGCAACCGCATACAGCACGCCCTGCGTGCCTACACACCGCACGAGCAGAAGGCGGTGAAGGTGGCAGCCGACTCATTCCGTACCAATCCCGAGTTCGACACCACGAAGGTGATAACCGAACTGGCAGTGGGAGAGGCATTGGTGTCGTTCCTCGACCCGAAAGGCATGCCCTCGATGGTGGAACGTGCCAAGGTTCTGCCTCCCGAAGGGCAGGCAGGTGCCATCACGCCCGACGAGCGGCAACGCATCATCCAAACCTCGATGGTGTACGGCAAATACGACAAAACTGTCGACCGCGAATCCGCCTACGAGATTCTGACCGACAAGCTACAGAAAGAGCAGGAAGCCAAGGAACTTGCCGCCCAACAAAAAGAGGAAGAAAAGCAACGTAAGGAAGAGGAGAAGCGTCAAGCTGCCGAGGAACGCAAGCAAGCCGCAGAAGAACGCAAGCGCAAAGCGGAAGAGCGCGAACGCAAGCGTGAACGCGATAACAGCACCCTAGGCAGCATCAAGAAGATGGCTGTCACCAAAGCCAAACGCGAAGCCGTGAATGCCGCCTTCAAATTCGGCAGAGGACTACTTGGCTCGCTGCTGAAAGGAAAATGACAATAAGGTAAAACTAAAAAGTAAAAACTAAAAGGTGTTTGCTGCTACGGCATACACCTTTTAGTTTTTTCCCCTTGTCCGTACAAATCGGGGGAAGGTTTAATTCTGACGCACAGCGCGGACAGAGAACCCCATACTGCGGTTGCTGTAGCCTATGCCGCAGCCCGCTGCATTAAAGTCAAAACTGCATGCAGCGTCTGGAGAGTATATGTTTTGTGAATCTATCGAATTCAACCAGTAAAGGCCGCTCATGTCAACTGCGTGGAGCGTATTGTGCATGCGGTCGCCAGCAGCAGGTAAGAAGATACTGTTGCCGTTATACCCAGAGAAACGACATCCTCCCACCTCGTTCAAGACAGTCCATTCTACAGTAGTGTTATCAATTAGTTCTTGCCATTCCTCTAAGGTGGGGGTGCGGCCTCCATAATTCGCAGTTGCGGCATCGTCTTCGGGCTGTAATATTGTTAAGCCGTCAGTAAATCCATTATATCCATAGGACGACAGAAAACAATACTTAGTCAATTGGTCATTACCCCCATTGCAATAACAATAGGTACTCCAATTATAAATGCTCTTGGGCGTTGTCTCACCCCAGGCAAAGTAATCGCCATAGTCCTCAGGCGAGGAGGCTCCTACGTTGCATGTTGCCCATTGCAGGCCGCTCGGCAGACCAAGGTCAACCCAGAATTCAGTACCCTCCACTATGGGTTGTATACTGTCTTCTCTTTCACATCCTGCGACAAATAATGTCGCTACTGTTAGCATTATGGCTGCTAAAGCCTTTGTCAGATTTTTCATGATTTGTTGGTATTAATGAATTCCTAGTTTTGATATGTATTGGTCTAAATGGTGGTTGTGGAGTGCTTGGCGGATGGCTGACTGGCACTCTTTCTTGTAGTAGAAGAACATGAGATTCTGTTCCTTCTTCTCGTCGGGGCGGCGGGCGACATAGACAGGCTGCATGGTGTCGGGATTGATGCCGGTGTAGTACATCTCGGTGCTGAGGGTCATGGGCGTGGGCGTGAAGTCCTGTATCTGCTCGAGGCGGTAGCCCAGCCGTTTCATCTCGACGGCAAGGTCCGCCATGTCGCGGAGCTGGCAGCCGGGATGGGAGCTGATGAAATAAGGTATAAGTTGGTAGCGGAGGCCTGCCTGACGACAGATGGTGTCGAACTGCGCCTTGGTCTGGAGGAAGAGGTTGAAAGAGGGCTTGCGCATGAGTTGAAGCACATGGTCGCTGGTGTGCTCGGGAGCCACCTTGAGGCGGCCGCTGACATGGTGCAGCACCACATGGCGGAAGTAATCCCAGCCGCCATTCTCCTTGGTAAAGAGGTCACAACGGATGCCGCTGCCGATGTAGACATGCTTGATGCCAGGGAGGGCGGAGACCTTCTTATAGAGGTCGACAAGAGGACGATGGTCGGACTGGAGGTTTTTGCATATTGTAGGTTGTATGCAACTATAACGCGGGCAGCGGCGGCAGAGCTCCTTGTTCTTGCCTGACATGCGGTACATGTTGGCGGAGGGTCCTCCGAGGTCGGTGATGACACCGTTGAAGTCCTCACGCTCGGCAAGGATCTTCACCTCGCGGAGGATTGAGGCTTCGGAACGGGAGGCTATCTGTTTGCCCTGATGGGCAGAGATGGTGCAGAAGGCACAGCCGCCAAAACAGCCGCGATGAATGTTCACAGAGTTCTTAATCATCTCGTAGGCGGGGACGGTGCCGCGCTTCTTGTACTTGGGATGGGGCAGTCGGGTGTAAGGAAGGTCAAAGGAGGCATCTATCTCCTCGGTGGTCATGGGCGGTTCGGGTGGGTTGACCACGACGAGGCGGTCGCCGTGGCGTTGAATGAGGATGGCGCAGTCTATCTTGTTGCTTTCCTGCTCGATGATGTGGTAGTTCTCGGCTTCACAGCGTTTGCTGCGGAGGCAGTCTTCGTAGGGGTGGAGCTCTATTATCGGAGTAGTCGGAATGGTCTGATTATTCTGAATGGGTTGACAGTAGGCTACTTGTGGGAGAGTGTGGCAGGCTTCGATGCCTTTGCCTTCGTTGAGGAGGTGGGCTATCTTAAGGGTGGTGCGCTCGCCCATGCCGTAGTTGAGCAGGTCGGCGGGGGTGTCGGCGAGGATGCTGGGGAACAGACGGTCGTCCCAATAGTCGTAGTGTGCCAAACGGCGCATGGAGGCCTCGATGCCAGCAATGACGACAGGAGTGTCTGGGTATAGTTGTTTGAGGATGCGGGTGTAGACGTATGTGGCTCGGTCGGGACGGAAGCCTGCCTGACCGCCAGGGGTATAGGCATCGTCGTGGCGCAGGCGACGGGCAGCAGTATAGTGGTTGACCATGCTGTCCATGACACCGCTGTTGACACCAAAGAAGAGGCGTGGCTGTCCGAACTTGCGGAAGTCACGCAGGTCGTCGCGCCAGTTGGGCTGCGGGATGATGGCGACACGATAGCCAGCGGCTTCAAGCGTACGCCCAATGACGGCAGTGCCGAACGAGGGGTGGTCAACGTAGGCATCGCCTGTGACAAGAACAATGTCGACCTGCTCCCATCCGAGGCGTTTGACCTCTTCTAATGTTATTGGTAAGAAATGCCCCATAGTCAGTAGATTGATTGGTTAGAAACGAAGGTGTAAGCCAAGTGAGGCGCTGAAACGGTCGTAATTGAAGAAGTTGTTTTCGGTGGGCCAGTCGGTGAGATAGGCGTAGGCGACATTGATTGAGACCTTCACCTTCTGCCCTCCGATGCGGAACATCATCTGAGGCTCCAAAAGGAGATGAGGAGCATCGAGTGTCTCCTCAAGCTTCTCGGTGCCATCCTCCTGCAGCAGCACCTTCTCCCACTGCGACTGCATCATGCCCCCTTTCACACCCATGCCGAAGTCGATTTCGCCATCCAACAGGTCCACCCAGCCAAGGTTGACCTGTCCGAAATAAAGATTATAGTGGCCGTCCACACGGTAATGCACATCCCTGACAGTATTGATATTGTCGTTGCAGGAGATGCCGTAGCCGTAGCCGAGATAGCCTTCGAGCACCGTCTTCCCAAATGGGAAGAATGTGCCCGCCAACGCCTGGGCATAATAGGTGTTCCATTCAGTAATACTGAAAGAGGCCTGCAATCCAAGAGCCTGCAATGGAGCGTAGCTGAAAGAGGCATTGAGAGCCGGATGGGCCAGCAGGGGTGCCGAGACAGAGGCGGAAGCGTCCATCTGCATTTCCCCTTTCTCATGCAACAGCGGAATATCGGCATTATGGGGATGATAGACTACGCAGGAAGAGGCAAGTCCCGCCAGCAGAAGCGTTAGAAACAGACTAGTATGTGCTTTTCTTTTCATGAGATATAATACTAATAGGAGGCAATGTAATTGAGGGCGGCATCGAGCTGGGGCTTGTAACTGCCTTCACAGTCTTTGCGGAGTATTACCTTGTCGGGAGTATGACCGATACCCTCAAGCACCCGTCCGTCAATACTAGCCTCGAAAGTGGACGTGTAGACATAATGGCCTCGATAGTTGATGCCGTCGCCAAAGGGACCTCCGTAGTTGAGGTCGATATCGGTGAAAGGCTGTAGGGGTCCGGTGGCACCGTAGGTGCGTTCGCCAATGGTATGAACCGTAGATAGTACCTGTTTGGCACATAGCGGCTCTATCTCGCCCATGCTGGCGGAATTAATGTCGCATAGAATGACATAGGGAATCTTCTCGGCAGTAATATCGCGATGGTAGGTGCTGTTCGGGTATATGTAATAGGGTGTCCACGGAGAATACTCCTGTCGGCCGGGACCCTCCTTATAGCGGGTCTGCATCACTTCGGCACGTTCGTTGAGGAAGGAACCAATAAGATAGTCGAGGTCGTCCTGATAGCCTCCATTGTTGGCACGGTTGTCGAGGATGATACCCGCCAGCTGGTCGCGAGGTGTGTCAGTGATAGCACGCAGCCAATGGTTGAGAAGCGTAGCCCCCTCCCCTGTCAGCGACTGCTCTCCCAGCGCACGGATAACTGGCGTGAAGGCCGCCATCGACTGCCAAAGATAGGGCACCACCCTACCGTCGGGCAGGCGGAAAAGGATGTAGTGGTAACTGACAGACGACGATATAGCCTCTTCATAGAAAGGGAAGGTGCCCGACTCATGCACCAACACGGTATAGCCCTCGGACTCGATACCTCCTAGAAAAGAGAGCATCGAGACCTTGGCTTGGGAGTTGGACTCAAGATAATAGTCGCGTTGCTGCACCTCTGTCTGCCCTGGTCGGATGACTATCAGATTCCCAACCTCGGCAGGCAATGGATGGAGGTTCTGGATGACAATCGTCATGTGATGGTCTTGCATTTGGCCAAACACCTGACCATAAAGATTAGACAACTCGTCAGTACTTACAAAACCACTATCGGAATAGTGGCGGTCGAGTGCCTGGAAGCGCGGCAGATAACGGTCATACACCTTATCCCAGTCGGTGCTGTCCACATCCCAGAAGACATAGCCCGTGCTGATGCTCTTCCATAGAAAGACAAACTGTTCCTCATAGGTGCTGTATGCCAGCTTGTGGCTTTCGCCAATATAGGGCACATAGTCCGACTCCTTGCGACAGGCGCAGAAGAGAAGGACAATGGTGGCAGTCAGTAGCGTTGCTTTTTTCATGGTTGCTCTTTTTTGGTGATTTTATAAGAGATGCCCATCGTGAGGGACGATGTTGTTAGGTAGCGGTAGTCCTGCAGGTTGAGGTACCCTCTGTGATGACTGACGAGGTCGTAGTAAAGGAGGGCATCAAGACTGAGGTCCACATGACTATTGAGGCTATAGCTTAAAGCCATGCCGCCAAGCATTCCGGCATCGAAACGACAGTCCTTGCTAGTGAATGGACGTTGCTCGTCGAAATCGTTGAAAAAGACCTCATAGTCGGTCATGCCATAGGTGGTGCCCCTGACGCGCTGACGCAGCCAATAGCCGGCGAAGCCGCCCAACAACAGATGACCGCGCAGACGCTCCGTGCCGAAGGAGAAATCAGCCATAAGAGGCAGTGCAAGATAGGTGTTGACATGGTCGGTATAGACGGGCGAGAGATAGTCGAGATGGCGTTGCAGACGATGGTTGCGCTGCATCACATTTAGGTCGGCACGGATGGCAAACCACGAGTTGACGGAATAGGTTGCCTTAACCCCGCAGTCATAGCCTAATAGCGGATTATACGTCTCATCGATACGACCAGTCTGAGAACGGTCGATACTGGTGAAACTAACACCCCCATAAGCCCCCACAGACCATTGGGCAAAAGCCGTCCTATTTAAAAGAATGAGGGTTATAATTAATAGCAGACGTTTCATTTATAAAATTGAAAATTGAAATTGCTTGATTGTTTGATTGCTTGAGTATATTGTCCGCGCCAGCCATTCAGACATTCAGGCATTCAAGCATTTTAACACATTTATCTAATCTCTAATCACTTATTTCAACGCTTTGACAGGACAGGCACGGGTACAGTTGTGACAGAGTATACACTCGGTGGCGTTCTTGCGCTTGCGCGAATCGTTGGTCACCTCTACGTCCATCGGACATACCTCCAAGCATTTGCCGCAATGGATGCACTTATCCTCGTCATACCGTATGCGCAACAGCGAATAGCGGCTCATCGGTTTGAGGAAGATGGTGATGGGGCAAATATATTTGCAAAACGCGCGATTGTCGTGAAATGCCACAGCGAGGGCGATGCCGACCACGTAATAAACTATGTTGCCGATGATAAAGAGGCGGAAAAACACTGACGGGGTGGCCTTGCCTATCAGAAAGAGTACCACGACAAGTACTAGCGAAAGTGCAAACACGATGTAACGGATGTATCCGATGCGCTTGCGTGGTCCTTGCGGACGCTTATAAGGCAGAAGGTCGAGAATCATTGCCGTCCAGCAAGCATAGCCACACCATCCACGACCAAAGAATAGCGGACCGAATATTTTGGCGATGGCATAATGCAGCGTGCCGGCACCCACCACGCCAGAGAGCAGGTAGAACCAAAAGCCTTCAATCTGCATATTCTCGTGACATATCAGACCGAGGAATACGAGAATGTACGAACCCACGGCAAACTGCACGAACAGACGGGCATAACGCTTCCCCACTGTCGTCAATGCCGAACCCACGCCGATACAAATACCGATATAGCTAAAGTTCAACAACAGGAACAGGTTGCCGACAGACAGCCACAATGCCACCGCGACTACCTCAAACACAAGGAACAACAGTATTGCAGTCCGATATTTTTTCATCTGTCAATTTCTGAAAAGAGCAGCCCATAGACGAGCTGCTCTTTTTAATTGATAATTGTTTGTAAAATTAGTCCTGAATGGCCTTGATACCAGGAAGCACCTTGCCCTCGAGGTATTCAAGCATGGCACCGCCACCAGTGGAGACATAGCTCATCTGGTCGGCGAGACCCATCTGCTTGACGGCAGCCACACTGTCGCCACCGCCAACAGCTGCGAAGCAACCCTTCTTGCAGGCATCGGCAACGCTGAGGGCTATTTCGTTGGTGCCCTTGGCGAAGGTGCTGAGTTCGAATACACCGGCAGGACCGTTCCAAAGGATGGTCTTGCTGTTCATGATGATGTCGCGGATAGCCTTGCAGCTCTCAGGACCGCAGTCCATGCTCTCCCAACCGTCGGGCACTTCGCCACTGGGGACAATCTGGGTGTTGGCATCGTTGCCAAACTTGTCGCCAATCACGCTGTCGACAGGCAGGTAGTACTTCACGCCGTGGTCGTCCATCTTCTTCATCAGTTCAATAGCGAGATCCATCTTGTCGTCCTCGCAGATGCTGTTGCCAATCTTGCCACCAAGAGCCTTAGTGAAGGTGTAGCGCATACCGCCGATGATAATCATATTGTCGACCTTGTCGATAAGGTTCTCAAGGATGCCAATCTTACTGCTGACCTTGCTGCCACCGATGATAGCGGTGAAGGGACGCGGAGGATTCTGCATCAGTTTCTCGAGGTTGCGAACTTCGTTCTCCATCAGGAAGCCGAAGTATTTGTCGTTGGGGAAGAAACGGGCAATAACAGCGGTGGAGCTGTGCTCGCGATGGGCTGCGCCAAAGGCATCGTTGATGTAGCAGTCGCCCAGTTTGGCAAGCTGCTCAGCCAGTTCGACACCACCCTTGGTCTCTTCGGGATAGAAACGGATGTTCTCGAGCAGCATCACTTCGCCATCCTTGAGGTTCTTGGCCATATCTTCGACCTTACCCTCGCCAAGCAGCGACTGAGTGAACAGCACGGGACGATTAATCAGCGTCTCTAAGTATTTTGCAACAGGTTCCAACGTCAACTCGGGTTCAAAACCACCTTTCTTGGGACGACCAAAGTGCGCCATGATGATGATGGCAGCACCGTCGGCGAGGAGCTTGTTGATTGTGGGGAGTGATTCGCGCATACGAGTGTCGTCGGTGATGCGCTTGTTATCGTCCATGGGGACATTGAAGTCGACACGCAGAAGAACTTTGCGGCCTTTGAAGTTCACATCTTTAATGGATTTCATGATAATATTGTTTTAATGGATTATTAATTTGCTTTGGATTAGGCTTCGGCGTGGTGAGGCTCGTGCACTGCCATGCCAATATAGAGCGACGACAGCATGGTGAAAACGAACGCCTGGATGTAAGCCACCAGACACTCCAGCACGCTGATAAACACACTAAACACAACCGATATGACCGATACCCCGGCACCCACACCCATCGAGATGGTGTTGCTGAAGATGAAGATGAGCACCACAAAGCCTAGGATGACAATGTGGCCTGCCGTCATGTTAGCAAAAAGTCGAATCATCAGCACGATAGGCTTGGTGA
>JAEEGL010408635.1_pt1 | contig 10131 bp, 9 predicted proteins | sample 9134231 | NCBI WGS metagenome assembly JAEEGL01 (sample SAMN16246548, study PRJNA631951) | gut metagenome | biome: gut microbiome; feature: rumen; material: fiber-attached | host: Bos | place: Iran: Karaj | collected 2018-10
CGTCAAATCACAAAGATTTGATGCTATCTGGCGGGATTCTAAGAAAAATTATTTAGGACACTATTGACATTTTTCCCATGAAACCTTTGGCATTTCAAGATTTCTTCGTACCTTTGCCCTTGCAAGACGAATAGAACAAACAAATAACACAATGAAAAAACACATTCTTTCCCTCCTGCTCACCATGCTTCTTTGCATGACAACTACAACAATCAAGGCTCACGACATCGCAGTAAATAACGATGACGGCGTAACCATCTATTATGACTGGACAAACGGAAACACCGAGCTGGCTGTCAGCTATCAAGGGGCATCATGGAATGGTGTGAATGAATACTCCGGTGAAGTGGTCATTCCCGAGTCCGTACTCATCGAAGGGACGACCTACAACGTGACTGCCATCGGCGATTATGCTTTCGGCATGTGCAACGGTCTGACCTCTGTCACCATCCCCAACAGCGTGACATCCATCGGCGTTTATGCTTTCGCTATGTGTGGCGGCCTGACCTCCGTCACAATCCCAAACAGCGTGACATTCATTGGCAATGGTGCTTTCCAAAATTGCATCGGCCTGACCTCCATTACCTTCGGCAACGGTCTGACATTCATCGGCCAAGAGGTTTTCATGGGTTGCATTGGTCTGACCAACATCACCATCCCCAACACCTTGACATTCATCAGCGATGGTGCTTTCTGTGAGTGCAGCGGCCTCACCTCCGTCACTATCCCCGACACCGTGACAAAAATCGGCAATAGCGCTTTCTCTGGCAGCGGCCTCACCTCTCTCACCATTCCCAGCAGCGTGATGGAAATCGGTGAATGGGCTTTCGCTTATTGCAACGACCTGACCTCCGTCACCATCCCCAGCAGCGTTACATCCATCGGCGACGGGGCTTTCTCTTCTTGCAGCGGCCTGACCTCAATAACTGTGGAAACAGGAAACCCAAATTACGACTCACGAGAGAATTGCAACGCCATTATTGAAACATCCACGAACAAATTATTAAATGGATGCAACAATACAGTTATCCCTGGCAGCGTGACATCCATCGGCGTTTATGCTTTCTCTGATTGCAACGACATGACCTCTATCACCATCCCCAACAGCGTGACAGAAATCGGCGATGGTGCTTTCTATGGTTGCATCGGCCTGGCCTCCATCACCATCCCCAACAGCGTGAAAAAAATCAGCGCTTATGCTTTCAGTGAATGTTACGCCCTCACCACCGTCATCATCGGCAGCGGCGTGACAGAAATCGGCGATGGTGCTTTCTCCAGCTCTGTACTGACAGATGTCTACTGCTCTGCTGAGGCCGTTCCAAGCACCTCTCTCGATGCTTTTGAGGATTCGAATATTGGAAGTGCCACACTTCATGTGCCTGATGTTTCTTTAGAAAGCTATAGCAGTATCGCACCTTGGAGTTCGTTTGGTACCAAAGTCGCTATGGAGAAATGTGCCTCTCCTACAATTAGCTATGCTGGCGGGAAGCTGTCATTCAGCAGCGAGACAGAAAGTGCCGAATGTGTGGCAACAATTAGTGATACAGACATCAAGACGCACTACGGCAATGAAATATCCCTCACCGCCACCTACACCATCAGCGTCTATGCCACAAAAGCAGGCTACGATAATAGCGATGTGGCAACGGGAACTCTTTGCTGGATAGATGTTGAACCACAAACGGAAGGCATTATCAACGAAGACGCCGTAACGGAAGTAAAGGCGCTTCCTGTTTTGATACAAACGCAAGGCAACAGCATTACTGTTCAAGGAGCAAAAGCGGGAACAGAAATATCGCTCTATAGTGTTGATGGTATACTTTTGGATACCATTATTGCCGGCAAAGAGTTTGTTTCCCTGAATGCCTCTCGCCTGTCAGACTCAGTAGCAATCGTGAAGATAGGCGGGAAGTCGGTCAAGGTCTTGATTAAGTGAGCGCAGAGCAATGCTCGCATTAGCTATGCCAAGCGGGAAAAAACTCGAGCAAAGCTCAAGGTGCTGCCGAAATAGGATTTTCAGGACGCCATGATTTCACGCAAGGGAATCATCACGAAATCGCGCTCCTGCATTCGGGGATGCGGCAAGGTAAGTGTGGGAGTGGAGAGCTTCAAGTCGTCATACATCAGCAGGTCAATATCAATTGGACGGTCGTGATAAATGCCGTTTGTTGACTTCTCCCGTCGCCCCAATTCACGCTCTATCTGCTGTGTCCTCTCAAGGCATTCCTCTGGAGAAAGCGTTGTCAGCACCATACAGGCAGCATTAAGAAAAGGATGCTCGCTTTGGAAACCCCAAGGCTCTGTCTCGATGAACGACGAAACACGCTGCACAGCGCCTATCCGCTCGTCAATAAGCCGGACGGCAAGACGTAAAGTCTCTTCTCTATTCCCGATATTACTTCCAAGTGACAGAAATAGTTTCGTGCGATTCATATAAACGAGAACAAGAAAGGAAACACACTGAGTTATTTTTAACCACGAATTTCACGAATTTTTTATTGACATTAAGGGCGTAGCCTATTCGTGTAATTCGTGCAATTCGTGGTTAAAGTTTAGTCGTTGAGGATGAGCATTGCATCGCCGTATGTTCCGAAGCGGTAGCGACGTTCCGGGTCGTTCTCGTTGTAGCGAAGTGCTTCCTTATACGCCTTCATTATAAGGTCATAGCCTCCGAAGGCACAGGTGAGCATGAGCAAGGTGCTGTAGGGCAGATAGAAGTTGGCAATCATGGCATCGGCCAAATGGAAGTCGTAGGGCGGGAAGATGAAGCGGTTCGTCCAGCCATGATACTCTTTGAGCAGGCCGTCGGTCGAGACAGCAGTCTCAAGGACACGCTGAACCGTTGTGCCGACTGCCACAATTTTGTGCCCTTCGAGATGCGCACGGTTAATGATGTCGCAAGCCTTTTGGTCGGCGTGCATTTCCTCGCTGTCCATCTTGTGCTTCGTCAAGTCCTCCACATCTATCTCGCGGAAATTGCTGAGGCCGCAGTGCAGGGTGACAAAAGCGAATTCGACACCCTTTATCTCCATCATCTTCATCAGTTGGGGGGAGAAATGGAGGCCTGCCGTGGGAGCCGTTACAGCTCCTTCTTTCTCTGCAAAGATGGTTTGGAAGTTCTCGACATCCTCCGGCAGCACATCGCGCTTGATTATTTGCTTGGGGATGGGTGTCTCGCCAAGGGCAAAGAGCGCACGCTTGAACTCCTCGTGCGTGCCGTCGAAAAGGAAACGCAGGGTGCGGCCACGACTTGTTGTGTTGTCAATGACCTCAGCCACCATGGACTCGTCCTCGCCAAAATAGAGTTTGTTGCCGATACGAATCTTGCGTGCAGGGTCAACCAGCACATCCCAGAGGCGCATATCCTTGTTGAGTTCGCGAAGCAGGAAGACCTCAATCTTGGCACCCGTCTTCTCCTTGTTGCCGTAGAGACGCGCAGGGAAGACTTTCGTGTCGTTGAAGACGAAGACATCCTTCTCGTCGAAGTAGTTGAGCACGTCGCGGAAGGATTCATGATGCTCTATGACACCCTTCTTGGCATGAATGACCATGAGGCGGCAGTCGTCGCGGAAAGGCGTCGGCTCCTGTGCAATGCGGTCTTCAGGAAGCCTGTACTTGAATTGTTGTAGTTTCATGTTATATTTGGTCGTTTTGGAGATTAGTCGTTTGGTCGTTTGGAGAATAATTATTGATTATGAATTATGAATTGTGAATTGCTTTCAAGCCACTCGGGAAAGTCCTCGACCTTCAGGCAATCCTCCACGCGGACATCCCCAACGCGGGTTCTACGCAGGGCAATGAGGTGTGCGCCGCTGTCGAGGGCTTGGCCAATGTCGCGGGCAAGGGCGCGGATGTATGTGCCTTTGCTGCAAACGACGCGAATGGTGGCTTGCATCTTCTCTTGATTGAAGTCGAGCAGCTCTATTTCATCTATGACGAGCACCTTGGGCTTCAGCTCCACCTCCCTACCCTTCCGGGCAAGGTCGTAGGCGCGTTTCCCGTCTATCTTGCAAGCCGAAAATGCTGGCGGAACCTGCTCTATGCGCCCGAGGAAGCGGCTTAACACCTCGCGCACCAAGGCTTCGGTGATGTGCTCCGTTGGATAAGTCTGGTCAATCGGTTTTTCGAGGTCGAAACAAGGCGTCGTCGCACCGAACTGAAGCGTGGCGACATATTCCTTGACGTGTGCCTGAAGTTCGTCGATGCGCTTCGTGGCGTGACCCGTGCAAACTACCATCACGCCTGTTGCCAAGGGGTCGAGTGTGCCTGCGTGCCCCACCTTGAGCTTCTTTACACCAAGCCGATGGCACAGCTGGCTGCGTATCTTGCTCACGAGGTTGAAACTCGTCCACCTCAAAGGCTTGTCGAAGCAGAGTATTTCGCCTTCAATGAAATCCATCAGTCAACCATTACGAGTGAATGTCCTGTCCACAGAAGGGCAAGGATGATGATGCCCACGATGATGCGATAGACACCGAATGCCTTGAAGCCATACTTGGTGAGGAAGCTGACAAACCACTTCATAGCAAGCAAAGCCACCACGAAAGCCACCACGCATCCCAAGGCAAGCATCAGCAGATTGTCGCGTGTTGCCCAGCTTGCATCAGCCTCATCACCGAAGAAGAGCTGCAACACGTCCAGCGCTGTGGCTGCTGCCATTGTGGGAACGGCAAGGAAGAACGAGAACTCGGCAGCAGCTCGGCGAGTCAGTTTCTGTGCCATACCTCCAACGATGGTTGCCATTGAGCGTGAAACTCCCGGTATCATAGCAATACATTGGAACAAACCTATGCGGAAAGCACGTGCCTCTGTCAGTTCTGTCTTCTCGCTGCCTTTATTGAAAAGACGGTCGCAGAAGAGCATGAAGATACCGCCAACGACCAGCATCACCGCCACAACCTCCACATTTTCAAGGAAGCGGTCAATCAAGCCGGACATCTTGCCGATGAAGCCAATGACAATGGCTGGCACGAAGGCCACAAGCAACTTCCAGTAGAAGTCCCACTTGTGCAGGAAAGCTTGCAGCGGCGTACTCCCAACTGGAGCCGGTGTGCGGTTCAAGCGGAAGAAGCGGTTCCAATAAAGACACACGACAGAGAGGATAGCACCAAACTGGATGATGATTGTGAATGCCTTCACGAAGGGTGTGCTCTCCACGCCCAGCAGGTTCTGGGTGATAATCATGTGTCCTGTGGAGGACACGGGCAGGAACTCCGTAAGCCCTTCAACAATGGCGATGATAATTGTCTCGATAGCTGTCATACCTGTGCCTCCTTACTTTTCCTGCTTCTTAGCCTTTGGCCTATACATAATGGCAAACATGATGAAGATGAAGCCAAAGAGGCTCACCAAAGGTGCAACCTTGATGCGGCGGGCACTGAAGATGTCGGGATTGAAGAAGCCTTCTGCACTTCCCTGCCCAGACATCAGTACAAGACCAATAATGACAATTGCCATTCCAATAGCCAGCAGGATGTAGTTCTTTTTACTAAAAGCCATGTAATTTACAATTTGACGATTTACTATTTACAATTTAATATTTGACGATTTGCAATTTTACTATTTACTATTTCTCCCCCTTATGGGGGAGTCAGAGGGGGTCTAATACAGTTCCGAGCCTCGCATCTTCAGGCAATGGGTTACGGAGAAATAGGTGCAAACGATGGTCAGCACAAGTCCTATGACGAGCACCGACACAGCGGTGATAATCATATTTTCTTCTGTAATATACAACAGAACGCCGCTGTCGTATCGCGAGGCCCAATATACCCCGAAGGATATGACGGAATCGGCAATGAGCGCTGAGACAAAGCCTATCCAAAAACCTCTTTTCAAGAACGGACGGCGAATGAAACTCCACTTCGCTCCAACTAATTTCATCGTATGAATCACAAAACGATGGGCAAAGACACTCAGACGGACGGTATTGTTGATAAGACTCAAGGAAATGATAACCAACAGGAGGGCAACTGCAAGCAGGAAGAAGGAGGCACGATGAAGATTGCGATTAAGGCTTTCCACCAAGTCTTTCTGGTACATTACGTCGGACACAAGTTTCGACTTGCGCAGTTCTTCGCTTATCCATTGCAAGCTGTCGCCAGAGGAATATTCGGGCTTGACCTTTATCTCCATTGAGATAGAGAAGGGATTTGCACCGAGGAACTCCGTCGGGTCGATACCCATACTTTCTATCTGCTCCTGCAAGGCTTGTTCGCGACTGATGTAGTCGATTCTGCTGACGTAGTACATCGTGTTCAATGAGTCCTGCAGATGTTCTGCCTCTGCCGTTTGGACATTATCATCGAGCACGACGGTGACGGTAAGGTTCTCCTTGACGCTATCTGCCACTACACGAGCCGTGAGCGAGAGCAAAATAATAAGGCCCAAAAGGATGAGCAGCAGGCTTACGCTAATGGTGCTGATGAAGGCCTGCATCGTCCAAGCTATCTTGCTTTTCCTTCTCTTTTTGTTTGACATAACTTTTTCACCTTTTCACTATTTCACCTTTTAATGTGGCGCTGCTACTCTCTGTGATAATGACGGGAACCGTCTGCCCGATACGTAGATTCCCGCGAGGCACGATAACCACTTTGTTCTGTCCCGTCCTGCCGAAAAGTTCGTCTTTGCTGCGCTTGCTGACGCCTTCGAGGAGAACCTCGTACTGCTTGCCGATGCAGCGACGGTTGGCTTCTGCAGAGAGTTCGTTCTGTAAAGCGATGATTTCATTCAGCCTTCGAATCTTCACCTCTTCTGGCACATCATCAGGAAGGTGCTTGCTGGCGTAAGTTCCTGGCCTTTCGCTGTACTTGAACATGAAGGCGCTGTCGTAACCAACCTCACGCATGAGCGAAAGACTTTGCTGATGGTCTTCTTCCGTCTCGCTGCTGTAACCGACAAATATGTCTGTCGAGATTGCGCAGTCAGGGATGATGCGACGAATGGCTGCAACTCTCTCCAAGTACCACTCCTTTGTGTATTTGCGGTTCATCAACTTCAGGATGCGATTGCTTCCGCTTTGGACAGGCAAGTGGATGTGATGGCAAATGTTGGGTTCCTCTGCAATGACACGAAGCGTCTCATCGCTCATGTCTTTGGGGTGCGAAGTCGTAAAGCGCACCCTCATCTGCGGCACCTCATGAGCCACCATCCTTAATAGTTCAGGGAAACACCCTTTGTTCTCCCCCTTCACGGGGGAGTTAGAGGGGGTCCATGAGTTCACATTCTGCCCCAGAAGTGTCACTTCCTTATACCCTTTCTCCTGCAAATCACGACACTCGCGAAGGATGCTCTCCAAATCACGACTACGTTCACGCCCTCTGGTATAAGGCACGATGCAGTAGTGGCAGAAGTTGTTGCAGCCTCGCATAATGCTGACGAAACCGCTGATGTGTGGCCCGCAGATGCGCTGAGGCACAATATCGCGATAAATCTCTGTGGTAGAGAGTTCTACGTTGATGGCTTTATGCCCACATTCCGCTTGGGCGATGAGGTCGGGAAGCGAGAGGTAGGCATCAGGGCCTGCCACAAGGTCGGCATGATGCGTTTCAATGAGCTGCTCGCGGACACGCTCTGCCATACAGCCAAGCACACCGATGATGATGCGACGGCCTGTCTTCTTCTGAAAGCTATGGTAGAAGTCCAGACGCGAGATTATCTTCTGCTCGGCATTGTCGCGGACAGAACAGGTATTCAGGAAGACAGCATCAGCCTCTTCCTGAATCTCCGTCACTTCATAACCCGCTATACCCATAATGCTGGCCACGACTTCGCTGTCGGCCACATTCATCTGGCATCCGTATGTCTCTATGAGCAGCTTTTTCATCTAACGCTTTTATCTTCTTACTTCAGCACGCCGAGTTCCTTGCCTACCTTGATGAAGGCGGCGATGCACTTGTCGAGGTGTTCGCGCTTGTGGCCTGCTGAGAGCTGAACGCGGATGCGAGCCTCGCCCTTCGGCACTACGGGATAGTAGAAGCCAGTCACATAGATACCTTCCTCCTGCATCTTGGCAGCGAAGACCTGCGAGAGCTTTGCATCGTAGAGCATTACGGCACAGATGGCGCTTTGTGTGGGCTTGATGTCGAAGCCAGCGGCTATCATCTTGTCGCGGAAGTAGTTAACATTCTCCACAAGGCGGTCGTGCAGTTCGTTCGATTCCTTGAGCATCTTGAAGACTTCCAAAGAAGCACCAATGATACAGGGAGCTAAAGAATTAGAGAACAAGTAGGGACGTGAACGCTGGCGCAGCAGGTCGATGATTTCCTTTCGACCTGTCGTGAAGCCGCCCAAAGCTCCGCCGAAGGCTTTGCCCAGGGTGCCGGTATAGATGTCAACACGTCCGTAGGTATCGGTCAACTCGCTAACGCCGTGACCTGTCTTGCCGACAACACCTGCCGAATGGCTTTCGTCAACCATCACCAGAGCATCGTACTTCTCTGCGAGGTCGCAAATCTTGTCCATCGGAGCTACGTTGCCATCCATCGAGAACACACCATCGGTTACGATAATGCGGAAGCGCTGTGCCTGTGCCTCTTGCAGACACTTCTCCAGCTCCTCCATGTTGGCATTGGCGTAACGGTAACGCTTTGCCTTGCAGAGGCGCACGCCGTCGATGATGCTGGCGTGGTTGAGGGCGTCGCTGATGATAGCGTCCTCTTCTGTGAAGAGCGGTTCGAAGACACCTCCGTTGGCATCAAAGCAAGCTGCATAGAGGATGGTGTCCTCTGTCTTGAAGTAGTCGCTGATAGCTGCCTCGAGCTGCTTGTGGATGTCCTGTGTGCCGCAGATGAAGCGGACGCTCGACATACCAAAGCCCCTTTCAGCCATCATCTTCGTTGCTCCCTCGATGAGACGCGAATGGTCGGAGAGGCCGAGATAGTTGTTGGCACAGAAGTTGAGTACTTCCTTGCCTTTGACTTGGATGGCAGCCCGCTGTGGGCTTTCGATGAGACGCTCCTCTTTGTAGAGTCCTGCTTCGCGAATCTCAGTGAGCGTCTGGCTGAGATGCTGTTTCATTTTTCCGTACATTATGTAAAGTTTAAAAGGTTATATGGTTAGTGGTTAGTTCCTAATTCGATGCAAAATTACAAAAAAATCTTCTATTTTCATACTTCTTTCTTCATTTTTTTGTAACTTTGTGGTCGCTAAAAACCAAAAACGACCTAAACAACTATTAATTTTAACATTTTTATTTAACATTATTCATAAATTATAAATGAAAAACATACTTATCATCGGCTCAACGGGACAGATTGGTTCCGAGCTGACTATGCACCTCAGAAGCATTTACGGTAATGAACACGTTGTGGCTGGCTACATCCCTGGAGCCGAGCCTAAGGGCGAACTTTTGGAGAGCGGCCCTGCGGCTCTTGCCGATGTTATCAAGGCCGAGAGTATCGCCGATGCCGTAAAGAAGTACAATATTGACACTATCTACAACCTGGCTGCTCTGCTGTCTGTGGTTGCTGAGTCGAAGCCGCGTCTCGCCTGGCAAATAGGTATTGACGGCCTCTGGAACATCCTCGAAATAGCTCGCGAGAACAAGTGCGCTGTTTTCACGCCCAGCTCCATCGGCTCGTTTGGCGTTGACACGCCGCACGATTTGACGCCGCAGGACACCGTTCAGCGTCCGCGCACCATCTATGGCGTTTCAAAAGTGACTACCGAGCTGCTCTCTGACTGGTTCTTCCACAAGTACGGAGTCGATACACGCAGCGTCCGCTTCCCTGGCATCATTTCCTACGTCACTCCTCCGGGTGGCGGCACTACTGACTATGCAGTAGATATCTATTACTATGCAGTTCGTGGTGAACGCTTTACCTGCCCCATCAAGGCGGGAACACGTATGGATATGATGTATATGCCTGATGCCCTTCGCGCCGCAACAAAGCTGATGGAGGCAGACCCCACACGACTCAAACACCGCAACGGCTTCAACATCGCAGCCATGAGCTTCGACCCCGAAATGATTTATCAGAACATTAAGAAGTACAAGCCGGAGTTCCAGATGGTCTATGATGTTGACCCCCTGAAGCAATCGATAGCCGAGTCCTGGCCGAATATAATGGACGACTCCTGCGCACGCCAAGAATGGGATTGGGAACACGAGTACGGCCTCGAAGAAATGACGAA
>JAEEGL010598576.1_pt1 | contig 10131 bp, 7 predicted proteins | sample 9134231 | NCBI WGS metagenome assembly JAEEGL01 (sample SAMN16246548, study PRJNA631951) | gut metagenome | biome: gut microbiome; feature: rumen; material: fiber-attached | host: Bos | place: Iran: Karaj | collected 2018-10
AACCGTCACATCGATCAGCAGATATTCAATGATGATCCTGATAAGTTCCGTCCCCGTAAAGTAATACCGTTCATAATTCATGATCCAGCCCGGCGCGTTTTAATTTCTTCCAGTGAACCAGCTTGTCCCTCCTGACCAGTTCACCCGTAACACGCCCGTTCTCCTCCCCTGTTTCCTCAAAAGTAAATAATGGATGTGTAACGATCTCGTTCTCCTGCATGCCGCTAACCTCCAGAACCTCCAAAAGCCGGCGGCTCTTATCCCTGAGCCTTCCCAGATGAATGATGATGTCGATACCGGATGCGATCTGTCTCCTGAGCGCTTTCAGCGGAATCTCCGACGAGAGCATGACGATCGTCTCCAGCCGATACAACGCATCCTCTGCGGAATTTGCATGGATCGTCGACATGGATCCGTCCTGTCCGATATTCAGTGCCTGAAGCATGTCGATCGCTTCTTCCGAACGGACTTCCCCGACGATCACCCGGTCGGGGCGGCAGCGCAATGCCGTTTTGATCAGATCCCTGATCGTGATCGCTTTGACACCGTCTGCTGTTTCCATCCGCGCTTCAAACCGTACAAGATTCGGAATGCCGTGCAAATGCAGTTCCGCACTGTCCTCGATCGTAATGATCCGCTCATCCTCCGGAATAAAAGAAGACAATACGTTCAGGACCGTTGTCTTCCCTGCCCCCGTCCCACCGCTGATCAGGATGTTATAACCAGAACGGACCAGTTTTTCCAAAAAGATCAGACAATCTTCCGTAAGGGATCCGAGTTCGATCAGTTTTCCTGCCGTGATCGGAGAATCCCCGAACCTTCTGATCGTCATGACCGGTCCGTTCAGTGCAACCGGGTCCAGCACCGCGTTGACCCTGGAGCCGTCCGGAAGCCTTGCATCCACTATGGGGGAAGCCAGATTGATGCTGCGGTTGGCTCCGGCCGCGACCATACGGATAATATCCAGCAGCCTTTCCGTTGACTCAAATTTCCTTGTGCTTTCAAACAGTTTTCCTCCTTTTTCGATAAAGATATGGTCCGGTCCGTTGATCATGATCTCCGTGATCTCCGGATCCTCCAGCAGTTCCTGGATCACATCCAGGCCTTTGATCGCATGAAACAATTCCCTGCGCAGCAGTTCCATTTCATCCATACGCATCGGATGCTGCTGGTTTTCCCGGATAAGACAGGTATCGATCACGCGATAAACCTCTTCTTCGGTTTCATCCCTTTGTCTTGACAGCCGTTTTTGGATCTCCTCCTTCAAACGGACCTTGCGGTCTGCAAGGAGCGCGTCGGCATTCGTAATACCTGCCTGTTTTTCATCTCCCAGCAGATGTTTCAGGATTTCTTTTGCGGATTGATATTTGTAAATACTCCCTTTTGCATTTTCTTCCGTCCGCTCCGATACAAGAATATGCACTTTCCCCGCATAGACGGACGGATCCCCTTTCGCGCACAGTTTTTCATATTGTTCCTTCCCGATCAGAAGATGGTCTCCAAGCGGCCTGTCTCCCGCCATCTCTTCATAGGTTCCGTAATAATGCATCGAAAAAAGTGTTTTCTCCTGCCTTCGCAGGAAAACGATCAGACGCGATGCAAACTCCCGGTCTTCGTCACAAAGGATCACTTCCGTTTCTTTCATCATCACCCTTACTTCAGAATCTGTTTTCGCATAGAAAGATCAATGTTCCGCATAATATCGGCAGCGCAAAGCGGATGGTCACTTTATGCGGATAACGCCGCCACCGTCCGGCTTCTTTCAGGATTTTCAAGCCGCCTGTTACCGCGCCCAAAACGATCGCGCCGCCAACACAATGCGGGATTGCTTTCACACCCAGGAATGCTCCGACAACACTGATCAATTTTGTATCGCCTGCTCCCAGATTTCCAAACGCAAACAACACGATCCCCGGAAGGAGGGGCAGCATAAGACCCAGGAGGCGGTCGACGATAACACCTTCCTTCTGCATCAGCACGTTGCAGAATGCCATCATATATCCGGCAATGATCAGGCTGTTGGGTATTTTTGCGTAGAAAAGATCCCATACCGCCGCCACTGCCAAAATGCCGGTTAACAGATAAATATCCATTTCCTCACTCGCTGAACTTTGTGCACACGCACATGATCTGCCGGGCTTACGCCATGTGTTTTTGATTGGTAAGGTGTATTGTATACACTTTGCTACCCTTTGTCCATAGACATCGGACAACTTTTTTATCTTTGTGAAAAGCGCATAAATCCTGACTTTTATGTGAATTTTACATAAATAAAAAATTGGTGATTATCACAACGGATAATCACCAATCTCCATATCGTATTTTTAATCTTATACCTGGTAGCCGCGCCGCTCGCCCTGGTCAGACAGGTTTTCGTTCAGCGTTCCTTTGCCGTAGGTCAGGCCCGCATAGATGGCCTGCGAATTCTCCATGACGGGTTTGGAGGCATCGGCTTTGGCTACTTCCGTAAAGGATGTTCCAAGCTCTGCGATCTGTTTCCGTACGGTTTTAAGGCGTGCGGTATCATATCTTGCGCAGGACATGCTGATCTCTTTATTGAAATATGCATAGAGGCTGATCAGCGGATTAGCCAGTTCATAGGAATCATCAACCGCATTCAGCAGATGCTGCACGCATTCCATGGCGGCATGACACAGCCTGGTATATTCTTCCGTGTCTCCCGCATTGTATGTTTTTTCCGCTTCCTCCAGGTACCGGTCGGCCAGTTCATAGACGATCACGATGATCTGGGAGCGGTTGGCCTGCGAGATCCTTCTGGTATATTCCTGTTTCAATTCAGCTGTCATAGGTTATTCTCCTTTTTCGGCAAATGTTTACTGCAGAAGCTGCAGGGCCTGCTGCGGCTGTTCATTCGCCTGCGTCAGCATGGAAGTGCCGGCCTGAACCAGAACCTGTAATTTTGTATATTCAACCATTTCCTCGGCCATATCCGTATCCTTGATCGTCGAATAGGAACCGGTCAGGTTTTCCGTTGATACATCCAGGTTGGAGATCGTGGATTCCAGACGGTTTTCATAAGCACCGAGCTGTGAGCGGACCGAAGAGATAAAGGAAAGTGCGCCCTGTAACTGGTCCATGGCTTTCTGCGCATCCTCTTCCGTTGACATGTCGAGGGTATTGATCCCCATGTTTTCCAGAGAGATCTCCGGAATAACGATCTGGATCTCCTGTCCTTCGGAACTGCCGACCTGAATATGCATGCCGCCTGTTCCCATCAGATTCAGTTCCGCCTCGATCGGCAGCGTCGCCGTATCATCATAACTGAATTTCAGTTCGCCGCCCATCTTATCGGTAACCGTCACCACATTGTCTTCAAATTTATAATCCTTGCCGGCAAAACCGTCCAGTGTCATCTTGCCGTCCGCATCTTCGTAAATTTTGATGTTATACGTCCCCTTGGTAAATGATGAATTGTAAAGCGTTACATCAACTGCCTGATTATCGGAGTATCCGCGAAGACCCTGCTCGCCGTTTAAGAGGTTCTGCGTATTATATTCCGTTTCACCCGCTACGCGCTTGATCTCATCCTTCAGCGCATCCACTTCCTTCTGGATCGCAGCGCGGTCAGCACTTGTATTGGTTCCGTTGGATGCCTTAACCGCCAGTTCCGTCATTCTCTGAACCATGTTCTGGATCTCGGACAGGGCACCTTCTGCCGTTGCGATCGCATTCTTGGCATTCTTGGAATTCTGATTGGCTTTGTTTAAGCTTTTGATCTGGGAATTCATGCGATTGGTGATCGCCATGCCTGCCGGATTGTCTTTGGCACTGTTGATACGATAGCCGCTGCTCAGTTTTTCCGACGCTTTGGACAGTTCGGTTTCGTTTCTGCTCAGCACATTGTTGGTGATCATTGCCTGGATGTTGGAATTAATCTTCATTTTCAGTCCTCCGTTATATGCTCTTTAAAAATGCTTTTGCAACGCCGTAAAGTCTGCGTACATTGATATTTTCATCATTTCCGGATGCTTCAAAATCATCCTTCAGCTGTTCCGTATGCAGGTAGGAAACCGGATCGGCGTTCATTCCTGCCAGACGGGCAAATTCGTTTCTTCTTCCGGAAAGCGCCTGAATGCCTTCCTGCGATTCCCCGGAAACATAGCCGGCCACTGCTCCGTTTTGTATGGATAACTTCGCCTCTACCGCACCGTAAATCTCACTGTCAAACCGGATACTTACGGATGCATCTTCCGTTCCTCTGATGATCTTTAAGCGGACACCGGCAATTTCGCCGCCGATCTCCATCGGGAATTCATAATCCTCCCGTTCGGCCAGTTTCCTTGCAACCGTCAGCTGCTTGTGCAGAAGCCGCATCTCCCTGACCTCGATCGCATCCGTTCTATTGTAGGTTTCCTCCTGCAGAGGCGTGCCGGCTGCGTCCATCAGTTCGGCGTAGGCCTCCTTCGGGCTGTCTTCATCATCTAAATGCTCCACGAATTCCGTGAGTTTTTCTTTCAGTTTTTCTTTTTTCTCATCTGTATTTTCATCGGACAGTTTATAAAGTTTTTTGAACAGATCCCCTCTCATGTGCATGAGCTGATCCATTGCAAGCAGATTATCCGTGCTGACCGGCAGTTCCGCATCCAGAAGAGACTGGATCACACTGTCCGATACTCTGGCGGCCTGCAGGCTTTCCTGCTTCAGCTGTTTGGCGAATTCTTTTTCTGCCTGCGCATCCTCTGCCGTATGCAAGATCTTCTCAAATGCTTCCGTGATCTGATCGGTAATGGATGTTCCGCTGTCTTTTAAGTCCTCAAGCATCCCGAATGCATTGTCTATCTGGAAATCCATTCCCGATGCCTTACGGTTTCGAACAGCCCCGAGCAGATTTTCCAATGTCAGCTCTTCATCCGCGTTCAGTACGTCGCCGATCGGACGTCCGTCATTTTTCTCAATCTGCCTCAGCAACCTGTACAGCCCGATATAAGCATCTTTTTCCGCTTCGCTGACCTCGCCGGCTTTATCCAGCTTCCAGATAAACTCGCTGTATTTTTCGGCTTTTTCATCTTCCGGCTGAAGTTTTAAATATGCGGACAGATCGTAGAGATTTTCCGTCAGCGGATTGTATCCGTCGCGGATCATCTGCAGCGTCTTCTCCGGTGTCATCATTTCGATCACGTCAAGAACGGCCTTGGTCGCTGCCTGCACCCGTTCGAAATTCTCTTCCGTTACCGCTGTTTCCGTATATCCCAGGATCCTGACCGTTTTACGGTTCACTTCATTGATCTCTTCGTTCAGATCCGTTAAGATGTCATCCACATTCCGAAACGCCTTCTGAATAGAATCTCCCATGTCAGCTCTCGGTGCGGTCCACACTGCCTCATAAGTTTTCATGGCCTGCTCATAGGTTTTCTGTATGGGCTGCCCGATCTCATGCAGGTTCTTCAGTGTAAACAGGGATGTATCAAACGCTGCGGTCTGTATGGATTCTGCCGGCTGCAGGGCAATCTCCTGGATCACATCCAGTGCCTGTCCGAACAGTTCTTTTTCTGCTTCCTTGAGCTGTGCTACGGAGCGCTCCAGCTCTTTGGTATCGATCACAAGACCTTTTCTGAGCAACGAACGGTTTGCTTCAATGCTCATCTGCAGTCTGGTCTCTTCCATGACTCTCTTCTGCGTGATCGCGGGAACCTGTTTTTCCGTCATCAGGTTTGCCTGCTGCGGCTTCTTCCCGACTGCGATCGCATCCGTTAACGTATCCAGCAGTTCTTCCCGCTCTTTCGGAAAGACCATCTGCTTTAAGTCATGCAGTTCGCGAAGGTTCTGTGCCGTTAAGGGGATGCCTGCTTCGATCGTCCACTTGGCATCTTCCCTGATCTGTTCCCGGTCATCAAGTCCTGCTTCCTTTGCGACCTTTTCCACCTGGTCACCGATCTGGTCCCAGTCAATCTTATCGGCCTTTTGCGCGAAATAGCCGTTTGTCGTATCACGATAATACCCTTTGGCCTGTCTGCCGTTATCATTGCCTGCGGAATACTCGGCTTTGTAGAGATTTTCCACGGTGGGCTCGATATGGTTACGCAGCAGGTACTTCATCATGCTGTCCGTGACTTTTTCGACATGCTCTGCTTCCGTAAGGGCTTCGGTCATGTTTTTGAGATTATCTTCGGTAACCGGAAGGTCTTTTTCCTGCAGCGCTGCCGAAATCTCTCCTGCTGCCACCTCGCTGCCGGTGATCCTGATCATGTCTTCCCTGCTCAGGTCATCATTGTAGCCTTCGATCACGTTTCCGGATTCGGCCATGGTCGCTTTGATCTTGTCCAGATTCGTGACCAGATCCTCGACGGCAACTGCCCCCGGATGGTAACCCTCTTCCTGCAATTTTGCAAAATCTTCCGCTGACATAGAATTAGACATTACGGCCATGTAATTTCTCTGTTGCGTTACATCTAACCGTCCGGCTTCCAGCATAACGTCCTGAACAGACTTCAAGCCTTCTTCCTCATAAGCCAGGTTATCCGTAACACTGCCCATAATGTCTAAGGAATATCCCGTGACCATTTCCGCGATCCTTGCGTCATTTTCCTGATCCGGGACTCTGTATGTATTTTTTTCCATGTCAACATTCTGATTGATGTTTTGTAATTCTACTCTCATGGATCATCCTCAGATGTTGCATTTATGTATTCTATATTTCGGTTAATCTTTTGCAAATCTTTATAGCAGGCAGATTTTATTTGGAAATGATGATCTTTCCGTCGACAACTTCCACGCGGACCATGTGTGAATCGATCCCCGCTTCCTTTAAGACCTCCTCGCTCAGTTGTACCCGGCGGGCTTTATCCAGTACGGAATACTCTTCATGGGAATCCATCTCCTTCAGGTTTTCCGTCGACAGCTCGTCAAGCTTCTTTCGGTAGTCTTCCTTCATGATCTTTTCCGTGCTGATCTTGCCGTCACTGACCATGATCACTCTGCTTACTTTATTGGCAAGGCTGATGTCATGCGTTACGATGATGATCGTTAGTCCCAGTTCTTCGTTCAGTTTCCGGAACAGATCCTGGATCATATCCGAGGTCTTGGAGTCAACGGCACCGGTCGGCTCATCTGCCAGCAGGATCTTCGGGTCCATGGCAAGTGCTACCGCAATGGCCACCCTCTGCTGTTCCCCGCCGGAGAGTTGTGCCGGATAGGACATGGCTTTATGATCGATCCCGGTACGCTTAAGAAGCTCCATTGCCTTTTCGCGACGCGCCTTTTCACTCATCTTTTTAAAGTAGAGGGGCGCCTCCACGTTTTGCAATGCGTTCAGATAAGGAAACAGATTCTGCGCACTGTTCTGCCAGACAAAGCCGACCGTATTCTGCCTGTACGAGACAAGCTGTGCTTCCGTCATGGCAAACAGATCCTTTCCGTCAACATAGATCCGTCCCGCCGTCGGCCGCTCGAGCCCCCCGATCATGTTCAGGAGTGTGCTTTTTCCGCTGCCGCTCTTTCCGATGATCGCAACCAGTTCTCCCTTTTTGATCTGAAGATCCAGCCCTTGCAGGGCCATAACCTCTACTTCTTCGGTTTTAAAGATCTTTACCAGTCCGTCACAGACCAGGATGTTCTCAGGATTTGACATTTCTGATCTCTCCGTCTTCCATTTCGTATACCACGTCGCCCAGCTCCATCAGGTTGGGGTCATGCGTTGTCATGACGATCGTGATCCCCTCTTTTTCCACGAGTTCCCGGAACAGTTTCATCACAGCCAGGCCAGATTCCGTATCCAATGCCCCGGTAGGCTCGTCCGCAAATATGATCTTGGGTTCATGGCCGACAGCCCTTGCGATGGCGACTCTTTGCATTTCCCCGCCGGAGAGTTGTGCCGGCATATGGTTCATGCGTTTCTGTAATCCGACGATACGAAGAACTTCTTTGATGCGTAAGTCCCTGTCTCCCTGATACTCTGCCAGCTTCATCCCGAATTCGACATTTTCGTAAGCGGACAGGATCGGAACGAGGGCGATGGCCTGAAAGACAAATCCCATATCATAGCGCCGGATCTTCTCTTTTCTGGCATTGCCGGCCTCATTCATGTTTTCGCCGTCAATGATCAATTCTCCCTCTGTCGGATCATCCAAAACACTTAAGATGTTTAAGAGGGTGGTCTTTCCGGAACCGGATCTTCCCTTTAAGATCGTAAGTTTCCCTTTTTCGATCTTTAAGTCGATCCCCTTCAACACCTCCAGCTCTTCTCTGTTTCCGATGGGGAAGCTTTTATGCAGGTTTTTCGTTTCGATCATGTACTCCATATCAGTCTTCTCCCATCTTAAGCGCTTTCGTAATGTTCAGGTCACGGATCAGCCTGCGCATGATGAAAAAGCAGACAAGGAACGATACGGCAATGGTTGCGATGATCCGGACGCTGTCGGATGCCCTTACAAAAATCGTAAGCGGCAGGTTGTGTTTTCTTGGCAGATATACGATGGAGATCAGTTTCGTAAACAGGAACGTTGTCAGTGCCCCGACGCCGAATCCGGATACGGCGGCAAGGAGGGAACTGAAGAGTTGTTCCGTGATCAACATTTTGACGATCTCCCGCATGCTCATTCCCATGGCCCGGTAGATCCCGTAAAGCAATTCCCGCTCTCTGATCGTTAACACCCAGTAGATCAGGAAACCGACAACGCAGATCAAAAGCGAAATGATAAACCCGACGGAGAACATGCCGTTTGTGATCTGCAGCATGGCAGAATCGCGGTTTTTCTGGATCTCTTCATCAAGAAACGTATGCTCTTTCAAGTTCGGCGCGATCTCTTTCAATACCGTTTTGATCTTATCCGCGTCGGCATTGTCATTAAGCCTTACCCATACCGAATAAGGCGTCTGCGAAAAATCACTGATCACATTTGCATAGTTTGCAACCAGAAGATACTGTTCTTTCGCCTCAACGGATCCGTCTTCCGTCATCCGATAAACCGTACTTTCATATCCCGGAAAAGCGTTTACGATGCCGACCACTCTCGCTTCCACGGTCGCATAGGTTTTGTCGTTATTGAGCGGGCTGTATCTGGCATATTTCAGCTTGTCTCCCTCTTTCAGGCCGTATTTTGCCGCCAGATTAGCTGAAATGATCACACCCTTCGGGTCCTCGGCCAGGGCGTTCAGATCATAGAACCAGTGCCATGCATTCACATTGTCCTTAAGTACAGCGGTTTCCCCGAACTCCCTGGTATGGATTCCGTATAAGGTATTCCCTTTTTCTGTTTTGGAACCGATGATGATATCCGTATTATCATCCCGTAATACCCTGGTAAGATTCGTTGCGCCGTATTCCTTCAGTGCTTCGTATTTCAGGAAATCCGGCTCCTTGTAACTCCAGGTCGTATTGGTCTGTCCGCGGATCGTTGTTAACTGCCACTGTTCCTCCAATCTTAAGTCGCAGCCGAGATTGTACCGGATCCGATCCTCCGCATTTTCATTCACGGTACGTGCCAGATTGGTATTAAAGACACCCATCGCAACCGTCATGACCAGAAAGACGGAAATAAAACCCTGTTTTTTTGCACCGCGGATGATCTGCATGAACGCAATGAAATTCGCCGGTGTCCAGTGTTTCTTACCAATCCTGTAGATCAAACGCACCAGGTAGCCTGCAAGCCTTAACACAACCAGCCCGCAGGATAGGATAAACAGGGAAGAATCCAAAAAGATCACCGGATCGATCCCGCCGCCTTCGATGATCGTCTGTGCCATGGAATCACTCTGTTTATAGTAGTTATAAAGCAGATAGCCGGAAACCAGTAAAAGCAGCACATCCAGGTAGTACTTTTCCCACATGGGTTTATGCTTTACAGATACGCGAAGACTTTTACGGTCGGTGATCGTCAGTTTGGAAAGTGCGATCACGGGAAGTGTCATGAATAAAACGGAAAGCACGAACGCGATCATCGCAAACGGAATCATCATCCAGGTGAATCCGTATGCACTGACATCCTTTAAGGAAAAGGAAAGAAATGCGTTTGTCCCTGCTGCCAGCCTGCACAACAGGAATCCGACCGGCAATCCCAGAACACAGCCGGCAAATGCGATGATGGAAGACTGCAGTGCATAGATCGCGATGATCTTTACCCTGCCGACGCCGCGGCTCTTCAGCATGGCGATCTCCGTTGTCTCCATTTCCAG
>JAEEGL010790156.1_pt1 | contig 10131 bp, 1 predicted proteins | sample 9134231 | NCBI WGS metagenome assembly JAEEGL01 (sample SAMN16246548, study PRJNA631951) | gut metagenome | biome: gut microbiome; feature: rumen; material: fiber-attached | host: Bos | place: Iran: Karaj | collected 2018-10
AATAAAAATTATTAAAATTTATAATAATAATAATAAATTAATTAATTAATAAATTTTTCTACATCTAAAAGGTTTTTATTATAATAATAATACTTGAATAATTAATGAACAGAGAATAAATAAAAGTAAATAATATTATTAAATATAATTAATAATTCTACTTATATTATAAAGAGTATTTATTCCATATTCTATAGATAAATATCTAAGAATAGATGAAATAAGAGCTAGTAAACATTCTAAAATACATGAGAATAAAGATGTAATAAATGCATTAAGGAATAAATGTAATTTTGCATTGATATAAGTAGAAGTTAAAGAGCCTAAATATATCCAATAAAAGATGGATAAACAATTTGATATACATATAAATATATGTATTGATATTTTTAATATTTTTTGATTTGTAATTTTTGTAACTATTTTATTAACACCAGTAAAGAGTTTTGCAATATAAATAAATATAGATGATATTAATGTTGCAGAAATAATATATTTTATTTGATATTTAAAATTATATTTTCCTTTATCTAAATATATTTGATGAATATTTTTTTCAGTGAAGAAAAATGCATTAGTTACTATATAATTTAATATTGCATATATTACTATTAAAATCTTTATCATATTGATTTCTCTATATTTTATAAAACTTAATATTATTATTCTTTCTTTCAATGAAGATAAAATTATTTCATAAATATTTCTTTTATCTTTATTTAAAGCTCTTAAATAATTAACTGAATCTATATCAATCTCTTTTTCAGATATATTTATTTCATTTTGTTTATTATGTTTTTTAAACAATTTCAATTTATCAGTAGAATTTGGAATTTTAATTTGTTCTTGAATTGTCTGTCTTATCTTTGAATTAATCTCATATTTTTTCTTATTTTTATTTTTTGATTCCTTTTTTGGTTGAAGTTTTTCATTACTTTGTATATCTGGCATACTCTTAGGGGGATTTGAAATATTCCATGTAACTTTAGAGAATTTATTTTTTATTATAATAATAATAGAAAGAGAAATATATAGAAGTAAAAACAAAGTAAATATGATTAAAATATAATTTTTAAAGAAATTAATTCCAATATTTTTAGCACATTTTACAATTTTGCCATTAAAAGCTGAATATTTCTGATAAATAACTTGTTCATTATTTTCCAAATAGCTTTTTGTATTAGTTTCATTAAAAAATTCTTCTATATTATTTAAATTAAAATCAATAAACCTTTGATTTGTTTGACATGAACAAAAGGCTTCTCTTGTAGTTATATTAATTTTTTTTAATTCACATCCATTTTGACAAACTTTATTTTTATAATTATATTCATTATATCTATCTTGTATTAAAACATCAGTTTTATCCTCTGAAGTAAATATAGAGCATTCATCTTTGAAAAATTGGTTATCTTCAGAGAATATATCGGAATTATCATATAATTCCATTATATGTGATATTCTGCTAAGACTAAGAGATGAATCAATAGGATTTTTAATAATGACTTTTTCTTCTTTACATATAGTTAAATCTAATTTGCTACTTCTGTTATTAGGATTAAATACTTCATATTGAACATTATTTATTGTGCTGCCATTTTTTTTTAAATCTAATTTAATTATAGTTAATTGCACATCATCTGGAATATTATAATATTCTCTTAATTTATTTTCACAAGAACCTAAATCAACTTCAGAATCATTATATGAATTATCTTCATTAAAAGATGTAATATTATCATTATTCAAATTTTGATATGTATTATCCACTTCTTCTAAATTTCTAAATAATTTATTTGAGTTAAATAGTGAATAAACACTTATTTTTACAAGTAATTCATATAAATAATTGATATCATTTAAAAAGAATGATTTCATTAAATAGTTTATTCTGCCTTGAGAGAAATATAATTTAACTAATGAAATAAGTCTACTAACACCATTTGAGAGACTGGATATTTTACATCCTTGATATAACAATAATTCAAGGGGGCAAATTTCTACACATTCATTTGAACTAGGATAATAAAATGGTAAAGCACATGGACACATTTCATTTTCATCTAAACATATTTTTTGATTTATATCGGCATTTTGGTCTATTTTACTTTGATAGAAAAATTTATATGGACAAGTATATGTTTTTATGCAATTACCATTTTTCAAATAAAAACCAGCCCTACATGTTAAACAATTCATTTGAGTTTCATCACCACTATCAGAACATGTTGAACATTTTTCATAACATAATGGTGGCATTAAATTTTCCTCAGAATTTTGTTGATTATTCTCTATACATTCAGTTTGTTCTGTATTTACTATTTTTCCTTGAGATTTACAATTTAAGCAATTAGTTGATTTTGAGAAATATGTATATCCTTTAGATTCATCACAAGTTAAACAATTCATATGATATTGATCAATTTCTTTACCTGAACAAGTTAAACAATCTTTATAACATTTTTTGTAACATTTACATTCTTCATCAAAATATTCCCCTTCTTTTGTTGTATTTCTACATACTTTGGTATTATCTATTTGATAAAAACCTAAATCTTTATTACATATATCACAATTGGTTACTTCGCCGTTTTCATTTAATATGGCTTTTGAAGAACAAGAAGCGCATGCAATGTGGCATTTTTTTATGGTATCTCCATCTAAATAATATCCTTGGTATGGATTTTTTTGGCAATTATTTGTATTTTCTACTTTATAAAACTTATTTGCATTATCACAAGTTAGGCAATTCATATTATTATCATCTAAAGCTGCTTTATTACATGTTAAACAATTTTTATGGCATTTATCAATTGTATTATATTCTGTATCATTAACATAATATCCATTAGGAATAGAATCAATACATTCAGTTTGTTCATAATTTACATATTTATTATTATATTTACAATCTAAACAATTTGTACTATTATATAAAAGATAATTTTTAGGACAAGTTAAACAATTATGAATTTTTCCATTGTTTATTTTGGAACAAGTTTTACATTTATAATAACATTTTGAATAAAATTCTTTTTCTTCATTTAAATAATATACCTCTGGAGCTTGTTTAAAACAGTTTTTAGTACCTTCAACAAAATAATAATTATCTAAACAAGCTTCACATTTTTGATCATCTGAATTACTTCCTTTTGTTATACAAGTTTTACAATTTTTGAAACATTCTCCAATTGTAAATTCAAAATGAGCTGTTCTTCCATAATATTCATCAGGGTTCCAAGTTTTAGGAACATTTTCCCCAAAAATTTCCAAATCAGTTATGCATTCATAGAATTTATCTTCATCAGGCTCTTTAAGATAAGGTTTAAATCCAACAATAAATTTACCTCTAGGAATATCATCTTTATTTCCAGTATAGGTAATATTAATTTCATCATCTAACGATAAGACATCTCGTATTTTTAATTGCTCTGAATTTGAAGCTTTTAAAACTTTAATTCCAGTTGAAGTATCAGGTATATCTGTTATAACAATATTAACAAATTCATAACAGAAAATATTATTTTCAATTTTGATATAATCTAATGGTTTAAATGAGTAAGATTTATCTGTATTAAATATATCATTTAAAGGAGTTGGATCTGTTGAATTTCCATAACCAAATAATATAAATCCTGTTCTATATTCTTTTCCTTTTTTATGATTAAATTGCACTCCTAATCCATTTCTGTATCCAAACGATTGCAAACCGGAATAACAATCAATATCATATAAATCTTTAATTGGTATATCGAAATAATTTGCATATATTGTTTTATCATCATTAAATAAATTTAATAATGCTATTAATAAATGACTATTTTCATATAAAGTAAGAGAAGCCAAGGCAAAATAATGATCATTTATTTTTGTTAAAGAATTTTCTGTATCTGAAATTTTATAAGGTAAACTTGTATAAAGTTTTTCTGCAGATAAATATGAAGATATGTCTTCTAAATTAACTACATTATTATTAATATTCAATTTTTTCAAAATAAATATTGGTTTGGCATTATTATCGGATATATCGTTGAAGTACACAAAAATACCTATTTCTTCTCTAAGCCAAACAGCTTCATGATAAGTATAATATGCTCGATCAGCAGGAGCTTTATTTTTTTCTAATTCATATTGTTTTAAATAATTCAAATTACTATCATATATTCTTATTATATACATTTGATTTTCATCCAAATCAAGACATTCTACAAATTGATTAACTGTAATTAAGCATCTTCTAGAATTTTTATTCATACTTTGATTACCAGTTTCAAATAAAGTTTTAATTATTTGAATACAATTAGAAGCATCATTTGAAACCACTTTGAATTTTTGCATTATCATATAATTACTATTTGTGAGATATGCATATATAAATGTATTTTCTTCTTTTGTTCTTAATAATGAATTTTTGGAACTTTTAATTTTGAATCCAAGTATATCTTCTAATTTAGCATTTGTGTGTTTATTTTCATCAAAATCATACATTTCTATTGTTTCATGATAAGATAATCTTAAATAGCATTTATGTCCATTTATATTTACTCTTGCAGCATTTCCATCTGTACTAAAATAAGAACTATTTAAATCAATTATTTGATTTGGGATACCATCGAAATACCCTCTTCCATCTTCTTCTAAGATATATATTTTCCTATCTGTTGAAGGATTTCCTATATTACTTTCAAAGAATGCTTCATCATTGGAAATTTGGGAAAAAGTACTATATAATGGTTCATCAATTGCACTGACATAAGGGAAATCTCCTATCCATTGTGTTTTTATTATACTATTTGATATTTTACATATTTCTTTTTTATATTCTTCTTCTGTACAATGTTCTAAAACACAATTATTATTTTTTGAAATAGGTTTTTCAACAGGGCAATTATCTGTATCATAGATTTTATTTTTATCTTCACAATTTTTTGTTCCTGGGATAAGATAAAATCCTTTACTTTCATCACATGAATCACAATTCATATTTATTATTTCTCCTTTTTTATTTGTTATTGGTCCTTCAGAACATTTTAAACAGTAATCATAACATTTTGAAAAAATTTCTTTGTCTTTATTAAAGTAACACCCATCAGGAGGATTTTTGAAACAATTTTGAGTATTTTCAACCAAATAATATCCATTTATACAGGATTTACATTTTTGCTCATCAATAGTTAATCCTTTTTCATCACAATCTTTACAATTTTTGAAACATTCATAAACACTAAATTCAAAATGAGCAGTTCTACCATAGTATTCATCAGAAGTAGAAATATCAGAAACTTGTTCCCCAAATATATCAGTACTAGAAGAACATTCATTCAAGTTATCATTTCCAGTTTCTTTAAGCAAAGGAACAAATCCTACAATAAATATTCCTTTAGTAATGTCTTTTTTATCTCCTGTATAAGTTATTTTAATTTCATCATCTATAGATAAAAAATCACCTACTTTTAATTGTTCTGAATTTGAAGCTTTTAAAACTCTGATTCCTGTTGAAGTATCAGGTAATTCAGTTATTTGAATATTAACTAAAACATAACAGAAAACATTATTTTCAATTTTGATATAATCAACTGGTTTAAAAGTATAACTATCTTGACTTTCAAAAATATTATTTTTATACATGGGATCAGTGGTGTTTCCATAACCAAAAACAATAAATCCAGTTCTATATTCATTATCCTTTTTATGATTAAATTGAATTCCAAAAGCATTTTTATAACTAAAAGATTGTAATCCAGATATATAATCTATATTATATAAATCTTTAATAGGAACAACAAAATAATGTGTATTGATTGATTTATTATCATTGACTAAATTAAATAAAGATATTACTAAATGTTTATTAATATTTTCATTTTCTTCAGTTATAGATGCTAAAGCGAAATAATGATCATTTATTACAGCAACAGAATTTTCTGTATCAGAAAAAGTATATGGAATACTTTCGAAAATATTATATTTTGTTAAAGAATTTATTATTTTTATTTTTCCATTTTCATCTAATTTTCTTAAAAGTAAAACTGGTTTTGCTTTTTTATCTGAGGTACTTGTGAAATAGATAAATATACCTATTTCATCTTTAAGATAAGCTGCCTCATGATATATTTCTTTTATTTTATTATATTCAGCATTATTTTGCTCTAATTGTTGTTGATTTATAAAATTAAGATTGCTATCATATATCCTTATTACATAGATTTTATTTTCTGTGATGTCAAAACATTCTACATATTGATTAGATGTAATAAAACATCTTCTGGAATTTTTATCAATTGATTTTACGTTTTCTTTAAGAGTTTTAATAATTTGAATACAATTAGAAGCTTCATTTGAAATAATCTTGAATTTTTGCATTATTAAATAATTATTATTAGTAAGATAAGCATATATAAATGTATTTTCTTCTTTTGTTCTTAATAATGAATTTTTAGAACTTTTAATCTCATATCCAAGTATATCTTTTAATTTAGCAGTTGTGTGCTTATTTTCATCAAAATCATACACTTCTATTGTTTCAGAATAAGATAATCTTAAATAGCATTTATGTCCATTTATATTTACTATAGCTCCATTTCCATCTTTACTATTTAAATTACTATTTAAATTTATTGTTTTACCTGGTTCTTCATCAATATATCCTCTTCCATTTTCTTTTAATGTATAAACATTTCTAACACTTTGTGGATTTGCTAAATTACTTTCAAAGAATATATCTCCATTAACACTCTTACCTAAAGTGGAATAAATTGGAATTTCAGGATGATTAACATATGGATAATCTCCTATCCATTGAGTTTTAATTATATTATTTGAAATTTTACATATTTTATATTCATATTCTTCTTCTGTACAAAATTCTGATGTGCAATTATTATTTTTTAATATAGGTTTATCTTTTGGACATTTATCTTCATTTTCTTCTTCATTTTGTTTATTTTTATCTATACAATTATTTTTATCATTTTCCAAAAATAATCCTTTGCTTTCATCACAAGAATCGCAATTCATATTTATTATTTTTCCATTTTGGTTTATAACTTCTTTACCTGAACAGGTTAGACAATCTTTATAACATTTTTTAAATGTATTTTCATCTAAATAATAGCTTGGATAAGGAACTTTTTGACAATTATTTGTATTTTCAACAATATAATATTTATTAGAATTATCACAAGATAAACATTTCATATCTTCATCATTATTAGAGCCTCCACTACAAGTCAAACAATTTTTATGGCATTTATCTATAGTATTAATTTCAGTATCATTAACATAAAATCCATCAGGAACTGAATCAATACATTCAGTTTGTTCATAATTTATATATTTTCTTTGTGATTTACAATTTAAACAATTATTTGTATGAGTGAAATAAATATATCCTTTAGATTCATCACAACTTAAGCAATTCATATGATATTGATCAAATTCTTTATCCGAACAAGTTAAACAATCTTTATAACATTTTTTATAACATTTACAATTGTCGTTGAAGATTATATCGGCTCTTGTGCCATTTGTACATGTTTTAGTATTTTCTATTGGATAAAATCCTAGACCACTATTGCATGTATCACAATTAGTAACTTCTCCATATTCATTAAATATAGGTGTTGAAGAACAAGTTAAACAACTAGAATGGCATTTTCTTAAAGTATCTTCATCTATATAATATCCTGGATATGATTCTTTTACACAATTATTTGTATTTTCAAGTAAATATAATCCTTTTGCCTTATCACATGTTAAACAATTCATATTACCTTCAGTAGAAGAACCTTTACATGTCAAGCAATCATTATGGCATTTATCAATTGTATTATATTCAGTATCATTAACATAGTATCCATCTGGAATTGAATCAATACATTCAGTTTGTTCATAATTTACATATTTATTTCTATATTTACAATCTAAACAATTTGTATGCTTATAAAAAAGATAATTTTCTTTACAAGAAAGGCAATTTTGAATATCTCCATTACTTGGGATTGTACAAATTTTACAATTATCATGGCATTTACTATATATTTTTTTATCTCTATCGAAATAATATCCATCAGGGGGTTCCCCATAGCAATTGTTTGTATTTTCTACAAAATAAAATCCATATTTGCAAGTATCACATTGCTGATTATCTAATGTTAACCCTTTAGATGTACATGTATCACAATTCTCAAAACAATCAATATCAGCAGTAAATTTAAATTCTATTGTTCTTCCATAATATTCATCAGGATACCAATCAGTAGGTATTTGTTCTCCAAACATTTCTCTTTTTATAGAACAATCAGTAAAAGCATCATAATCAGCTTCATTCAGATAAGGAGCAATTCCTAAAACATATCTACCTTTTGGTATAGTAGTTCTTGTGCTAATTTTTGTTATAGTTAATTCTTCATCTAAACTTATTTTACTATTAACACTTAATATTCTTCCAGCTTTATTTTTTACATAAAAATATGATTTATTTGGTATTTTTGTTATAACTAAATTTACAAATACATAACAAAAAATATTATTTTGGATTCCTGTATAGTAATCACTAACTTTAATTGTATATGAAGTATATTTGTCAAAAAGTTTATTTACTGGTTCTGGATCTGTACTATTTGCATAACCAAATACTATGAAGCCCGAATGATGTTGAGAATCTTTTATGTAATTCATTTGAACTCCATAGGCATTTTTATAACCGAATGCTTGAAGACCTGATTGATATTCTATGTTATATAATTCTTTCATTGGAATGTCAAAATAGTGAGTATCAATTGTTTTATCATCATTAAAAATGTTAAATAATGAAACAATTAAATGTTTTTTATCTAAAGTAAATGATGAGAGACCGAAATAATATTCATTAAAAATAGCAAGAGAATTTTCCTTATCTGAAAATGAATAATCAACATTACCATAAACAACATCTCTTTTTAAATAAGAATTTAAATTATTTAGGGCTACAGTTTTACTCGAGACAGTTAATCTTTTTAGAACCATAATTGGCTTTGCATCATTTTCAGAAGTATCAGTATAATAGATAAAAATACTTATTTCTTCTTTTAACCATACTGTTTCATGATATAAAAGCCCTGCTTCTTCAGCAGGTGCATTATTTTTTTCTAAATCAAATTGTTTTAAGAAATTTAGATTACTATCATAAACTCTAATAACATACATTTGATTTTCATCTATATCAAGGCATTCAACATATTGTTTTTTTGTAATCATACAACTTCTAGAATTGTTAGGAACTGTTTTAACATTTTCTTTAAGTGTTTTAATTATTTGAATACAATTAGAAGCAACATTTGAAACAACTTTGAATTTTTGCATTATTAAATAATTATCAGTTGTAATATATGCATATATGAATGTATTTGGTGTGTTTGTAATTATCAATGAATTTTTTGAGCTTTCAACTTTATACCCAAATATATCTTCTAATTTAGCACTTGTAAATTTTTTATCGTCAAAATCATACATTTCAAGAGCTTCATAATTTGATAATTTTAGATAGCATTTATGGCTATTTATTTCTACTATGGCTCCAATTCCATCTGTACTATAAAGAGAACTATCCATATTTATTACATTTCTTCTAAGACCATCAATATATTCTCTTCCGTCAGATTTTAAAGTAAATATTTTCTTTTGGCTATAAGGGTTTCCTAGACTACTCTCGAAATATATATCCCCGTCAGAATTTCTTCCAAATGATGAATAAATTGGACTACCATTTTCTGTAGCATACAAAAATTCTCCTAAAAATTGTGTTTTAACATTTGGATTTGTAACAATGCATTTATTATTAGTATATTGCTCTTCTGTACAATATTCTAATGAGCAAATATTTTTTGAAACTACAAAAACAGGCTTGTTTACAGGACAAATTTTTATGGAAGAATTTATTTCTTCATTATTTGTTTCATCTGCTTTAATTTCTATAAAATTTAGACATAGACTTAAGATAATAAATAATATTGACATATAGTCTCTTTTTTTATCTAAAATTGCTCTCATTTTAGATTATATTAAAATTATTTATTTAATCTTTATTATAAAAAGAATAATTATTTGGCTTCAATAAAAATTAATATTTTATTCTTTTTTATATTACATACT
>JAEEGL011247250.1_pt1 | contig 10131 bp, 7 predicted proteins | sample 9134231 | NCBI WGS metagenome assembly JAEEGL01 (sample SAMN16246548, study PRJNA631951) | gut metagenome | biome: gut microbiome; feature: rumen; material: fiber-attached | host: Bos | place: Iran: Karaj | collected 2018-10
CTATGATCCACGGGATGTTCCCCGAATATGAAGACCGTATCGCAGTCGGACTTGTCGGTGAAGGGAGCGAGTGCTTCGGGTTTGATGATGATGTCAGCCGGGATCACGACTACGGGCCGGGCTTTTGCATGTGGCTTACCAGAAAGGATTACAAAAAGATCGGTAAACAATTGCAAAAAGAATACGGTGCCCTTCCCAAAGAATTCATGGGATATAAAAGACTTGAGACAAAAAGTGCGGGACAAAGGGTCGGGGTGTTCAGGATCGATAAGTTCTGCAAGAAGTTTCTCGGGATCGACAGCGTTCCGGAAAACGATAAAGAGTGGCTTAAGATCGATGACGAGTGTTTTGCGCATATGGTCAACGGAGAGATTTTTACCGATGAGCCCGGTGTTGTAAGTGCGATACGCTCGGAACTTGAAAAGTATTACCCCGACAACGTTTGGAGATGCAAGATCGCAAGATGTGCGGCGATGATGTCGCAGACGGGACAGTACAACTATGCGAGGATGTTGCAAAGAGGCGATAAGGTAACGGCATCGGTTTGCCTGTCGGAATTCATCAGACAGACAATGCAGATGTTGTATTACATCAACCGAAGGTACGCGCCGTATTACAAGTGGATGTTCAAAGGTCTTGAAAAGTTTGAGAATACCGAACATATAAGGGCACAACTTATGCAACTGGCAGCATGCTCTGCCGGAGATGAAGGAATCATTGAAACGATTGAGGACATATGTACGGATGTGCTTGGAAAGCTTTGCGAACTCGGACTTACTGGGGATGAAGATAATTATCTCGATCATCATGTCGATGAGATATTAACCGGAACACCTGCTAAGAAATCCGGCAGGAAAGATATGAATCTGATATTGAAGGATGATCTTATCGACCGGCTTATAGATCTTGAGTGGAATGCTTTTGACAAAGTGGAAAACCGCGGAGGCCGGGCAAGCTGTCAGGACGATCATGAAACGTTTTCGATAATGAGAAAGAGTCAGTACATGGTCTGGGATGAGGAGATGCTTTCAAGTTTTATCACTGACGTTGAAGATGCAAATGCAAGAGGGTGGAATCTTATCACCGAAAAATACGGCCGTATGGAAGAAAGTACGGCTCCCGAAGAATACGCGGCGATAAAGGACTCCCTGCCTGAAATCCCTGACGAGAAAAAACAGATCATCGAAGCGATCGTGGCGATCCAGGTCGGTATGATGGAAGAATTCGCAGGAGAGTATCCGAAGGCAGCGGGCGAGGCCAGGAGCATCCATACATCCGAAGATACACCGTATAACACTTCATACGAAACGTACCTTCGCGGTGAGATCTCGACTTACTCCGATACGACGCTTTCACTTTACGGACGATTTGTTGCATCCATGGCGCAAAGCGGTCGAAACATCGCAAAGGAAACGATAGCGAATTCGGCACTTCTTTACGGATACGGTTCGCTTGATGATATGGAGTCTAAGCTTTGAAGATAACGATAGATGACGATCTTGATCTTGACAGGATAATAGATTCGGGACAGTGTTTCAGGCCGTCGCGGATAGAAGAAGGCGTATACCGGTTCATAACAGGGGATCACGTTGTACAGATCACGAACGAGACACTGTGCTCAGGCAAAACGGTAAATCCGGATCGCGACGCGACAACTCTCTCTGTTTCATGTACACGAAAAGAATGGGAATCGATCTGGCATGATTACTTTGATCTGGATACGAATTACAGGCAGATAAGAAAAAGCATCCCGAAGGATGATAAGTTTCTTACCGCTGCGGCGAAGAGCGGTGCCGGCATCAGGATACTTCGTCAGGACAGATTCGAGATGCTGATAAGTTTTATCATCTCACAACGAAAGAGCATTCCCGCGATCAGGACGAGTATAGAGCGTCTGGTAAAACTGTACGGTCATGACGGTCTTTTCCCGAAACCGGAAGAGATGCTTAACGCTACCGAAGCAGAACTGTCATCATGCGGCCTCGGATACCGCGTACCCTATATACAAAAAGCGGTTGAACGCATCGCACATCGCGATGTTGACCTTGAAGAACTTGACGCTTTGTCGGATGAAGAACTGTTTGATGAGTTAAAAACGTTCTCCGGCGTGGGCGACAAAGTCGCAAACTGCGTGGCGCTTTTTGCGTATCACAGGACAGGGCGCGCACCGGTTGACACGTGGATCGCACGTGTGATCAACGAGCAGTACGGCGGAGTCAATCCTTTCCCGCGATACAAAAATGTCGCAGGGATAATGCAGCAGTATATGTTCTACAGACAACTTGTGACAAAAAGCGAGGGACTTTCATTATCTAAGTTTGAAATTTATGTTGATTGAGTTCCCTTCCGCTTTTATGTTTGCGCACGCTCCCGATATGATCGGCATCTGCGGAAACTGATGTCCTATATCAAGATCCATCAGTACCGGTACGTTGTATTTGCCGAGTATGCCGAGAACCGCATCGTAGTGATCAAAGTCTCCGAACGTATCATCAAAACGCAGCGGGCGTCCGATCAGGAATCCCTTTACGTTTTCAAACCATCCGGCATTTTCCATCTGCCACAGGGCACGTCTTATTGACATCACATTAAGATCACAGCTTTCGAGAAACCATATGATCCCGTCTTCTTTATATCTGTCCGAAAATTGTGAGACTCTGTCAAACTTTGTGCCGGTAAGGTTTACCAGGCAGTCCATGCATCCGCCGATAAGCCTTCCGGAAAGCTCAAGCCGGTCGGCCTTTTCGGATCCGTTATAGAGGAACTGCTTATATGCATAAACGTCAAATGTGTCCCCGGTTTTCTCGTTTGTCCAGACGTCAACAGGGGATTCTTTTCCGTCAACAGCGTCATCATCCGAGTCGGTTTTTTCTCCCCAGACTTCCTTGTACCACCTGTCATAGTTAGATACCGAAAGTTTTCTGCCGCACAGAATGTCAAACGCATCATCGACACACGGATGGTGATCGTTTGTGAATTTGGATGCGCATACGGAATAGATAGAAGCGGTATCGCAAAGTGTGTTTAAAAGGAATGTCAGATTCGTGTTGTCCGAATATCCCATGAACCACTTGGGATCGGAAGCGCAGATCTTTTCGAAATCAACGGACGGGAGTATCTCGCACATCAGCTCCCCTCCGCCGCAGGATATGATCACATCGCTTTTGTCGTTTGCAAAGAAATCGTTTGCCTCTTCAGCGCATTTTTCGGGAGTATTGCTGATCCCGACGCCTTCATCGCAAAAGCAGTTCGGTCCGGGGACTGTTTTGTACCCCATGCTTTTAAATCGCTCAAGAGATTCTTTAAAATCGGACAGATACGGCTCAGTTGCGCATCCGAAGCTCGGTGCGATAAAACCTATCCTGCCGCCGTCTTTCAGAAATTGCGGATATCTCATATCGATGTGCTCCTCTCTTAAAAAGTTGTCAAAAAGAACCGTCCCCTTTGACACCTTTTACACTCTGTTTATGATATAATATACGATAATGTGCACTAAGTAAATTCACGGCTTATGACAAGGAGGGATTGTATGTTCTGTGATGATAAGATCTGGGTCGGGACCGCAGGTGACAAAAAGGTTTCGATACTTCCGAAAATGGCTAACAGGCACGGGCTGATCGCCGGAGCTACGGGTACCGGTAAGACGGTCACATTAAAGGTTTTGGCGGAGAGCTTCTCCGATGCAGGCGTTCCTGTTTTTCTTGTGGATATAAAAGGTGATCTTTCGGGTATGTGCAAACCCGGGGTTGACAGTGAGGACATGCAGAAGAGGATCGCATATTTCGGCCTTGAAGAAGCCGGTTTTTCATACAAGGATTATCCGACAACATTCTGGGATCTGTACGGAGAGTCCGGTATACCTCTTAGGACCACGATCTCCGAGATGGGACCGATCCTTCTTGCAAAGCTGATGAACCTTAACGATACACAGGCCGATATCCTGACATGCCTTTTCAAGATGGCCGATGATGAAGAACTCCTTCTCGTGGACATCAAGGACTTAAAGGCGATGCTGCAGTACGCGAGCGACAATGCGGCGGAGCTGTCAAAAGAATACGGAAACATCACCAAGCAGAGTGTTGCCGCGATAATCCGCGGTGTGGTCGCACTTGAAGCGGCAGGCGGAGATACTTATTTTACGGAGCCGGGTATCAATATAAGGGATTTCTTCAAGACAGGTCTTGACGGAAGAGGAACGATCAACGTTCTCGACGCAAGAAAACTTGCCAAAGACCAGACTCTGTATTCGGCATTCCTGTTATATCTCCTGTCGGAACTTTTCGAGACTCTTCCTGAAGTCGGAGATATGGAAAAGCCCAGGATGATCTTTTTCTTCGACGAAGCGCACCTTCTGTTTGATGATATTTCAAAGGTACTTCGCCAGAAGATAGAACAGATCGTCAAGCTCATAAGAAGTAAGGGAGTCGGTGTGTATTTCTGTACGCAGAATCCGCGTGACATCCCGGATGAGGTCCTGGCACAGCTCGGTAACAAGATAGAGCATGCGCTCCACGCATATACTCCTGCAGAGGAACGTGCGGTCAAGACAGCGGCGGATTCGTTCAGGGCAAATCCGGCGTTTGATACGAAGACGGCGATCATGGAGCTCGGTGTGGGCGAGGCTCTCGTGTCGGTGCTCGATGAGGAAGGTGTTCCCACTATGGTCGAAAGATGTAAGATACTTCCTCCGAGATCGCTCATGGGAACGATTGACGATGCGGAAAAAGAAAGAATATACAAAGCTGACAACCTGTATATCACATACAAGGATCCGGTGGATCCCGACAGCGCTTATGAGTTCCTCGAGAGGCTGAAGAGCCAGCAGGAATTTGCCGCAAAGGAAGCAAAGGAAGCCGAGGAAGCGCAAAAGGAAGCTGACAAGCAGGCGGCACTTGAAGCAAAGGAAGCTGAGAAAGAGGCAAAAGAGAAAGAGCGTGCTGAAGCAGCCAAGAAGCGCAAAGTAAAGAGCGCCGCAGGTTCGGTGGCAAGTTCGGCTGCAGGAACGATCGGAAGAGAGTTCGGTAAGAGTATCGGCGGAAAGTTCGGCGGAAAGTTCGGAAAAACGCTTGGCGGAAATCTTGCGGCCCAGCTCGGACGCAGCATAATGGGTACGTTTTTCAAATAATTTGAGTAATGAATGAAAGTGAGGACATATAATGGCTCCTGACAACAGACCGAGAAGCAGGGAAAAAAAGATCGCGGAAGGATCGGGGAGTGTCAAAAGACGCGGAAGCGGACTTGATTCAAGACCCGTAGGAGGATCCCCGGGAGGATCTGCTCCTTCAGGCGGAGGCGGGATGCGCTCCGGAGGCGGAGGATTCGGGATCGGCAAGCTTGTACTCATACTGATCATAATCATCGCTGTGTTTGGCGGTGGTAAAGGTCTTCTCGGAGGTATTGAAGGCGATACGGTAGAAGATACGTATTCCGATTCAACAGGAACGGATACGTCTTCCGGCGGATTCTCTCAGTCGGATGTTTCGGGATCGTCTGATTTCGGAGCCGGAGATATTTTTTCCACACTGCTCGGAGGATATACGACATCACAGAGCGAGTATTCGTCTTATGATGCCCAGCCTGCACAGGAGACAGTCTCAGAGCTTGATACGAGCGTAAATCCCGCGGCCAGACAGAAGTATACGTCCATAATCGGACAGGGCGCGGATATGGTCACGATAATGGTCTATCTGTGCGGGACCGATCTTGAATCAAAAAGCGGTATGGGAACAGCCGACCTGCAGGAGATGGCGGCTGCGACTCTTTCGGATAACGTAAGGGTTATCGTATATACCGGAGGCTGCAAGAAGTGGAAGAACAATCTTGTCAGCAATAAGGTCAACCAGATATATCAGGTCAAAGGCGGCGGAGTCAAGCTCCTCGAGGATAACATGGGACAGGCTTCCATGGCTGATCCTGCGACACTGACCACGTTTATCAAATATTGCAATGATAACTTCCCGGCAAACAGAAATGAACTTATTCTCTGGGATCACGGAAGCGGATCGCTGTCCGGTTACGCATACGACGAAAAGTTCCCGATGAGCGGATCGATGAGCCTTTCGGGTATCAAGAAGGCGATATCGGATTCCGGAGTGAAGTTTGATTTTGTAGGATTCGATGCATGTCTTATGGCAACGGTCGAGACGGCACTTATGCTGTCGGATTATGCTGATTACATGATCGCATCCGAAGAGACCGAACCGGGTGTCGGCTGGTATTACACAAACTGGTTAAGTGCCCTGTCAGCTGATACGAGCATGCCTACGACTCAGATCGGTAAGAATATCGTTGATGATTTTGTGAGCGTATGCGGCAGGAAATGTCCGGGCCAGAAGGCAACGCTTTCGGTAACGGATCTTGCCGAAATATCCGCAACGGTGCCGGATAAACTGAATAAGTTTTCGAAGAACACGAGCGATCTTATCGCGGATATAAACGGGTATATGAAAGTTTCGGATGCCCGTAACAAATCCAAGGAGTTTGCGATCTCCTGCAAGATAGACCAGATCGATTTCATTCATTTCGCAAACCTTCTTAACACACCTCAGAGCATGGAGCTTGCTGATGTGCTCTCTTCGTGCGTCAAGTACAACAGGTGTGAGAGATCGATATCAAACGCAAACGGTCTGTCGGTTTATTTCCCGTACAAGAAAGCATCAAAAGCGGGAACAATGGCCAAGACATACGAACAGATCGGAATGGACAGCGCATATGCCGACTGTATAAGGGCATTTGCGGCCAACGAACAGTCGGGACAGTCCACGGCAGACGGAGAGGGTTCACCGTTGGGTTCACTTTTCGGAAGTCTGTACGGAGCGGATTACGCTTCTTCTTCGGGTGAGAGTTACGGGGATTATTCGGATGCTCTCGGCGGGCTTATGTCGGCGCTCCTTTCGGGAAGAGGTCCTGCGCAGGATGAGATTGCAGGCAACAAGCTGATACCCGTTGATAACAAAAAGGGACAGAAAGTATTCAAATTCTCGGAAGATGAGTGGAAAGATGTTTCGATTGTGGATCTGAGCGTATTCGTCGATGACGGCGAAGGCTTTATAGATCTCGGCCTTGACAATACATTCTCGTTTGATGATGACAATAACCTGATAGCAGGATTTGACGGTACATGGATGTCGATAGACGGACACGTGGTCGCATATTACCATACAGATTCCAAGGATGACGGGACTCATTACAGCTTTGACGGATATGTTCCCGCACTCCTTAATGATGAAAGAGTTGAGCTTCTCATCACGTTTACCGATGAATATCCTGACGGTATCATAAGCGGTGCGAGGTACGTCTACGATAACGCTGAGACGGATACCGTTGCCAAGAATACGATAGCTTTATCGGCAGGGGACAGGCTCGATTTTGTATGCAGGTATTACGATTATAACGGGAAATACCTTGATTCGTATGTGTTCGGGACGCCGCTGATCCTTGAGTCACCGAACCCGGACATCAGGAATATTAAGATCGCGGACGGTAAACCGCTCGCAACATACAAGTTTACGGATATGTATCAACAGCAGTACTGGTCGCCCGTTATCAACTGACGATCAAAACGGATAGTAAAGGATGTCATCTTCCGGCAGTTCAAGATCATATAAGATAGATATGTGCTCGGGGCCCATCGTAAGCAGATTACTGTTTTTCGCGGTGCCCCTTGTACTTTCTTCTGTCCTTCAGCTCCTCTTTAATGCGGCCGACGTTGTCGTTGTCGGAAAATATGCCGGGGATAATTCCCTTGCGGCTGTCGGTTCGGTAGGACCGCTCATTAATCTCATGGTAAGTGCGTTCATGGGACTGTCTATAGGAAGCAATGTCCTGGCTTCGCGTTATTACGGAAGCAGAAATGAGACGCAGCTTTCCAAGACGGTCCACACATCGATGCTTGTCAGCCTGATCAGCGGGGTGGTACTTGCGATCGCAGGATTTTTGTTCACGTCTACGATACTTGTCTGGATGAACTCTCCCGGGGAGACGCTTCCTCTTGCGAGTCTGTATCTTAAGATTTATTTTCTCGGCATGCCGGCTTCGATGGTATATAACTTCGGAAGCGCCATACTGCGTGCGGTCGGCGACACGAGGCGGCCGATGTACTATCTGACGTTTGCCGGGATCGTAAACGTTATCCTTAATCTCATCTTTGTCATAAACTTTCACATGGATGTTGCGGGCGTGGGACTGGCAACGGTAATCTCGCAGATCATATCGGCAGGACTGGTCGTAAGGTGTCTTATGAAAGAAGAAGGTGCGCTTCGTCTTGTTTTGGCAAAACTGTCAATAGATAAGGACATTCTGATCAGGATCACAAGGATCGGGCTTCCCGCAAGCTTCCAGGGGATGCTGTTTTCATTCTCAAACGTCATCATACAGTCATCGGTCAACAGCTTCGGTGCGACGGTGGTTGCGGGCAATTCCGCAGCGCAGAACATAGAAGGATTTGTGTATGTGTCGATGAATGCGTTCTACCAGGCGTGTATTTCTTTTGTAAGTGCGAATGTCGGGGCGCGAAAATATGAGAGGATCAACAGGATACTCGTTAGAGCCGAAGGTTGTGTGATCGTAACAGGAATGCTTCTCGGGGGACTGGCGTATCTGTTCGGATTTGAACTGCTGTCGATCTATACGGATTCAGCTGCCGTTACCGCGGCCGGACTTGTGAGGATGATGTATGTCTCCCTTCCTTATTTTCTGTGCGGGATGATGGATGTCATGGTCGGAGGCCTCCGGGGACTCGGATATGCGATACTTCCCATGATAGTGTCGCTTGTCGGAGCATGCGGGCTTCGTCTGTTGTGGATATTCACGTTCTTCAGGCTGCCTCAGTTTCACGAACCCCGATATCTTTACATCACCTATCCGGTTTCCTGGACGGTAACGTTCCTGGCACATGTTGTGTGCTATATCATAGTCAAGAAGAAGTTCGACAGAACACATACAATAAGCTAAAAGGAGACTTTCCATGAATCTGACATCGGGAATAATCGAGGTAGATCTTCACGGCCTGCGGGTCGAAGACGCTGTCAAAAAAGTAAAGAACGAAGTCCGTAAAGCTCCGGGATCGGTATATACGATACGCCTGATCCACGGATTTCATGGCGGAACGAGGATAAAAGAAGCCATAGAAGACGAATTCTCCTATGGCAGGGATGATAAAGTAAAAAGCATCCGCCCCGGATCCAATCCCGGGATCACAGAGCTTGTTCTTCGGTAAGAAAACCCTTTATTGCTTCGCACACCCGGTCAAGATGATGATCATAGCAGTGATCGTCGCCTTCGATCGTGACAAGTTTCGCATTTTTGTATAATTGAGCTGCTTTTTTTCCGTACTCATACGGCACGGACTCGTCCATGTCACCGTGTATTATCAGTACCGGTCCGTTATACCGCTTGATCTCATCTTCTACATGTATCGTCTGCGCAACCCTTATGTAATTGCCGGATAACAGATTGTCACCGTTTTGTAAAAATTCACTCGGGATGTTTACGGGATCCACTTTTGTTCCGAGAATTTCTCCCGCTCTTGCGTATTCGGGTATCATCCACGCGGGCGACATGGGGATTATCGACTTGAAGCGGTCGGGACACATACCGGCTATGAGCATTACAAGAAGACCACCCTGTGAATGGCCGCACAGATACAGATCGGATACAAAATCAAGATTCATTGCGTGATCGACAACAAAGAGCATGTTTGTGACCCATTTGTATAAGGTATGGTCTTTAAACTGTCCGCCGCTTTTCCCGTGTCCGTACATCTCAACGCGAAGAGTCGCAAAGCCGGCCTCTCGTATGGCGTCAGATACACCAACGATATGCCGCTCTTCCATATTTCCGGTAAAACCGTGAACTACTATCACGAGAGGACATTTCTTTACGTTTTCCGGCATCTCAAGCTTGCAGTGAAGCTTTATCCCGTCATTGTCTATGTAGTATTCTTTCATCTTTATACCTCACCGGTTCAAACTATATTATAAAGCATATTGCATTCATAAACACAAACAATTCACATTTCCTTATTGACAATGAAATAGTGCGGTGGTATGTTATGTATTGGGTGTTAGCACTCTATCGAGTCGAGTGCTAACAAAAAACAGATCACCGATCGGAAAGGGCGAAATCCTTGGA
>JAEEGL011410733.1_pt1 | contig 10131 bp, 10 predicted proteins | sample 9134231 | NCBI WGS metagenome assembly JAEEGL01 (sample SAMN16246548, study PRJNA631951) | gut metagenome | biome: gut microbiome; feature: rumen; material: fiber-attached | host: Bos | place: Iran: Karaj | collected 2018-10
GGGTTTTTCCGCTTTCGGGGTGCAAAGTAACACATTTTCTTTCACTTACGCAAATTTTTTTAAGAAAAACTATCATAACTTTGCACATTTATGGTATAATTGTGCATAAAATAACCCTTTTTGTGTGCGTTACCAGCACTAAAAATGCAAAAATCACATAAATATATGCAGAATTAGTTGGATAATTAAAAAGGTTTCTGTATCTTTGCACCTAAACAATAGATATAACAAAAAAATGTCATTTACACAACACGCTAATCAGATCTTCAATCAGGTGATAAAAGATTACCATCTGAAAGACAATGTAGACACTCCTATAAACAATCCATACGATAGGGATAGTATTGATCACAGTCTTTATTTGAAGTGCTGGATTGATACAGTTCAGTGGCACTATGAGGATATCATTCGCGATCCTCATATAAACCCTGTTGAGGCATTGGCTTTAAAGCGTCGTATCGATAGTAGTAATCAGGACCGTACAGATCTTGTTGAGGAGATTGACTCTTATTTCCGTCAGTACTATAGCGATGTTAAGCCTATGGCTGATGCACGACTCAATACAGAGAGTCCTGCTTGGGCTGTGGATCGTCTTAGTATCCTTGCCTTAAAGATTTACCACATGAAAGAACAGGTGGATCGTAAGGATGCATCACCAGAACATATTGCAAAGTGTCAGGCAAAACTGGATGTACTTCTTGAACAACAGGAAGATCTTTCTCTAGCTATCGACCAGTTGCTTGAAGACATTCAGGCAGGAAGGAAATATATGAAGGTATATCGACAGATGAAGATGTATAACGACCCATCAACTAACCCCATCTTGTATAAGAAGTAATAATATAGCTCAAAGTTCAATGAAAAAAGAGCATATCCTTGTCATAAGATTCTCGGCTCTTGGCGATGTGGCTATGACAGTGCCTGTTATTTGGGCACTTGCTCATCAGTATCCTGATATACGTATTACAGTACTTAGCAGAAAGTACGCTCGTACGCTCTTTGAAGATTTGGCACCAAATGTAAATTTCATGGAGGCAGACCTCAAAGTCGAGTATCATGGTATAAAGGGTCTGAATGCTCTTTATCGTCGTCTTGTGGCAAAACAATTTACTAAGGTGGCTGATCTTCATAATGTTTTGCGTTCTGAATATCTTCGCCTGAGATTTAATTTCGGAAGATACAGGGTAGAACATATCAACAAACACAGGAAAGATCGTCGTAAGCTAATATCTCAGAAGAGAAAAGGTATTCAGCAATTACCTACATCTTTTAATAATTATATAGATGTGTTCGAGAAATTAGGATATCCTATAGATATCAGCAAGTTCCACTCTATCTTTCCTGAAGAAGGTGGTAATCTGAATATGTTGCCAAAAGAGATAGGACCTAAGAAGAACTTTGAAAAATGGATAGGCATTGCCCCTTTTGCTGCACATGAAGGAAAGATATATCCACCTCGTCTAATGGAACAGGTTATCTTCGATTTGGTACAGAAATATCCCCAATGTCGCATATTCTTCTTTGGAAGAGGCGAGAGCGAGGATAATTACTTTGGACTCTGGTGTGCACAATACAGACAGTGTATATGTGTAAACCGTTATACAGAGAATATGTATCAGGAACTGATAATCATGAGTCATCTCGATGTTATGCTCTCGATGGACTCTGCTAATATGCATCTGGCATCACTTACGGCTACTCCTGTAGTAAGCATCTGGGGAGCAACTCACCCATATGCAGGATTTATGGGATTCGGACAACCTGCTGACAATGCCATACAGTTGGATCTCGACTGTCGTCCTTGTAGTATCTATGGACAGAAACCATGTCAGCGAGGCGACTATGCTTGTTTAAAGAACATTCCGCCAGAGCGGATTGTTGAGAAAATAGTATCTATCATTAATAACTAAAACTTTTAGAAGATTATGAAAAAGTATGTATGTGACGTGTGCGGTTATGTTTATGACCCTGCAGAAGGTGATGCTGATAGTGGTATAGCTCCTGGAACAGCATTTGAAGACATCCCCGATGATTGGGTTTGCCCAGTTTGCGGAGTTGGTAAGAGTGATTTCTCTCCTGTAGACGAGTAAAGAAACAAATAAGGTGGAAAAATAATTTCCACCTTATTTATTTATAATCATCTTTGCAAAATGCCATATTATTATTCCTGCTGTTACTGATACATTCATTGAGTGCTTGGTACCAAACTGTGGAATCTCAAGACAACCATCAGATGCATCTATTACTTCCTGATGAACACCTTTTACCTCATTTCCAAGAATAACAGCATACCTATTATTATATATAGGTGTAAACTCCTGTAGCATTGTAGAGCCATAGGCCTGTTCTACAGAATATATCTCATAACCATTAGACTTTAAAGCTTCAACAGCCTCCAATGCTGTATCGAAATATTTCCATTCTACGCTATCCTCAGCTCCTAATGCCGTCTTGTGAATCTCAGCATTCGGAGGTGTAGATGTTATACCACATAAATACACAGCCTCAATACGGAATGCATCACCAGTACGGAACACACTACCAACATTATGCATTGATCTAACATCATCAAGCACCACTATCAATGGTAACTTCTCTGCCTGTTTGAACTCATCAACAGACAGCCTTTGCATTTCTATAGTACGTAATTTTTTCATTTTGCCGACAAAGGTACAAATAATAGTTGAAAAACCTGTTGATAAGTATGTGGAAAACTCATTTAATAACTAACAAAATACCATTAACAATATATAATAGTGGGATATCAACCAGTTTATTATCACGATTTACGCAACTTTTCCACTTATTTTTGCTGAAAAAAGATATAAACTTATTAATTTTGCACCAGAATTTGAAATTGTGGATAAAATACATTATCGATTAATAATCAATAAGAAAGAATCCACATCGATAGTTAATAAGTAATAGTGAATAGTGAATAGTGAATTATGCAAGGAAAAAGGCAAAAAGTTACCAACATATTCACGGCATATCATACTATTTATTTCATTTTAAAAAGAAAAAGAATATAATAAAAATAATATTGTGATGTTGAAAAAGGAGTGGATTGAACAGGGTTTTATTGATGAACCAGTAGCTGATGGTGTAGATATTAAAGCTGAAATAAGAAAATTGTGTGAGGAAAAGGATGCTATAATTCTTGCCCACTACTACACTATTGGTGATATTCAGGATATCGCTGACTTCGTAGGTGACTCTTTGGCTTTAGCTCGTAAGGCTGCAGAGACAGATGCTAAAGTGATGGTGATGTGTGGTGTTCACTTTATGGCTGAGACATGTAAATTGTTGTCGCCAGATAAGACTGTATTATGTCCAGACCTTAATGCTGGTTGTTCATTGGCTGATTCGTGTAAGGCTGAGGATCTTAAGAAATATAAAGACGAGCATCCTGGTTATCAGGTAGTATCTTATGTTAATACTACAGCTGCTGTAAAGGCTCTGACTGATGTTGTTGTTACCAGTGGTAATGCAAAGAAAGTCGTAAATCAGTTACCTAAGGATGCAAAGCTTATTTTTGGTCCTGATTATAACTTAGGTAATTATATCAATGAGGTAACAGGTCGCGAGATGCTGCTTTGGAATGGTGGATGTCATGTCCATGAACGTTTTTCTGTTTCTAAGATAGCAGAGCTAAAGAAACAGTATCCTGATGCTATTGTTATGGCTCACTTGGAGTGTAAAGGTCCTGTATTGGCACTTGCTGATGTTAAAGGATCTACTGCTACGATGCTTAATTATGCTCAGCAGAGTGAAAAGAAGCAATTTATTGTGGCTACAGAGGCCGGTATTTTGCACGAGATGCAGCGAACTTGTCCTGATAAGGAGTTTATCCCTGTGCCTCCAGAAATAAGCGAGAGCGGGCTCGAATGCAGCTGTAATGAGTGTCAGTATATGAAGATGAATACACTCTTGAAAATATATAATTGCCTGAAATACGAATGGCCTTCAGTAGAAGTAGAACCTGAAATAGCAAAAGATGCAGTAAAGCCAATAGAAAGAATGCTGGAGTTAAGCTGATTGTATGAAAATAAGTAAAATTGTACCGTTTTTAGTGTTTGTTTCAGGACTTACACTTCTATATGGTATGACTTTTATTTTGATAGATTTTATTGATACGCCTGTCAATGGTATAAAAGACATACTTATTGTCGCTATAAAGTGGGGATACATGACAGTCATGACAAGTATTCTGCTCTATTTCCTGTCTGTCAATAAATATTTTTTTTCCTTTTTTTTTCCTTTACTGTCCGTTCTTTGCGCTACCCTCTCTTATTATAAACTGACATTCAATGTAGAGTTAACGCAAATGGTCATTGACTTGGCTTTAGTCAATGATTTCCGCACCAGCTTTGATGCTGTTTCCTGGCAACTGTTTTTACTTCTATTAGCTGTACTGTTTTTATCAGTATGGATTGTTATTTACAGATTCAAGAAAATAACAGTCAGTTATAGCTGGATTCAGTTGTGTATTGCCTTCGCTTTATTATTGATAATAGACAATACTTATGTTCTTTCAAAGCCTTTAGTACGGCATACTCCCTATTCTATCTATTATTCATTTCAAAGTTATTTTGAAAACAGGCGTATCATAGCTAAAGACCGTCCAGAATTAAATGGAAAAGTTCATAGTGAGAGCGATTCTATAACTGTAGTGTTTGTTTTAGGTGAGTCGTTATCATTTAAAAAAATGCAGATAAATGGCTATAAGCGCCCTACAACACCATATATTTGCAAGGAAAAGAATTTAATTTCTTTGTCGCGTATTTATTCAGAATACGGATATACACACGAAAGTGTTCCATATATTTTAACTCGTGCTGATCATGAACATCCTGATTTAGGTTATAGTGAACGATCGTTTATAAGTCTGTTTAAAAAGGTTGGATTTCGAACTACTTGGCTTGCAAATCAGGAATCTATCAGTACTTTTGTATATTTTATGAATGAATGTGACTCGTTGATTAATGTAAGTAATGGAAAATCATTATTCATTTTCAGTAAATGGCTCGACAAAGACATTTTGCCTCATTATAAGAACGTATTAAATGAGCACTATACAAAGCAGTTTCTATTAGTCCATACCGTAGGTTCACATTGGTATTATAATAATCATTATCCAGACAGCTTCAAGCGTTATATTCCAATTACTAAGAGTAAAGTGGTAACATCTAACACTCATGAAGAAATGCTAAATTCTTATGATAATTCCATCCTATATTCTGACTATATATGGCATCTTCTTATTAATGAGTTAAGAGATCGCAATGCCATTCTTATCTATTTGTCCGACCATTCTGAGAATATGGGTGAAGATGGTCATTACACTCATGGTGATGGAGACTGGCCAGCGCAGCATTATCCAGGTTGTTTCGTATGGTATTCCGATAAATATAAATTATTATATCCTGAGAAAATAGCAAATTTGGAGAAAAATAGAGACAAGGAATACAATGCATCTTTTCTGTTTCATTCCATTTTGGATGCTGCTGATATACAATACAGCTATTTAAACGATGACGAGGACATATTCAAATAATTTCTACCTATCATAAAGGGAAGGTAATGATAGATAATATGAGAGATAATTAGTACGATGCTGTAATTGACTATGAACATAATGAATACTCTGTAATATTGTTCGTCATACCCAAATCCGATATGATTCATGATTTTGCTAGTAACTAGAGATACGCCTCCGTTAAGAAAGTAGATAATAATAGACAGTTTTCCTGTATATTCTATTAGTTTACTGCCAGAAATCAGTTGACTGAAAGATATAATCAATGCAATTCCAATGATAGCATCTATAAGGAAAAACAGCACATTGCTGATATTAACCGGGTAGATGCTGACCTCCATATTATATTTGTCAGCTATTACTTTCATAATAATTATAAGCACAAAGAATAGTAACACTATATAGAATTGTTTAAAGAATCTAAAATGTTGCTCATATTGATGATATAGATAGCCTAAGAACAGAAATATAAAAGCTGCTAGAGCCTGTTGAAAGCACCAAGGGTTGTTATTGGTAATTGAGTCTATATAAGGGGCTGTAATAAGGCCTAAAACGCTTGTCAAGAGTAATACTAATACTTTGTATTTGCTGCACCAATGTAAGATACTAATAAAACATAGTTCTGTTAAAATGAGTGTGGTGACAAACCAGGAAGCTTGTCCCATAATTATAATCTTGAGTGTTTCGCCAATATCCAATCCATGAGCATAACATTTTGGTACTGCCAAAATTAAAGTAAAGGCAAAGTAAGGAATAATAAGGCTCCTTATAATTCTGTTGAGTTTATATTTCAGAAAAGTACTGTCATGTTTTTCTTCTCTCTTAAAAAGAAGGTATCCTGATAGAAAGAAAAAAGCTTTTAGAAAATTACTAAGCCAGTCGTATTTTAATACATGGTATACATCAATATAATAAGATTCAGTATGATAGAAAACGACAACTATCATACAAAGTCCGCGAGTAAAATCTATCCAATGAATTCTTTCTATTTTATGATAGCTATCTTGCATACTGTTCCTTTCTCACCATTACTTGTTGCTGTAGCTACCATGTAGATACCTGAAGCTACCATCCTACCCTTTTGGTCACATCCGTCCCAAACGTATGTACCACCATTGCTACGTCCCTCATTGACTATAGCACCGTTTGATGAGAGTATTTTGATGTCAGAATTCAACATAAGACCTGTGATAGTGATAGGACCAGTATAACCAGGCTCTACAGGATTAGGATAAGCCCAAACATTGTCTGATGTCATTTCTGTATTAGTTTCTGTGGCATCGCTTATATATGAGCAAAGTCCGTTATCTGTAGCCAAGAATACCTCGCCAGTAGTATTATTAATGACTATGGATGTCACGTTGTTTGAAAGTAGTTTACTATTCTCAGTAGTAAAGTGCTGTAACTGTGTCATATTGTCCTCACTGATAAGATAGACACCATTTCCATTAGTACCAAACCATTTACGTCCTGCTTTGTCTATAGCTAGCGATATAATGTTAACGCCTGAAAGTAGGTAATCTGCATAGTTAGTACCATCGTTACGTGGTACTTTTACTTGGGTAAAGATAGAACCTCCTTGATTGATTTCATTTCTTTCTAACATAAAAGGCCCTTGGTTAGTGCCGATCCATATATTATGATTTAAGTCCTCGTCAACACAACTTACTTCATAAATATTGTTGATAGTGGTACCATCTTGGTTAATAATACTCTCATAAGCTTTGATGGTATTATCTTCTATGTTATAGCAATATAGTGCTGGCAGCATCCAATTATTGTTTACAAACCATATTTTACCTTGGTAATCATACATTAAATGGCTTAAGTTTGGTAAACCAATACCATTATATTTCATCAATTCTGGATTATTATAGCTTTCCCATGTACCATCTTTTTTCAGTTTCAATATACAATGAGAATGGCTCTCACTGTTCATCACCAGCAGATTTCCTTGTGGATCAGCTAACACTCCAGTTACAAATTCGTATTCTTTATTTATATCAGAAAAAACGGATTCTATAGGGCTGTTTTCATGATTATAAAATTTGTAGAACTGGCCATTACGAAATTCATATAGTCCGTTTCTACCACCTGTAAAGATGTGTTCTTTATCAGTAGGGTCTTCTTCAATACATACCAGACCTAAATAATCAACTCCTGTGGTGTTCTTAATATTCACGTCACCATAGGAAGTCCATTCTCCGTTTTCATATTTCTGTAGTGAGGCAGGATAGCTATTTAAATCACCATTGCAGGTGTATAGTCTGTTGTCAATCAGTTTTAGTGTTTGGCATAGGTTGTTCTTAGGTCCACCAGGCTTTAGCGTCTTCACCAATTCAATATATTTGTCATAATCGCTATTATCTTCTTCTGGAAGGGAAGTAGGATATTCAGGATGGTTTGGTGTATAGGTATCAGTTATTTCGGCACGTTGCATATTTACTTTCACGATACCAAACCCACATATAAGATAAGCATATATTCCATCAATGCGAATACTGTTAACAGTCTTGTCTTCTGTTATTGTCTTAGTATAAAGGGAAGATATGTTAGTTATGTTATTATTTGTTTCTATTAAGTCGATATTTGAGTTCTGATAAACTGCGATGAGACGCTTAGCCTGACGATTCCAGGATATAAGTTTTATGTTGGTATCTGAAAGACCGTTTGTCTTGTCATAAGTATATATGCTCTGGTCTTTTTGATTGTATTGATAAAGGCCGTTGCTGGCTCTTACAAAGATAATATCACCAGCTGCGCAAATCTGCTGAACCTCATGATAGGCAAGATAGTTGCGCCAAGTGCCGACTTGCGCTCTTACAGTGCTAAATGATAAGTTACAAATGATAAATGATAAACCTATCATCCATATACTATAATTGTTTTTTATTCTCAGCATAAGTTTATCATTTATACATTATCATTTTTACTTTAACAGGTATTCTGCTAGTTTCTGTGTGGCACGGGCTCGATGGCTGATATGATTCTTTATGTCCATACCTAATTCTGCGAATGTCTTGTCATAACCATCAGGCTGGAAGATTGGGTCGTATCCGAAACCCTCCACTCCCCTACGCTCTTTGATAATCTCGCCTTCTACGATGCCTTCGAATTTAAGAATCTCTTTGATGCTCGTGCACCCACAAGGACAGACGTCCTTTTTCTGTATTAACGCAATGACAGTACGAAAACGAGCTTTACGATTATCCTTACCGTTTAGTTCATAAAGTAATCTGGTCATATTTGCATCAGAGTCATGTGATGATGTAGCACCTTCTGATTTCACAGGATTATCTGGTAGAGCAGCATATCTGGCCGAATATACTCCTGGAGAACCATCGAGAGCCTCAACCTCAAGGCCAGTATCATCTGCGAAACAGTCTATATGATAGTTGTCGTATACGTACTGAGCCTTCTGAAGCGCATTCTCCTCAAGAGTCTTTCCTGTTTCAGGAATATCCACATTGCAACCAATATCTTTGAGTGATAAAACTTCTATGCTATCACCAATGATGCTACGAATCTCATCAAGTTTATGTTTGTTATTTGTAGCAAATACTATCTTCATGACTTATCTAACTTTTTCTGACTCTTTTTATCCTTTTCAATTTCTTTAATCTTGACCTTCATCTCGTCGAAGCCTTCACCATAAACACCAATTACAGCGCTCTGAGATACAAAAGCCTGGGGATCGATCATCTTTATCAGACGGAAGATATTAACGCTCTCATTCTTCTTAGCAAGAATACAGAGTACCTTCATGTCTTGGCCTGTATACCATCCATGTCCGTCGAGAATAGTAACTCCATGATCCATCTCTGTGCCGATAGCGTTAGCTATCTCCTGCCATTTACGTGTGAAAATCATAAATTGTACAGACTGACGACGGGCATTCATCACATAGTCGAGAGTATAGTTCTCCATTGCCATCACACAAAGACCGAACATAACCTTATGTGCTCTTTCCAGATATGTACCGAATTGTGGGAAGAACATACATGATCCGATGATACAGAAATCGACAGCTATCAATACTGATCCAAGCGACACATTATGGTATTTATTCACTGAGGCAGCTATGATATCTGTTCCTCCTGTGGAGCCATTGTGCATGAATACCGTAGCGAGTGCGATACCTGTAAGAACACATCCTATAATCATCGACATAAAGTCTTGGCCCTCACCCATCAGTTTGAATGGAAGACCATTATCCTGCTTTGGTATTATCTCCTGAGCAAACATCAGCATGAAGTAAAGAGTGAAGATGGCAAAGATGGTTTTCATCAGGAACTTCAATCCTAATATTTTCAGGGCAACTATAAGCAGAATACCATTAATAATGATATAAGTATTCTCCAGATGAAATCCTGTGGCGTAGTAGATGATAGCTGAAAGACCTGTCACACCTCCTGACACAATCTGATAAGGCATCAGGAAGACTGTGAAGGCAATGGTATAAATGAAGAGACCAAGGGCTATAAAGAAATAGTCCTTGGCTTCATTCATTATCATTTTGTGGTGTATAGTCATTTCTTCAGAACAATGTTCACCATACGCTTAGGGACGATGATAACCTTTGCTACCTGGAA
>JAEEGL012008065.1_pt1 | contig 10131 bp, 5 predicted proteins | sample 9134231 | NCBI WGS metagenome assembly JAEEGL01 (sample SAMN16246548, study PRJNA631951) | gut metagenome | biome: gut microbiome; feature: rumen; material: fiber-attached | host: Bos | place: Iran: Karaj | collected 2018-10
CCTTTATGAGATTTCCCGGCATCTTTTCGCCCTTCCTCGATATCACTGCGGCTATGGCGCAGCCGGAGGGGATGCGGATCTGACCTTCCTTATACATACAGGCCTTCCTTTCGTTAAAAAAGGCGTCCACCGACACGGGATCTTCCCGCTGTCGGTGAACGCCTTTGCTCACATGCATCATGATATTCACATAATTTCATTTTGTCAACATCAAACTGACGGATAAAAACATATTTTGCAGGAATCAGTATCAAAAATTGCAAAAACACGCTTGATAACCGTTTTTGATGGGTGTATATTCTGAAACTGTAAGGCAACGGCGTCTTATCGGGTGTTATGCACCTGATAAGGCGCTTTTCTTTTATATATAAGGAAAGCCGCAAAGGGAAAGACATGAATTTGAAAGGAAGAAAGAAACATGAGCACAGTACCTGAGTATTTCGGAAGCATGGTATTCGATGACCGCGTGATGAGGGCAAGCCTGTCGGCAGACGTCTATCAGTCGTTAAGGAAGACCATCGATGAGGGAAGCGAACTTGATATAGGAGTGGCAAACGCCGTCGCCCAGGCGATGAAGGACTGGGCAGTCGGGCACGGAGCCACGCATTTCACTCACTGGTTCCAGCCTCTTACCGGTATAACGGCCGAGAAGCATGACAGCTTCATATCTCCCGCTCCCGACGGAAGCGTGATAATGGAGTTCTCGGGGAAGGAGCTCATAAAAGGCGAACCTGACGCGTCATCGTTCCCGAGCGGAGGCTTAAGGGCGACGTTCGAGGCAAGAGGATATACGGCCTGGGACCCGACATCTTACGCGTTCATAAAAGGAAAGACGCTGTGCATACCTACTGCGTTCTGCTCCTACGGCGGGCATGCGCTTGACAAAAAGACGCCGCTTTTAAGATCCATGGAGGCTCTTTCGCATGAGGCTGTAAGGATACTGAGGCTTTTCGGAAACGACACTGTAAAAAGAGTAGTGTCGTCGGTGGGTCCCGAGCAGGAATACTTCCTCATCACGAAGGAGATGTATGAGAAGAGGCCCGATCTTAGATTTACGGGACGGACGCTGTTCGGGGCAAGACCTCCGAAGGGACAGGAGCTGAGCGACCATTACTTCGGTGTAATCAAGCCCAGGGTGACAGCTTTCATGGAAGATCTGAACGATGAGCTCTGGAAGCTGGGCATACTGGCAAAGACTGAGCATAACGAGGTGGCGCCGGCACAGCACGAGCTTGCACCCATATATTCCACGACCAATATAGCCACGGATCATAACCAGCTCACTATGGAGATAATGCAGAAGGTGGCAGGAAGGCACGGGCTCGTTTGCCTGCTCCATGAGAAGCCGTTTGCCGGAGTGAACGGTAGCGGCAAGCACAACAACTGGTCGATAGCGACCGACAGCGGACAGAACCTGCTGTCTCCGGGAGAGACTCCGTATGAGAATGCCCAGTTCCTGCTTTTCCTCTGCGCGGTGATAAAGGCAGTGGACGATTATCAGGATCTTTTAAGGCTGTCCGTGGCGACAGCGGGCAATGACCACAGGCTCGGAGCGAATGAAGCTCCTCCCGCAGTCATATCGATGTTCCTGGGGGATGAGCTGAGCGCGGTCCTCGAGGCTATAGAGACCGATACTCCGTACAAGGGCTCTGAAAGGATGCAGATGAAGCTGGGAGTTGATGTGCTTCCGAAATTCAACAGGGACAATACCGACAGGAACAGGACGTCTCCTTTCGCATTTACCGGAAATAAATTCGAGTTCAGGATGCTCGGTTCATCGAACAGCATCGCATGCGCGAACATAATGCTGAACGCGGCAGTTGCGGAGAGCTTAAGGATATATGCGGACAGGCTGGAGAAGGCGGAAGACTTTGAGACGGCCCTGCACGATATGATAAAGAAGACGATAAAGGACCACAGAAGGATCATATTCAACGGCAACGGGTATGACGAGGCCTGGATAAAGGAGGCCGTCTGTGAAAGAGGGCTTCTGAACTACAGGACTACGGCTGACGCCATGCCGCATATCCTTGATGAGAAGAATGTGAAGATGCTCACGGGACTTAAGGTCTTCACGGTCGACGAGCTGCGGTCGAGACGGGATATAATGCTCGAGAACTACTGCAAGAGCGTCGTCATAGAAGCAAACACGATGGTCGACATGGCCAGGATGCAGATCGCTCCGGCGGTGGAGGCATATGCAGCCGAGATAGCAAAGGCAGCATCGGCAAAGAAGGATATAGTGCCGGACATAGACTGCGGTTATGAGAAGACTCTTATAAAGAAGCTTTCTGGCCTTGCGGGAGAGATATTCGAAAAGACCGAAAAACTGGAGACAGCGCTCATGAAGGTGCCCGGAGCCGATGATATCGTTGAGGAAGGATATATCATCAGGGATGAGATACTGCCCGTAATGAGCGAGCTCAGGGCTCCGTGTGACAAAGCCGAGCTCCTTACCGCGAAGAGCTTCTGGCCGTTCCCGACATATCAGGATCTGCTGTTCGGAGTCGACTGAAAATAAGGATGAGATAAAGGCGTTTTGAGAAGAGAAAAGTAGCAGGACAAGCCCGGCTGAAGCGAATACGGGGCGGTGGGAGCCGTAAAGCCGGGCCTCTGCGAAGAACACTCTTCAAGCTGCGAGCTGAAAGGAAATAAGATTTCACGAGTAAGCGAGACGTCATGCCCGCACGTCAGCCGGGAAATGAGAAAAAATATAGGTGGCACAGCGAGGTCAGCACTTGCCCTATAGGATGCTGAAGAAAGATTACGAGGTCGGACAGATGTGTTCTATCATGGGATGGACCGGATACGGTGCTGATATCAGTAAATTCAGGGAAGGGCTTTTAAAGACGGTCTCCAGAGGCCCTGACGATACGAGGATAAGGGATACGGGGAAAGGTCTCATAGGCTTCAACCGCCTCTCGATAATGGGGCTGACACCCGAAGGGATGCAGCCCTTTGAACTGGAAGGGGATATTGCCGTATGCAACGGAGAGCTCTACGGCTTTGAGAAGACGAGGGCTGAGCTTGAAGAAAAAGGATATACCTTTAAGAGCGGGAGCGACTGTGAGATCATACTTCCCTTATATAAGGAATACGGAACAGAGATGTTCCGCATGCTCGACGCCGAGTTTGCGATGATCATCTATGACGGCTCATCGGGGAGCTTCATCGCCGCCAGGGATCCGATAGGCATAAGGCCCCTCTACTATGGATACGACAAAGAGGGGAACATAGTATTTGCCAGTGAACCCAAGAACCTTAAAGACATAACGGGGAGGATCATGCCGTTTCCTCCCGGACATTACTATAAGGACGGGCAGTTCATCAGATATGCGGATATATCCCGACCGTCGGCATTTCTCAGCGACGGGATCGATGAGACCGCGGTGAATATCAGGGAAAAGCTGATAAGCGGTGTCAGAAAAAGGCTCGTATCTGACTCAAAGATAGGGTTCCTCCTTTCGGGAGGGCTCGACTCCTCACTGGTCTGTGCCATAGCTGGCAGGGAACTGGGACATCCTGTACGCACGTTCGCGATAGGGATGAGGAAGGACGCCATCGACCTTAAGTACGCAAGAGAGGCAGCGGATTTCATAGGGGCGGACCACACCGAAGTCTATATGACTCCCGAGGAAGTCATAGATTCGCTTGAGCGCGTGATCGAGCTTCTGGCGACTTATGACATCACGACGATAAGGGCGAGCATAGGGATGTATCTCGTGTGCAGATGGATACATGAGAACACGGATATACGTGTGATCCTGACCGGCGAGATATCCGACGAGCTGTTCGGGTACAAATATACTGATTTTGCTCCGTCAGGGGAAGCGTTCCAGAAGGAAGCGGAAAAAAGGATAAGAGAGATACACATGTACGACGTCTTAAGAGCTGACAGGTGTATCTCGGTCAACTCGCTCGAGGCAAGGGTGCCGTTCGGAGATCTTGATTTCGTAAGGTACGTGATGGCAGTCGACCCTGCTCTCAAGATGAACAGCTACGGTATGGGAAAATATCTCTTAAGGCATGCTTTTGAAAAGGAGGGACTGCTTCCCGACGGTATCCTCTGGCGTGAAAAGGCCGCTTTCTCGGATGCCGTGGGGCATTCGATGGTGGATTATCTCAAGGCATATGCCGAAACAGTGTATACCGACAGTGAATTTGATAAAAAGAAAGAAAGATTCAGCTTTTCAAGACCGTTCACTAAGGAATCCCTGCTTTACCGGGAGATCTTTGAGAAGTATTATCCCGGGCAGGCAGGCATGGTCACGGATTTCTGGATGCCAAACAGGGAATGGGAGGGCTGCGACGTGGACGATCCCTCCGCAAGGGTGCTGGGAAACTACGGAAAGAGCGGCATATAAGGGGAAGAGTATCGGACGACGATAAGAAAGGAAAAGACGGATGAGAGACTTTGCTAAGGGACCTGACCGGAAACTGATCCTTGAAAACGGGCTTTGTTTTTCAGGCAGCTCGTTCGGATCAGGGAATGACAGGGTCCTTGAGATAGTATTCAATACGTCGATGACGGGATACCAGGAGATAATGTCCGATCCTTCCTATACCGATCAGGCGGTGGTCATGACATATCCGCTCATCGGGAACTACGGTATGGCGGACGATGACTACGAGACAGAGAGCCCGTCGATTGGGGCTCTCATAGTCCATGAATACAATGACGAGCCTTCAAACTTCAGGAGCGCGGAAACTCTCGCGAGGGTCATGGAAAGGCACGGCATACCCGGCATTTTTGGCGTGGACACCAGGATGCTCGTAAGATCGATAAGGGACAGCGGAACGATGAAGGCTCTTATCACTGATATATCAGTACCGCGTGAAGAGGGGATGGAGATCCTTAAAAAGCATGATATGAGGACCGATGCCGTTTCACGGGTGAGCACGAAGGAGATCTGTGTGAAGGGACAGGGAAACAAAGGCCCGCATATAGTCATGATCGACTGCGGCATAAAAAAAAGCCTTGTCACATCGTTTTTAGAAAGAGGATGCCGTGTGACGGTCGTTCCGTATGATCTGGGGCCGGATAAGATAACAGCATTAAGGCCCGACGGGCTTTTCATATCGAACGGACCCGGGGATCCGGCTGATGTGCCAGTGACCGTTGCGGCAGTCAGGAAGCTCATAGGTTCTGTCCCGATGATGGGGGTCTGCCTCGGACATCAGATCATATCGCTTGCATACGGTGCAAGGACATACAAGCTGAAGTTCGGACACAGAGGCGGGAACCATCCTGTAAAGGACATGAGGACTGGAAAGATAGAGATAACCTCCCAGAACCATTCGTTTGCCGTGGATGCTGTAAGCATAAAGGACACACCGCTTGAGGTGACGCATCTGAATCTGCTTGACGGGACCGTAGAGGGAGTTTCATGCGAGAAGGACAGTGTCATGAGCGTGCAGTACCATCCGGAGAGCGCACCGGGGCCGGAGGACAGCAGGTATCTGTTTGACAGGTTCCTTGCGGCAGTGGAGAAAAGCAGATGATATCTGCGGTAAGGGATCGTATATAAAGGTGATAAGAAATGCCTAAAAGGACGGATATACATAAGATCCTAGTGATCGGCTCGGGACCTATAGTGATAGGCCAGGCGGCGGAATTCGATTATGCCGGGACACAGGCCTGCCTTGCTCTTAAGGAGGAAGGCTATGAGGTCATACTCTGCAATTCAAATCCCGCGACGATAATGACCGATACCTCTATGGCAGACAGGGTATATATGGAACCGCTCACCCTTGAATACGTCGCAAGGATCGTAAGATATGAAAGACCGGACGCCATCCTCCCGGGGATAGGCGGACAGACAGGGCTCAATCTTGCCATGGAGCTCGAAAGGCGAGGCATCCTTAAGGAATGCCGGACGGAGCTTTTAGGAACGTCGGCTTCTTCCATTGAAAAAGCGGAAGACAGGGAAAAATTCAAGGAGCTCTGCATCGAGCTTGGTGAGCCTGTTTTGCCTTCGATGACAGCATTCTCGCTTGAGGAAGGGATCAGGGCCGCAGGGGAGATAGGATACCCGGTCGTTTTAAGGCCCGCCTTTACTCTCGGAGGGACCGGAGGGGGATTCGCAGAGAATGAAGAAGAGTTCATCCCGATGCTCCTTAACGCTATAGACCTGTCTCCGGTGGGACAGGTGCTGATAGAAAAGAGCGTCAGGGGATATAAGGAGATCGAATACGAAGTGATGCGCGACGGGAACGATACCGCTCTCACGGTTTGCAACATGGAGAACGTGGACCCGGTCGGGATACACACGGGCGACTCCATAGTCGTGTGCCCCTCGCAGACGCTCACCAACAGGGAATACCATATGCTCCGGAACAGCGCCTTAAAGATAATAAGGGCGCTTAAGATAGAAGGCGGCTGCAATGTGCAGTTCGCCCTGGATCCGTTATCGCTTCAGTACTATCTCATCGAGGTGAATCCGAGGGTCTCGAGATCTTCGGCCCTGGCTTCGAAGGCCAGCGGTTATCCCATAGCCCGCGTATCGGCAAAGATAGGCGTGGGGATGACACTTGACGAGATCATGATAGCCAACACGCCGGCATCATTCGAACCTTCGCTGGATTATGTAGTGACCAAGCTTCCGAGGTTCCCCTTCGACAAGTTTTTCGATGCCAACAACACTCTCTCCACCCAGATGAAGGCTACAGGTGAGGTGATGAGCATAGGAAGGACGTTCGAGGAGAGCTTTTTAAAGGGAATAAGGTCTCTTGAGATAAACGCCTTCCATCTGCATATGAGGAAATTCGACAGGATGGACAGCGGGGATATCCTTGAATACATAGGCAAAGGCACCGACGACAGGGTATATGCGATAGGCGAACTGTTAAGAAGGGACTGTCCCGTGGAAGATATCTCAAGGGTATCCATGATCGACAGGTTTTTCATAGGCAAACTCAGGAACATCATTCTGGAGGAAAGAGCGCTGAGGGGAAGCGTGGGCTGTGCGGGTGAGCTCATAAGAGCGAAAAAGATGGGATTCTCCGACAGGGAGATCGCTCTGTTATGGGATATGAGCGAAAGCGCGGTCCACGATATGAGGCTGGCCCTTGGGATAAGGCCGGTATACAAGATGATAGACACCTGCGCGTCGGAGTTTGAGAGCTATATTCCTTATTTCTATTCATCATACGAGGAAGAGAACGAGTCCATTGTCTCTGACAGAAGAAAGATAATAGTTTTGGGGTCAGGCCCTATAAGGATAGGACAGGGGATCGAGTTCGACTATTCCACGGTGCACGCCGTAAAGACGATAAAGGCCGCGGGATTTGAAGCGATAATAATAAACAACAACCCGGAGACTGTGTCCACTGATTACACGTGCTCCGATAAGCTGTATTTTGAGCCTCTCACCACTGAGGATGTTATGAATATCGTGGAACTGGAAGCTCCGGAAGGCGTGATCGCGACTCTGGGAGGACAGACCGCGATAAATCTTGCGGCTTCGTTAAAGGAGAGGGGAGTAAAGCTCATAGGGACAGACTGCGACGCGATAGAGCGAGCTGAAGACAGGGATATTTTCGAGAAGCTGCTCATTTCGCTTGATATCCCCGAACCGAAAGGCATGGCGGTGAAGGGCATGGATGAAGGCATAAGGGCTGCAAGGGAGATCGGCTACCCCGTCCTTGTGCGCCCGAGCTTCGTCTTAGGAGGCAGGGCGATGCAGATCGTGGCCAAGGAAGAGGCCATGTGGGAGTATCTGAGGGAGGCTGTCGCGGTAGATGAGGATAAGCCTGTCCTGGTCGATAAATATATCCGCGGAAAGGAAGTCGAGGTGGATGCCGTATGTGACGGCAATGACGTCTTCGTTCCGGGGATAATGGAGCTCGTCGAAAGGACCGGAGTGCATTCGGGCGATTCGATAAGCGTATATCCCTCGTTCAGCCTGTCAAAGAAGGTAAAGGACACGATACTCGACTATACGGAACGGCTGGGGCGCGCGATAGGCATCATTGGCCTTTACAACATACAGTTCATAGTCGATCCCGATGAGAACGTATATATCATCGAGGTCAATCCCCGTTCCTCAAGGACCGTCCCTTTCCTGTCGAAAGCGACCGGATACAGTCTGGCTGACATAGGCACGCTGGCGATGCTGGGGATCTCGCTTAAGGAGCAGGGCATATTTGAAAGATATCCTGTGGAGAAGGAAAGATACTATGTGAAGGTCCCGGCATTCTCATTCTCAAAGCTGAGAGGGATGGACGCTTACCTTTCCCCCGAGATGAAGTCGACGGGGGAGGCGATAGGATATGACGGAAAACTCCACCGGGCAGCATACAAGGCGCTCATAGCGTCGGGCCTTAAACTCAGGAACCACGGGACAGTGCTCGTAAGCGTTGCCGATGAGGACAAGGATGAGACGGTACCGCTGATCAAACGCTTCTATGACATGGGATTCAATATAGAGGCCACATCCTTAACAGGAGAAGTCCTCAAGGCAAACGGTATAAAGACCAGGATCCTTGGCAAGCCGAGCGAAGGCAGCAGCGAGGTAATCGATTCTCTTAAGGCCGGATATGTGAGCTATGTGATAAATACGCGGGCAGTGCTGTCAGGGGTCCACTACGGAGACGGGGTCGCGATAAGAAGGACCGCAGCCAGATACAATATAACGATGCTGACTTCTCTCGATACGGTGAGACTGCTGCTCGATGTTCTTGAAGAGGTCACTCTCACCGTTTCCACTATAGACGCCAGATGACAAAGGATACCGGAGGAAAGAAAGATGTTAAGGCCTAACATGAACTACCGTGAACTGAAGGATTCCTATCTTTTTTACAATATCGCAAAAAAGACAGGGGAATACACGGAGACCCACCCGGGTATATATATATACAGGATGGGGATAGGAGACGTATCCCTGCCGCTCGCACCCGCGGTCATAGACGCTCTCCGTAAGGGCGTTGACGATCAGGCGAAAAAGGAAAGCTTTCACGGATACATGCCCGAATGCGGTGCTGATTTTCTGAAGGAGATCATTAAAGAGCATTACGGGAAGCTGGGTGTTGATATCCTTAACGATGAGATATTCATCTCGAGCGGCGCAAGCGACGAGCTTGGAGACATACTCGATCTTTTCGACAGGTCGTCAGCAGCGCTTGTTATCGAACCGGCATATCCGGCGTATGTGGACGCAAGCATCATGGCGGGAAGAAGGATAATACACCTTCCCGCAGGGGACTGGAACGGATTCCTGCCCCTTCCCTCAGAAGATACGGAGGGCGATCTCATATACATATGTTCTCCGAACAATCCGACAGGCGCTGTTTACAGCAGGGATATGCTGAAAAAATGGGTCGACTTTGCCAACAGCAGGGGGTCGGTGATCCTCTTTGATGCGGCATATGAGGCCTTTATCGAGGATGAAGATGTCCCTCACAGCATCTTTGAGATAGAGGGGGCAGAGACGTGTGCCATAGAGATATGCTCGCTGTCAAAGACCGCAGGCTTTACGGGAACAAGGCTCGGATATACAGTGATCCCAAGGAGCCTTATAAGGGAAGGAATGTGTTTCAATGACATGTGGGTCAGGAACAGGACGACCAAGACCAACGGGGTCTCATACATAATCCAGCGCGGCGGAGCTGCGGCATTCACCGGGGAAGGGATAAAGGAGACCGGAGAGGCGATAAGGTACTACAAAGAGAATGCCAGGATACTCATGAGAGCTCTTAATGACGCGGGAGTCTGGTACTGCGGAGGGAAAAATGCTCCGTATATCTGGCTCAGGTGTCCCGGGGATATGGGGAGCTGGGAGTTTTTTGATCTGCTCCTTCACAGGATCCAGGTGGTAGGTACCCCGGGAGAAGGATTCGGGGCAGCGGGCGAGGGATATTTCAGGCTTTCCTCATTCGGTTCAAGAAAGGACACGAAAGAAGCTGCCGAAAGGCTGAGGGAACTGCTCATTTCTTTGTGACAGGGACAATTTTTGTATGGCGGTCAGCTCTGAATCTGCCGTACTTATCTCACAGTAGACATCCATCTATAGGTGGATGTCTATTTCATAAAAAAAGAGCATATATCGGCTCTTATCCCGGGATCACAGTAAAGAAGGCCGTATGTCATGGACAGCCTTCTTTACTGATATGTTTTTATTATCTCTTCAGCCA
>JAEEGL012607430.1_pt1 | contig 10131 bp, 6 predicted proteins | sample 9134231 | NCBI WGS metagenome assembly JAEEGL01 (sample SAMN16246548, study PRJNA631951) | gut metagenome | biome: gut microbiome; feature: rumen; material: fiber-attached | host: Bos | place: Iran: Karaj | collected 2018-10
ATAGTATTCGTTGGTACGCACGTCAATCACAAAGCGGCACTCATCCGGAACGACATTGTGTTGTGTTCCGCTGTTCAAGACCGTCACCGTCATCTTCGTCGCTCCCAACAACGGACTTACCTTCTTAAAGCGGTAGTCACGCAACCATAGCAGGTCATCCAAAGCCTCATAGATGGCGTTGACACCCTCTTCACGGGCGGCATGGCCGCTTTTCCCACGTGCTATGCCGTCAATCACCATCAGGCCTTTCTCGGCAATAGCAGGTTGCATGTCGGTCGGCTCACCGACTATGGCAACATCTACCTTTGGCAGTTCCTTTAGTGCCAATCGGAAACCATTCTCACCACTTACCTCCTCCTCGCACGAAGCCAGATAAATCAGATTATACGCACACTGCGAGGCATTTTCTTGCAGCAACCTGAATATCATCAACAGACTCACCAGTCCACCGCCGCAATCGTTGCTCCCCAACCCGTATAGGCGATCACCTTCCATCACTGGCGTGAATGGGTCGTGCTGCCATGTACTCACCGGCTTTACCGTGTCGATGTGTGCATTAAGCAGCAGCGTCGGCTTCCGTTCGTCCATGTCGCCACAAACCATCAGGTTATTGCCTATGCGTTGGTAAGTCAGTCCGCACGTCGTGAGATAAGACGCCATCACATCGGCGGCAGCCTTCTCGTCACGACTGATACTGGGCGTGCTAATTAACCGCTGCAACAGTTCCACAGCCTCTTGTGTTGCTTGTTCTATCGTCATCATCATTCTTTTTTTTTCTGCCTGCAAAGGTACAAGTTTTCTGCGAAACTAGCAAAATTTAGATATACGTTTTTACTTCCTACATCCTACAAAATTCCTCGGAAGCCCTTTGTATAAAGGACTGGAAGAGAGTAGGATGTTGGTAGGAAGTTCCTACCAACATCCTACAAAGCGGCCCCCCTTTCTATAAAGGTTCTTCAGAAGATTTAGTAGGAAGTAGGAACTTTTCTATGAAATTCTGCTATACAAAAAAAGTATATGGTTTACAAGGTGTAAGTGACATACTTACGAGTGCTAAATAGCATACTTACGAGTCCCAAGTGTGTGGTTTACGAGCAACAAAACGGCACTTCACCTATCTTCCGACTATAGTCAGAAGAACTTTTGACTTAAGTCAGAAGAACCTCCGACTATAGTCGAAAAGTCTTTCGACTATAGTCGGAGATACAACAAAAGCCACTTTTGAAGTTAGAGAAAGCCATTCTTAAGCAAAGCATTCACACTCAAGGTGCCGGGAATTCCCGGCACCTTGATTACCTCGTGTCAGCCTTAGTTACAATAACCCAGCCTTCTCGTGCAAGAAAACTGGGTTATTGATATCGGGGGCCGAGATGACTTACTTCACTACAACCTTGCGCATCATTCCATCTTTCATTCGAATAACATTCAGACCCTTCTTCAGGTTGTCCACGCGCTTTCCGTCAATGGTAAATATCATAGCCTTACCATTCTCGCTGCCCATTATCTGGTCAATGCCAGTGTTAAGCGTGAATATACCCGTCACAGTCACATCATGAGCTGGCATGGTTTCAGGTATTTCGCTCCAACCAGAGAAAGTATAGCCTTCCTTTGTGGGTGCTGCTTCAGGAGTAATCGGGTCGCCATACTTCACGTCAAACGTCTTGTAAACTTCACCATCAACCTTATAGATTAGTTTATAGGTATTGATGGCGAATGTACCCGATACTGTCACATCATGATCAGGCATCGTCTTTGGAATCTCACTCCAACCAGAGAATGTATAACCTTCTTTCGTAGGTTCTGCTTCAGGAATGATAGTCTCGCCTTCTTCGACATCATAAGACTTGTATTCTTCTCCATCAACCATATAGATTAGCTTATGAGTTGGAAGAGATATCTCTACTATCTTTCCGAACTCTTTCCAAAAGTTAGCAGCCTTGTATGCAGCCTTACAACCTTTGGGAACATATAGCGTTGCGTTGGCGCTGTTTGAGAAGGTATCATCACCAAGCAGAGATATCGGTTCTATCCAATTCACAATAACAGTAGTAAGCGCATTACAACAATAAAATGCAAAGTTATCTATACTCGTCACACTATTCGGAATCTCAACAGAGGTCAGGCTTGTGCAATAATAGAAAGCAGAACGTCCTATACTCGTCACACTATTGGGAATCGCAATGGAAGACAGGCCTGTGCAATTTGCGAAGGCTGAATTGCCAATACTCGTCACGCTATTGGGAATCGTAATGGAAGTCAGAGCTTTGCAGTTGTTGAAAGCATTTTCTCCTATGCTCGTCACGCTGTTGCCAATGGTAATGGAAGTCAGGCTTTTGCAGTCCCAGAAGGTATTCGATTCTATACTCGTCACACTATTGGGAATCTCAATAGAGATTAGAGCTATGCAGCCAAAGAAGGCACCGTATCCTATGTTCTTCACACCATTAGGAATCGTAATGGAAGTAAGACCACTACAGCCAGAGAAGGCAGAGCCTCCTATACTCGTCACACTATTCGGAATCGTAATGGAAGTAAGACCACTACAGCCAGAGAAGGCAGAGTCTCCTATTCTCGTCACGCCAGATGACATAACAACATTCTCTATTTCACAGCTACTCCATGGATTATTGACGTAAAAATAATCTGTCATCGCTCCTGTACCCTCAATGGTCAGCGTTTTTGTGACACCATTGTAAGTCCATGTTAAGTTCTCACCACATTCTCCACAAGGGAAGATCCTGCCAAAATTCTTCCAAGGTTCTATCGATTTATATGTATCAAGAGAGAAAGCAGGAACATAAAGAGTAGCTTCTGATATAGGTGTATAATTGAACGCATCTGAGCTTGTCGATGGCACCTCTTCTGCATAGCAATAGAAATCTTTAAGACCAGTGCAACTATGGAAAGCACCGCCTCCTATGCTCGTTACACTATTGGGAATTTTAATGGAAGTCAGGCCTTTGCATCCATTGAAGGTATTGTTTCCAATGCTCTTCACACTATTGGGAATCTCAACAGAGGTCAGACCTGTACAATTAGAGAAGGCATTGTTTCCTATACTCGTCACACTATTGGGGATTTCAACAGAGGTCAGGCCTGTACAATTAAAGAAGGCATATTCTCCTATGCTCGTCACGCTATTGGGGATTGTAACGGAAGTTAGGTCTGTGCATAAAAAGAAGGCATTGTTTCCTATGCTCGTCACACTATTCGGAATAATGGTAGTCTTACAGCCAGATAGCAATTCATTAGTAGCTGTTTTAATAATGGCATTACAATTATTACGAGAATCATAAACAGTGTTCCCACTTTCTACTTTTATATTAGTCAGACCAGCGCAAGCAGAGAAGACAGAAGACCCAAGATTCGTCACACTATTGGGAATCGTAATGGAGGTCAGACCTGTACAGGAAAAGAAGGCATAAAATCCTATGCTCGTCACACTATAGGGAATCGTAATGGAAGTGAGACCTGTACAATTAGAGAAGGCATTGTTTCCTATACTCGTCACACTATAGGGAATCGTAATGGAAGTGAGACCTGTACAGCCATAGAAGGCATTGTTTCCTATTCTCGTCACCCCAGACGGCATAACAATTCTCTCTATCTCATAGCTACTCCATGGAGCTTTATTGCTGGAAGAATAATTTGTCATAGCTCCTGTACCCTCAATGACCAGCGTTTTTGTGGCCTTGGTATAAACCCAAGTTAAATTATCGCCACACGTACCACTGGCATCATTTACAACAATATTGAACTTTGAATCATTCAACTTCAGTTGGCTTCCATCAGTCTTCGTGCAAACAATATTGGTTATTGTTGCCTCATAACTGCCTACATTGACGCTTTCACCTGTCGTCAGAGAGGCATTCAATATAGCACCACTCGTTCCTGTGATAACTTCATTCGACATCGAGAAGCAGACAAAGCGATAGGTATTGCCCTCCTGCTTTGAAATATTCAGTGTCTGGCTATCATCTTCATAACGACTAGTCTTGGTCACCAAGAACTTACCTTTGTCGTTCACACTCAGCGAAATACCGTCCGGCAGTGTCAAATCAAACTGATAGGCTGTCAAGTCCGTTGTCTTGTTTTCCAAATCAATGTCGATAATAACCTGATGGCCCTTGGAAGCCATTACTTCTGCTACTACAAGTTTATCATCATCAGAAACTATCGGTTCTGGCTCTGGATTGGGATTCTCTCCTGGCTTGACACTCGTGCCTGTATTCTCCTTCAGCAATGGATAGCTTTCATCCTCACTGATAGTCCATATATTTGTGAAGTCCCAGCCCAGTTCCTGATAAGTGTCTGCTTTCAGCAAGTCAGAGATATTCTTACCTACTCCATTCATAATATCATCATAAACCTTCTGAGCCACGTTGTTTACTGACACCTGCATCGTTTTCAACGCATAGTTGTTCATCTCAGGGGCTGGAGCACCATTCTTGATACCTCCAATGATACGCTGGCCATAACCACCGCCTTGCTGTTGCTGCTGTGACTCATAGAGAATCTCTATCTTGTTGTTCATAGCCACACAGTTGCTCACTACAGCATTGGCTCCATCATTGTAACCAACAATACCTGCTGCATAGTTACTGCTAAAGAGGTTTCCCGTAGCATAGCATTTATCCACCAAGCTATAGTTGTATGCCACTATACCTGCCGCATTATAAGAAGATGTAATAGTGGCATTGCTATAGCAGTTCGTCAATGTGGCTAAGTTCTTGCCTACCAAGCCACCAACGTATGACCCCGTGCCTGTAGCTGTTATTATTCCCTGTGTGAAGCACTGGTCAATTGTTCCTCCTGTTGTTTCGCCTACTAATCCACCAACATAAGAAGTAGCCAGTGTCGTAGTAATGGTGACATTGGCCCGACATTTTGAAATCGTTCCGCCGTCAAACAAACCAACGATACCGCCAACAGGTGTTCCGTTGGCTAATGTACCTTCTACACTACAGTTCTCTATTGTGCCATTCATCATCTTACCAATAATGATACCTGTATTGGCACCACCCTTTACCTGCTTGTTTTTAGCGGTCTTTACCGTCAGGTTCTTGATTGTTCCATTGGCAAAGCAAGAGAAGAGACCCGTATTGTCACGTGCAGTGTTACACCACAATCCCGTAATCTTATGACCATTACCATCGAAATATATCGTCTCGCTACCATCACGGCCTATCGACTGCCAGCCCTCTGTTGGACTAAACTGATTGATATAGTCAGAAAGGTCGATATCGTTCATCAGTTTGTAGTAGCCCCTACGATAGACACACGTCAGATCTGCCGCTGTATAAACCTGATACGGGTCAGCCTCAGTACCCTTTCCTAAGAACGATACTACTTCAGTGATATAATAAGACGGTTCCTTACCTTCTGCCTTAGCAGATATACGCACCTCATGACCTGCCTGCAAAGGGCTGACAGTAAACGAGAAGTTATTACCGCTACTCACCTTTTCCTGCTTCTCACCATCTATCTCCAAGGTCACAGTGCTACCATCCACACACTTTCCACTGATGGTTGTTGCACCAGAAACTACTTGCGAAGTAATCACGGGCGGTGCAGTCTGCGTTTTCATATATGGATAGCACTCCATCTCTTGAATATCCCAAGTATCCGTAAAGTCCCAACCCATAGCAACATAAGTAGCTTTCAGCTTAAGAGTTGTTGAACTAACACCAGTACCGTTTTGTAGATTGTCTGTAACGTCTTGAGCTATGCCATTTCCTATGACTAAAGTTTTATTATATGCTTTATTTTCTTGATTACTTCCTATTGCGCCAAAGGAACAATGAGAAGGGTCTCCTACTATTCTGCCTACTTCATTTGCAGTAGCTAACAACATAGAACAATTTGATACAGAAGATTCAATATGCGTGCCCGCAGCGCCACCTCCACATCCTACTAAACCACCAATTTTGTTATTTCCTTTAACTACGGCCATAGATTGGCAATGGGAGATTTTTCTATAATTTCCTCCTTCAGATAGGCCGACAAGACCCCCAACCTGATTTCTACCCTTAACAAACCCACTGAAATAACTATCACTAATTGATGGATAACCTGTTATACCTGATATGCCACCAATACAATCTCCTAAAGCAGAGATAGAAGAGACTGCAACACATCCGGATATTTCGGCGTCCTGTCTTCCACAAATTCCACCCACATAAGTGTTTCCCAAGATGGTTCCATAAAATGAACATTTACTGAGTCCGCATGATCCGCGACCAATAACACCTCCTACATAATCAATTCCTTCGAGACGAGAATTTGTCAATATGCAATTTGAAACATTGCTGTTACCATCTGATACTGCACCAATAATACCACCTATATTGTTACCTGACGAAATAATAGACACCTGAGCTTGTAAGTTATTAGCTTGAACGCTTGCATATCTGACAGTTGTCCCCAGACTATTCCAATCTGATGCCTTATCTTTAACAAGTCCTACAAAACCACCAACATTTTCAACACCACGAATACTTCCCCTAAAAGTACAATTTTCTATAGAATTAACATAAGAACTCGTTGACTTACATCCTGCATAGCCAATAAATCCTCCCACGTTATTTTTTCCTTCAATATCAGCTATCAATATTAGGTTTTTTATTGAACAACCTGAAGTATATCCAAATAAACCAACATTGTCATCATTAGGCCGATTTATCCACAAACCAGATATCGTCTTGCCGTTACCATCAAGAATACCCATAAAAACGACAGAAGATGAATTACCTACAGGTTGCCAGCCCTGAGTGGGATTCTCATCCTCCAAATACTCAGTCAAGTCAATATTGGCCATCAACTTAAAGTACACACCACTTTGATTCAGAAAATTACGCATCTGATTCAACTGAATCGGATTCAAAATCAGATAAGGGTCATTCTCCGTTCCCGACCCCGATCCGCTAAACTGAGCAAATGTCGTTGACATGCAGCATAGGAACATTGCTGCAGAAGTTAGTAATCGTTTCATAATGCTATATATTATATGTTCGTTTTGTTATTTCGGTGCAGTATAAAGAAGATTGTGTTAGTTTGCATGTTAAACGACCATCTTCTATCAACTTTGACAATCTAACTTTGATAGGAATGCTTATTCCTTTTTGATACTTCTTCATCAAGTCCCTAGCAGGATGAGAGTTTCCTAAAGGGGCGGCAGGCGGCAATGTTATTTCTATAATTGTTCCATGATTGTAGTCAATATTGTTGATTATTGTATTCTGAATCTCTTTGTCATCATTATTAACTATTACCTTTTTAACAAATAGCCTCAGTTCATTTTCATATTTATACGCATTTCTTTTGAGACATAACTTGTTAAGATAATCGTCAATCTGTTCATAATTATCTGTAGCTAATTGTTTTTTTATTACTTCACGACTGTTATATTCCATTCCTCCAAGATAAAACTCATATAAATCCCCCGCTATATTGTTAAGATTGTTAAGTAATTTCTCTACATTGTATGTCACTCTAACTATTGGGTCTTTTTCATCCTTACTCCATATTTGCCAAAAACCTTCCTCATTTTCAATATCATTACATGCAAAACAACAAGCATGAACAACCACATTTTCAATATCACCGACATTTATCTTGGGTCTATAGAAAAGCATTTCAAAAGGATCAAGCCACTCAGATGGTGAACTAAAATAAAAGGTTTGGTCTTTTACTGATCTCTCAAGATTACTCAATTTTGTATACTTGCTAACAGTTAATAAAGAATCATGTTGATTGTTGAGACCAGAGGCATATTCAATTCCTTTAGAATTAACTAATTTCAATTTATCAGATTTATACACATGCTCTAAACCGTTGTAAGCGATAAATTTTTGAATGCCAGATACCTTCTTCATGTCTAAAGAACAGCCTCACAAACACCCAGACTCGGCAGTTAACATTGTCTTTTAGTTAGCTTATGATACAAAAAAGGCGTAGGTGTCTGTTTCTCTGCCCATTCTGGGGTAGTAGGCCTTCGCATTGCCCTCATCACACAGGATAGACAACGCCAGTTAGCCCACGCCAGCACGGACTATATAATTAGGTATATAGAAACGCACCACGCAGACGCCTCGTTGTCATCTGCCTGCTGTGATGAATGGAATTTGCGAAGTTCACTACCCACAACGACAGACGTTCGAAAACGTCTTTCTCATATATAAGACCGCCCGCTTTACCCACTATGGGCTAACAAGCGACGCTGCAAATATACGGATTATTTCTGAAAAAAGCAAAAAAAAAAGAAGAAAAGTTACACAACAACAAAAAATGGCGAGGAAATCATCCCCGCCATAATATTAAAGTGATCACTTTTATAAATCACGATTATCTTATCCTCTTAATCAATGCCTTGGGATTCATCCTTGTGTCCTTGCGGCCTGCGTCGTTTACGACGATTAGCGATACTTGAGGGCAAAGATACGAATAAGCGAGCAAAGAACAAAATAAAAAATCGTTTTTTTTATTTTGTTCTTTCGAGTGAAAGTATTTTCGACGAAGTCAAAGATACGAAGAAAATGTCAACATTCCAAACTTTTCAAGGAAAAATCTGAAAAAGAGATGAGTTGTCATAAAAACACGACACCTCGCAATGAGGTGCCGGAGAGGTGTGTAACGTACCAGGTTCCTGATATATGTATATCTGATAAAGAAGGGAATTACATTGTGAGTATAAACTATTATCTTAAACGCTGTTTTTTCTTTGTTTTGCTTGTTATTTCAGAATTTATTCTTAAATTTGCAGCGTGAATTAATACAAAACAATAGAAACAAGATGGAAGCAGCAACTTTACAATCCACTCCGTTTACCCCATTCCAGATAGAGATGTTGGAACTGGTGGCAAAGGTGAACTCTGAGCGTGAGATGACTGATATTCGTCGCATGCTGGGCCAGTATTTTGCCAAGCGAGCCGAGGATGCCATCGACCAGCTTTGGGACGAAGGTGTGCTCAACGACAGTGTGATAGAAGACTGGAAGAACGAACACATGCGCACCCCATACCAGCAGTAATGAATATCGTTCTTGACACCAACTGCCTGCTGATGTCACTCTCACGTCGCAGTCGTTATTATCCCGTTTGGCGAAATTTCGTCGACGGGAAATATACTCTTTGCATTACCAATGAGATTCTGGCTGAGTACGAAGAGATACTTACTCAAAAAGTTGGCCCTGAGATTGCTTCTAATGTCATCAAGGCCCTGCTTGACCTGCCCAACACCAAAATGGTTCAGGTTTACTACCATCTTCGTCTGGTAACAGCAGACCCTGATGATGACAAGTTTGTGGACTGTGCCTTCAAAGCCAATGCTAAATACATCGTCACCCAAGACCATCATTATGATGTCCTCAAACAAATCCCATTCCCTCGTATTGAGGTTGTGGATATTGACGAATTCCTTAGTATTTTGCGCTAACCCCCCTCGAATTCGACCCTTTTACTATTATTGTATTTTGCTTTGCCATTGACTTGTTTTAGTTGGTAATATTCTTGAGGACAAAGATAGGAACTATTTTTGAAACGGCAATGCTTTTTGGACAAAAATATAAAAAGGTCGCTGAGTCATGAAGACCAGCGACCTTTTATAATAGAATCGGATGTTAACGATTAGTCGTCGAGTACGGATTCCTCTGCGAAGTCAAGCACGTTCTTGCGATTGGCCTGCATGCGCTCGTACTCCTCCTTGGAGCCAACGATAATCTTATCAAACTCACGCTGACCTGTACCGGCAGGAATGAGGTGACCGGCAATGACGTTCTCCTTCATGCCCTCCAGCATATCGCTCTTGCCACGGATAGCTGCCTCGTTGAGTACCTTGGTGGTCTCCTGGAATGATGCAGCAGACATGAACGACTTGGTTTGCAGAGCTGCACGGGTGATACCCTGCAGAATCTGAGTCGACGTGGCGGGAACGGCATCACGTACCTGAACGAGTTTCATGTCGCGGCGCTTCAGCATAGAGTTTTCATCGCGCAACTTGCGGGCTGTGACAATCTGACCCTTCTGCAGGTTCTCTGAGTCACCGGCATCGATGACCACCTTCTTACCCCAGATGCGGTCGTTCTCCTCGGCGAAGTCGAGCTTGTCGACAATCTCCTGCTCGAGGAACGAGGTG
>JAEEGL012645135.1_pt1 | contig 10131 bp, 9 predicted proteins | sample 9134231 | NCBI WGS metagenome assembly JAEEGL01 (sample SAMN16246548, study PRJNA631951) | gut metagenome | biome: gut microbiome; feature: rumen; material: fiber-attached | host: Bos | place: Iran: Karaj | collected 2018-10
AATTTCTTTTTCATAACGTTTTCCTCCATGTTAGAAATAGAATAACTGTGTATGTGTAACCTTTATCAGGGTAACACCGTATCATTTGTTCCAGCACGCGCAGAAATGTCCGTTGCCGCGGTCTTTAAGCGGCGGCATTTCCGCTGCACACTGTTCTGTCGCATACCGGCATCTGGTCCTGAACGGACAGCCGCTCGGCATCTTTAAGGGAGAGGGTACATCCCCTTCCAGAACGATACGCTGGCTCTTTCTGGCCGTTTCCGGATCCGGGATCGGAACAGCCGACAGCAGGCTTAAGGTGTAGGGATGAACGGGATTTGCATTCAGTTCGTCCGCGTCCGCGATCTCAACCACCTTGCCCAGATACATGACCGCGATCCTGTCGGAAATATGATGGACCACGAGCAGATCGTGCGCGATGAACAGATAGGCCACGCCGAGTTTGTCCTGCAGTTCCTCAAACATGTTGACCACCTGCGCCTGGATGGAGACGTCAAGCGCGGAAACCGGTTCGTCGCAGACGATGAACTTCGGATTTACGGCAAGGGCTCTTGCGATCCCGATCCTCTGGCGCTGCCCGCCGGAGAATTCGTGCGCATAGCGCATCGCGTGTTCCGCATTCAAACCTACCGTTTCCATGAGGCTTAAGATCTTTTCACGGCGTTCTTTGCGGTTGCTGTACAGCTTATGAACATCCAGCGGTTCTCCGATGATGTCTTCCACCGTCATCCTCGGGTTCAGTGAGGAATACGGATCCTGAAAGACCATCTGCATCTGCTTTCTGTAAGGAAGCATGTCTTTGTCGATCTTTTTGCCAAGGACCGGTTTCCCGTCCCCGTCCACGATCAGTTTGCCGTTTTCATCATACTGCTCGCCGCTGTCATACAGCACTTCATTGTCAAAAACGATCCTGCCGCCCGTCGGCTGGTACAGTCTTAAGAGCGTTCTGCCGACCGTCGTCTTTCCGCAGCCGGACTCGCCGACAAGACCCAGGGTCTCACCGGGACGGATCGTAAAGGAAACATCATCCACCGCTTTTAAGGGGATCTTGTGAAGGCCTTTTCTGACCGGGAAATACTGCTTTAAATGGGATACTTCAAGAAGATTGTTCTGCTTCTCCATTATGCATTCACCTCCCCGCTCTCCATCAGTTCCTTCACGTTCATAAAACAGCTGGCCAGATGCGTTTCGGAAACTCTGAGTTCCTCCGGCTTCTGTGTCAGACAGATCTTCATTGCATTTTCACAGCGCGGACAGAACGCGCAGCCTTCCGGCATCTGCAGCAGGTTGATCGGTGTCCCGCCGATCGGAACCAGCCGCTCGTTCAGATTGTCATTCTTCGGAATGGACCTGAGCAGTCCCTTTGTATATTCATGCGCGGACCTGTAGAAAATATCGTCCGCCGTACCTCTCTCGCAGACTCTTCCGCCGTACATGACCAAAATCTCATCGCACATGCTGGCGATCACGCCGAGGTCATGAGTAACCATGATGATGGCCATGCCGAGCTTTTCCTGCAGTTCCTTCATCAGTTCCAGGATCTGTGCCTGGATGGTCACGTCGAGTGCCGTTGTCGGTTCGTCCGCGATCAGGATGTCCGGCTCACAGGCCAGTGCCATCGCGATCATGACACGCTGGCGCATTCCGCCGGAAAGTTCATGCGGATACTGTTTCATACGGCTTTCGGGCTCATTGACGCCGACCAGCGTCAGCATCTCGACCGCTCTGTCATATGCCTGTGCTTTATTTTTATTTGTATGTAACAGGATGGCTTCCTTTAACTGCGAGCCGACCGAAAATACCGGATTCAGACTGGTCATGGGATCCTGGAAGATGATCGAGCACTTCGATCCTCTGAAGCCCTGCATCTGCCTCTTGTCCCATTTGGTGATATCCTGCCCTTTATACAGCACCTCGCCGCCGGTGATCCTGCCGGTCTCCGCAAGGATCTGCATGACCGAATATGCCGTGACGGATTTGCCGGAACCGGATTCCCCCACGATCCCGAGCGTCTTGCCGGGTTCGAGTGTAAAGGAAATGCCGTTTACCGCGCAGACCTCTCCCGCATCCGTAAAGAAACTGGTATGGAGATCTTTGACTTCGAGAATATAATCTTTCTTTTCGCTCATATCCGGTCTCCTCCTAGTTTAATTTTGAATCGAATGCATCTCTTAAACCGTCGCCCAAAAGGTTTAAGGCCAGAACGATCAGACAGATGATCACTGCGGGAACGACCAGGCGCAGCGGATAGGACTGCATGCCGGCTCTGGCATCATTGGCAAGTGAACCTAAAGATGTCAGCGGCGCGGATACGCCAAGGCCTAAGAAACTTAAGTAACTCTCCGTGAAGATCGCGCTCGGTACCTGCAGCGCCGTCGTGATGATGATCACGGATAAACAGTTTGGAAGGATATGTCTTCTTAAGATCCGGGAATTTTTCGTCCCGATACATTTTGCGGCGAGGACATATTCGTTGTTTTTGATCGAAAGGATCTGACCGCGGATGAGTCTTGCCATGCTGACCCAGTACAGCAGTCCGAACACTAAGAACATCGAGATCATGTTTGTTCCGAGCACGCTTAAGATCGTCTTGTCGATCACAGGTTTTAAGCGCTCATTGAACACGACGGACAGCAGGATGATGATCAGCATGTCCGGCAGGGAATAAATGATGTCCACGATCCGCATCATGATGAGGTCGACCCGCCCGCCGAAATATCCGGCAATGGAGCCGTACAAAAGACCGATGATCAGAACCATGATCGCTGCCACCACGCCGACCGAAAGGCTGACTCTGGTGCCGTAGATCACGCGGATAAAATAGTCTCTGCTCAAGCTGTCCGTTCCGAGAATGTGCGGGTACAGCTTCTCCCCGGAAGAAGCCATATATTTCTGCTCCGCCTTGGAATACTCGAACGGGCCCAGATTTGCAGCGGATTTGTCTCTCTTTCCGTTAACGGAAATGATCTCCGAATAATGATAGGGAACGATGGAGGGTGCAACGATGATCGTCAGGATGATCAGAAGCAGCACGATGATGCTGCCCATTGCCAGCGGGTTCTTTCTCAGACGTCTCATGCCGTCTTTGAAAAACGTTGTGGATTCTCCCATAACGTCCTGCTGCTGTTTTTCTTCCTCCGTTGCCTTCTCAAACTGCGCATGGTTGAACTTGCTCAGATCCACCTGCGCGGAAAGGAATTGTCTTTTTTTCAGTTTCTCTTCCTGCATATCCTCTTCCCCAATCGGTCTTTATCAGTCAAATGTGATCCTGGGATCCACAAATTTATATGCGATATCCGTCAAAAGATTGGCGATGACCATCAAGATCGCCAAAAAGATCGTGGTCGCCATGATCATCGTATAGTCCCTGTTCGTGATACTGGTCACAAAAGAAGAACCCAGACCGCCGATCGTAAAAATGTTTTCCACGACCATCGATCCGGTCAGAATATAGGCAACCATCGGTCCGACATAGGTGATCACGGGGATCAGCGCATTGCGGAGCGCATGCTTAAAGATCACTTTCCAGGCCGGCACACCTTTTGCCTTGGCGGTGCGCACATAGTCCTGGTTCAGTGCATCCAGCATACTGGTCTTGGTAAGTCTCGTGATATATGCCATGGGATAAACGCTGAGCGCGATGATCGGCAGGGTATAGTTCGGATTGGAGCTCGACCAGACGGGAACCAGTTTCAGCTTCAGGCAGAATACCAGAAGCAGAAGGGTTGCCAGCACGAAAGAAGGCATCGCGGTACCGAGCGTCGTAAAGAACACGATCGCCCTGTCCGGCAGACGGTTTCTGGTCAGCGCGGCAAGAGCCCCGAGGATCAGGCCGACAACGATCGCAACCGCCGCTGCCATGCCGCCGAGACGTGCCGAAACACTGAATCTTGAGGAGATCTCTCCCCAGATATCACGGCCGCTGTGTAAGGATACGCCCCAGTCGCCGTGCAGCAGATTGTTCATATAGAGGATATACTGCTGCGGAACGGGCTTGTCGAGATTGTATCTCTCTTCCAGCACCTTCTGCGCCTGCTGGCTGGTTGCTTTTTCCTTGTTGAACGGACCACCCGGGATCGCGTTCATTACAAAGAAGGTGATGGCGCTGACTATGATGATGGATACGATCGCCAACAGGATCCTTTTGATGATATACTTGGCCATGTCCTGTCTTCCCCCTGTCAAAAAAAAGATGCAATGTTTGTCATCATTGCATCGTAGAGTACCGTTTTGTTATCAAAGAAACGTAAACAATAATAACCTTAACAAGTATACATTTTTCATGCCGTTTTGTCAAAGTTTATGCGTGTTTTTTCGTTGTCTGAATAATTATGCGAAAACGGTGTATGATTATACCTCATGATCCCTTCTCAAGACGGCAGAGTTCTTTTGCGGTCTCACTGGCTAATCGCGCATTGTTCAGCACCAGCTGGATGTTGGAATCCAGGCTGTCCCCGCCCGTGATATCCTTGATCTTTGCAAGCAGGAACGGCGTGGTCTCCTTACCGTGGATCCCGCGGTTTTTCGCCTCTGCAAGCGCTTCCTCGATCGCCTTGTCGATCACGGTTTTGTCCATCGAGTATTCTTCCGGGATCGGATTGGTGACCAGGATCCCGTTCGGCATTTGAAGGCGCCTCTGCATCAGATAGATCTTTGCCAGTTCCTCCGGCGTGTCGACGCGGTAGTCGACTTCAAAGCCGCTCTTTCTCGTATAAAATGCAGGCAGTTCTTTCGTGCCGTACCCGAGTACCGGCACCCCTTTCGTTTCCAGATATTCCAGCGTAAGCCCCAGATCGAGGATCGATTTTGCGCCCGCGCAGACCACCATGACCGGTGTGGAAGCCAGTTCCTCAAGATCGGCTGAAATATCCATCGTCTTTTCCGCGCCGCGGTGCACGCCGCCGATGCCGCCTGTCGCAAAGACCCGGATCCCTGCAAGATGCGCGATCAGCATCGTCGTGGTAACGGTCGTGGCCCCGTCCATGCCGCGGGCCAAGATCACGGGCATGTCCCTTCTGGAGCACTTGGTCACTTCGACTCCCTTTTTGCCCAGATATTCGATCTCATCCGCGCTGCATCCGGCTTTCATCTTTCCTTTGATCACCGCGATCGTCGCAGGGGTTGCGCCGCAGTTTCTGATGGTCTCTTCAACCTTCATGGCTGTTTCCACGTTCTGCGGATAAGGCATTCCGTGTGATATGATCGTGGATTCGAGCGCCACCACCGGACGGTTCGAACGCAATGCTTCCTCCACTTCCGGCGCGATCTCAAGATATTGTTTCAGTTCCTTGCTTTCCATTTTTGTCATCCTTCCTTTATCTCATGCATTTTCTGAACTCTCGTCTTTACTTCTTCAAGGCTCATCTTCTCACTGACGGTCGTAAGGCTCTCCACTGCAATGGATGCCGCAGCATTGGCATACTCCGCGGATCCTTTCAGATCCTTTTCAAACAGATGGGAAACGGCCAGCGCAGCAAGGCTTGCATCCCCGGCGCCGCTCATGTTGACCGCTTTTGCCGGATATGCCTCGATCATCACCATTTCGTCTGCCGTGCGGGCGATCATGCCATGCGTTCCAAGCGACAGGAACACCTGTCTGACACCCATTTCGCAAAGTTTGGCCGCAGCATTTTGGGCGGATTCCCCGTCTGTGATCTTAATCCCCGAGAGCACCTCCGCCTCGAGCATGTTTGGCTTGATCGTATGCAGTTTTGACAGGTACGGCAGAAACCGTTTTGCTTTCGTGGTCGACACCATATCCGCAAAGATCGGAACCGTAACATGTTCCGTCAGATATTCGATGGACGCTTCCGGCAGGTTGGCATCCATCACAAAAAGGGTTGCCGCATTGATCGCGTCCAGATGTTTTTCAAAATAGGCGGGATCCAGACGTTCGCAGATCTTCATGTCGTTGACAGCCATCGCCATGTTGCCGTCCGGTTCGTTTAGGAACAGATAGACCGCCGTCCCGACATCATTTAAGCGGAGCGCATCCGTCAGGTCATACCCCGCAACCGCCGCCTCTTTTTCGATCATATCCCGGTACTGGTCGTTCCCGTATGCGGTAAGCAGAAAGACCCTCTGCCCCAAAAGCGCCAGATTGTGCGCGATATTACGGCCCACACCGCCCGATGTGATCGTCACGTTTCCGGGATTGGAATCGTGCGGGATCAGCGGCGCAAGCGAGCTTCCGCCGATGTCGACATTCAGTCCGCCTGCAACGGCAATGTACTCTTTTCCCCTTTGCAGCTGTTTTAAGAGATCCTGATAGTCCTCGGGCGTATCCGCATCCATCACGACGGAAGGATCGTTGACATCGATCCATGCAATGTCCGCGCCGGCATCTTTGAGCGCTCCGCGCAGCCCGTCGCGTCCGTTATAGGAAAGGATCGCCGGAAAAATACGTTTTTCGATCAAAACCGGATGGCCGGCTCTTCCATGATAGGATGGTCTGACACAATCCGCATTCCCGGGATTCTGCAGGATCGCACGGTAGATCGCCGCATCCGGAAGCGGAACATCCACCGGTGTCAGCAGGATCGCATCCGCGCTCCGCTGCGCCTCTAAGATCGCAAGTTTTACCGATTCGAGCATCTGCGTCGTGCGGTACTGTGAGTTGTAGAGCAGTTCCACCTTCTCGTCCTTCAGATGCTCTGCAAGTTCGTTGTATTTTGCGCCGGCAACCACCTCGATCCTCTCGATCCCGGCTTCTTTCATCATATGAATGATCCGTTTGATAAACGTTGTGTCCTTAAGCGGAAGCAGGGGTTTGAATTCACCCATTCTGGTAGACATCCCCGCAGCTAAGATCACACCGACCGTCACCCTGCGGCCCGCATTCTGGTGATTTTCTCTGTCCATCTTATGATCCGCCCCGCCTTCAGCCGGCAAGGCTCTCCTGTTTGATTTTTATATGAAAATTCTTAGCAGTTTCCGGTATAGACATATTTCAGGTTTTTCTCTGCCACAGCCTTCAGCCTGTAGATCAGCCCGACATCCGTAGCTTCCCTGTCAAGCATATGAAACTGCGGAAAGAATCTGGAAATATGCAGCGGGATCTCCTCTCCGATCCGCGTATGATCCTTACCCTGCAGCGATGCGATCCAGCCGCTGATCTGCTGCATTTCCTCTTCGCTGTCATTTTCACCCGGAACGATCAGTGTCGTCAGTTCGACATGGCAGAAGGTGACCGCATATCTGATAAATTCCTTTACCATATCAAGATCCCCTTTCAGCACGTCCCGGTAATAGTGCTGTGTAAAGCCCTTCAGATCGATGTTCATCGCGTCCACATAAGGCTCCAGTTCTGTCAGGATTTCCGTCCCGGCGGTCCCGTTTGTTACCAGAACCACCTGCATGCCCCGGTCGTGAATGAGCTTCGCGCAGTCCCTGACATATTCATATCCGATCAGCGGTTCATTGTAAGTAAATGCCACGCCGATGTTTCCGTGTGCTTTGTATCTGAGGGCGCATTCCGCAAGTTCCTCCGGTGTCAGCTCGTCTGCTTCCTTCCAAAAACGCATGGCTGATTCCGACCAGGAGATCTCATGATTCTGGCAGAACGGACAACGCAGATTGCAGCCGTAACTGCCAACGGACAAGATCATGCTTCCCGGATAAAAGCGCCTCAGGGGCTTCTTCTCGATGGGGTCTAAGGCCAGCGAAGTGATCTTCGCATAATTCTTTGCAACGACCTTTCCATCCACGCATCCTCTGACACCGCAGAATCCGGTTTTTCCCTCTTCAATCTCACAATGTCTGAAACAGACGTTACAAACGCTCATCCCTGTCCCTCAAAACGGTTCTCTTTTTACGGAAAAGTCACACCCTGCCTACCGGTGTCTGATGACCTCAAAACGCTGCAGGCTGATCTTTTCACCGGGAGAGATCCCGCCTTTTTGCATCGCGATGGAAACCTGTTCTTCGACCGTATCCACGCCGTCAAGATCCGGCAAAAGCAGTCCTCTTTTATACCCACTGCTGACGATCACACCGTATTTTTTCACATCCAGTTCATCCATGGATGCGATCTCTTCCGGCTCGCTCAATACATCCACATTGATCTCAAGATACTGCAGTTCTTCCGGTTCGATCGGATCAAAACGCGGATCCCTTGTCGATGCGCTGATGGCATTTTCGATGATCTCTTCTGCCACACAGTCCGTTGTCGGCAGGATCGTTCCGATGCAGCCCCGCAGCTTTCCGAATTTATGGATGGAAACGAATGCCCCGGCACGGCTGTTTAGCATCTCTTCCGGAAGATCCTTTGGCACATCGATCTTTTCATCCCGTAAAATATAGCTTTCCAGGGATTTCTTAGCAAGCATCACATAAGCATCGCCCATCTGCTCTTTTCTCCATTTCTTCAGATACCGGTCCAGAAAATGCCTGTCCTCATCGGATCCCTTCGGATAAAAGGTGCAGACACCGTAGCCGACACCCGTCACATCTTCGTGAGACAGTACCGTTGCTTCCACGCGCTGTGCATCAAGCGCACCCGCCATGATCACAAACGAACGATGGCCGCACTCCGCAGCCTTTTCACAGAAGACTTCGTCAAAATCAAGCATCTCCCCGAATGCTGCCCTCCTGCAGACATCCATGATCTTTTCATCATATTGCGGCCCCTCCGGCGCAAATCCGTAAGGCCCGTAATCCTGCAGTTTATGGGAAAGGTCGCCGCTTGCGACAAATACAGCCTTCCGGCCGGTCGCTTCCACCACTTCCCGGATCAGCATCCCCAGTTTATAATGATCCGCAAGCGGAAGGCCTGACAGACCGATCCGTACCAGTTTAAAGTCATTGTATTTCTGCCGGATGAACCACAGCGGAACCATGGTCCCGTGATCCAGCATCGGATCCCTCTCTCCGAGCGTTCCCGCCGGGATATGCCAGTCCCCCGCCATCTTCTCGATCCGTCTGGTCACTTCTTCATCATAGGTTTCCGAAAAACTGATCATGGGAACGCCAAAAGATGCAAAGGATCCTTTTGCGCCTCTTCCCGGGGAAATGTGAAAATAGTCGGCATACATCGTGGCATGCGGACTCGTGAGAATGATCGTTTCCGGCCTTAAGGATGCGATCTCATCGGCCACTCTTTCGTATGAGCGGATCGTATCTCTGACCTGTTCTTCGCTGCCCCTTCCGATCATCGGAACGATCATCGGCGGATGCGGCACCATAAACGCGGCAAGTATCGGCATCTTGATTTCCTCCGTGAATATTATACCACAATCGCGCAGGGGAAAGAACTTTCTGCACGGTTGCGCATACGAACATTTTATGCCACAAAAAGAGACAGCGTCCTGTGACGCTGTCTCAGATCCTTTGTAAGACCGGATCTTATTTTTTCTGCATGAACGGAAGGAGCAGACCCGCCAGTTTCGGGATCGTCATGGTCTGCAGATATACGGATCCGGGACCGGTCAGAACGGTGTCAAACAGTCCCTCTCCACCGAACATCTTATTCTTAAAACCTTTGACCATCTGCGCCTCCATTGTCACGGTGCTGTCCATAAGCGCAACCACACCCGTGTCGCAGACCAGTCTCTCGCCCGGCTGCAGATTGTACTCTTTGCAGTAGCCGTCGATCTCAAAGAATACCAGACCCGGACCGGTCAGTTTCTGCATCAGAAAACCTTCCCCGCCTGCAAGTCCTGTTTTTGCGCTCTTATTCACATGAACGGAAAGTTCCACGCCGGCCGTCGCGCATAAAAAGGCTGTCTTCTGCGCCAGGATCACCTCACCGGGTGCGAGTTCTCTGGCAACGATCCTGCCCGGGAAAGAGGATGTAAACGCGACCTCCGACGGGCCCTGTGCCGTATAGGTGCTCATAAAAAGACTTTCACCTGTCAGCATTCTGCCAAGCGCCTTCCCGGCGCCGCCGCCGGAAGTGGTCTCCGTTACGACATCGCCCCTGCTCCAGGTCCTGCCGCCAACCTCACTGATGATCTTTTCACCGGGATCGAGGGAAACGATCAGAACCGGTAAACTTCCGCCTTCAATTGAATATCTCATGTCTTTTCCTCCTTAAATAACATTTATCTGATGTTTTATATTTTCAGGTCATTCCCATTCTTCATCTTCGAAATACTTGTCGAGGTCAAAATCATCGGAATCTTCGGAATCACT
>JAEEGL013512544.1_pt1 | contig 10131 bp, 10 predicted proteins | sample 9134231 | NCBI WGS metagenome assembly JAEEGL01 (sample SAMN16246548, study PRJNA631951) | gut metagenome | biome: gut microbiome; feature: rumen; material: fiber-attached | host: Bos | place: Iran: Karaj | collected 2018-10
CGTGAAGGCTGCGCCGCAGACCCTGTGCTTGTTGTAGGCGCGGATGCCGCCGAACATGCAGTTCATGCGCCTGACGCAGTCCCCGATGTTGCTGCTGGGGATCTCCCGGTAGGCCTCAATCAGGGAGCTGTCCGGTCTCTCTATCTCAAGAAATGCGCGAAATCCGATTGGCATGGCAGATCCTCCTCAATTGATGTGTGATTCTTAGAACAGTCTACAAAAGGAAAGCGTTTTCGTCAACCGCATCCTGTCGGCTTGACGATCGGATGATCCTCCTGACAGCGGGCCGTCAGGGGGATCGGTCTGTTTATCGGGCCGGTATCAGTAGAAGATGCCGCCGAGGGTGAAGACGCGCAGAGCCGCCATCAAGACGTTGATGCCCACGTTTGCCACGGAGAGCAGGAAGAGGTTCTTGAACATCTTGTTGTTCTCCTCGTTGCTGACCTCCTTGGAGGCGCCGATGGAGGACATGATGATGGCGCCGCCGGTGGACAGGGGGCTGATGGCCGCGGCAAAGGAGGTGGCGGTGACAGCGGCGATCAGCTCCATGTAGTGGACGCTGGGGGCAAACTTCGTGACTACCTCAGAGCAGATCGGGAAGAGGGCGGGCATGACCACGCCGGTGGTGGAGCTGACCCAGGACAGGATGCCGGAGGTGGCGGCGAGGATCGGGGTCGCGGTCTTCGGGCCCATGAGGCCGGTGAGGAAGTCGGAGATCAGGCTGATGCCGCCCAGCTTGTTGATGACGTTGATCAGGGTGCCGACGCCGCAGATGAAGATCAGGGTGCCCCAGGGAATGCCCTTGATGGCCTTCTTCTCGTCGGCCGCGCGAGGAGAACGAGGATGGCGGCGAAGACGAAGGCGGTCAGAGAGAAATAACGTCAATCATGGAGATGATTATTGGTTTATGCTCTCACTGCTGCTGGAAATAGAAGCGGAAAAATGGGCAAGCGATCAGGTGCAGCAATTTGAGAAGGACTTGATATACAAAAACAGGTTCTCGTCGAAACATGAAGTAGTTGACACAATACATAAGCGCAAAAATGTATCGGCTTTAGTCATTCCGCCAGGTAAAACGTACTATAGAGCAAGGATAATCAAGGATTATAACATTGAAAAACTGGCAAAATACTATTTGAAAGAGATTGGAAAAACAGATCAGGAAATAAAAGAAATCTTGAAATCTTTGGATACGGATCGAATAGAAAGGACTTTGTCAAAAGCCCTGTTGCTTCCTAACAATAACCACCAGCAAACTATTCATCCTAATCAAGCAGCATTCCTTCAGGCGCAGAAAAAGTGGAAGAAGAATGTACGGTTTAAAGGATATGCCCAGCACGGGATACGGCAGTCTGTCCGTCTCATAGCGCACGGGGAAGCAGCCCACTCCCTCGGGGAAGGCCGCCCCGTCCTCCGAGCCGAGACCGCAGAGCACCGCCTGCATCTGTCCGAGCCGGTCAAAGCCGCGCACCAGCTCCGTCAGGCAGACGCCGCTGCCGGTGCTGTCCGGCCGCTGCGCCGTCACACTCAGAATGCGCATAATAGCTCCTCCGTTTTAAAAATCCCTGATGATCACATCAGGGATTTTGATTATCAGTTCATTCCACCAGCGCTAGCGGGATCGTCTCGGGCGCGGTGTCATAGGCGGCGATCGCCGCCTCCAGACGGCGGCACAGCGTCTCCCTATCCGCGGGGAGCCTGCCCTTCACACGCAGGGGAACAAAGTCGTGGAGGCCGTCGTACTCCAGCGTCAGGCCCTCCAGTCCCTCCAGCAGACGCAGCTCCTCTATAAGGTTCTCCCGCTCGTCCGCCGGTACATAGCGTCCGGCCAGCACATCCTCATACAGGGGCGCGCGCTTGTGCAGGAAAAGCGAGAAGTTGCAGATGCGCAGCGGCTTTGTGCGCTGAAAGAAGGCCGCGAGCGCGCGGGCGTTCTCCTCTCCCCTGCCGTGTCCGCAGATACCGGTCATGATGTGGGCGTCGTAGCCGATGCCCGCGCGCCGCAGCCGCTCGACGGCCTGCTCCGCCTCGGCAAAGGTGTTGCCCTTGTCCATGGCCGCAAGCACATCCTCCAGCGCGCACTCGATCCCGAGATAGAGATCGGTGACGCCGAGCCCGGCCAGCCGGCGCAGCTCCTCGTCCGTTTTATCCAGCACACTGCGCGCCGTGGCGTCCATGGCGACGCTTTTGCAGTCCGGAAAGGCCGCGCGCACCCGCAGCAGGATCTCCTCCAGCCGCGCGGCCGAAAGCGCAAAGGCGCTGCCGTCTCCGAGAAAGACGCGGCGCGGGCTGCCACCCAGCGCGGCGACCCGGTCCAGCTCCGCCTGGATCTGCTCCAGCGGGAGCGCCCGGTACTGCAGATGCTTGAACAGCATGCAGAAGCGGCAGCGGTTGTAGGCACAGCCCACCGAGACCGGGAGCATGAAGCTGCCGCGCTCCATGGGACTGCGGCAGATCTGGCCTTCGTATTCCATGTGTGTTCCCCCTTCGGCGCGCAGGGCGTCAGTCCTCGTTGAGGAAGACGCGCGTATAGCTGTTCTTCCCCTCCGCGAGGTAAACGGCGTCCAGATCCTCGTCAGCCCACGCCTCCTGAAAGGGCGCGGCAAAACGAACGCAGGTGCCGCAGGAAGCGGAGAGCTTCCTGGGCACCGGCGCCATCGCCGCCTCATGGCCGAGATTCGTCAGCCTGCGCTGGAATTTCAGCGCCCCGAGATGGGTATGGAAGGTGGCGATCTGTTCCATCACTTGATGGTGATTTCAAATTCCCCGCCGCCGAGGTCCTTGTGGGAGACCTTGAAGCCTGCGTTGGTGGCATAGCGGGTCACGTTTTCCAGCGGCGCATTGTCGTCGACCAGCACGGTCACGGGCGCGCCGTTCTTCTCCAGCGCCTTCTTGGTCATGATGACGGGCTGGGGGCAGGCATATCCTCTCGCGTCGACCTTTGTCATGTTCTGTACCCTCTCTTTCTCAGTCGTCTGCCTTCTGGCAATTGGCGAAGGCGATGACCAGCGTAACGATGATGCCGACGATCACGGCGATGTGGCCGTTGGCGGTGGTGCCGTCGCCGGAGGAGGCGAAGCCGAAGTTGTGGCAGAAGGCGGCGCCGACGGTCATGCCGAGCACGGCGACGGTGGCGTCGCTGCTGCCGGAGCCGGCCAGGATCAGCTGACGCAGGGGGCAGCCGCCCAGCAGGACGGAGGCCGCGCCGACCAGGAACATGCCTAGGAAGGCCCAGAGGAAGTTGCCGCTGAGAAGGGTGTTGAAGGCGACGGGCTGTCCGTCAAAGCCCGCCTTGAACTTACCGAGGATCAGATTGCCGACGAGCACGGCGGCGAAGATCGCGATGAAGCCCCAGAGTAGATGGAAGTCCTTGAGCAGGATGGCGTCGCGGATGCCGCCCGCCATGCACAGGCGGGACTTCTGCGCAAGGGCGCCGACCACGAGACCGGCAATAAGCGCCGCGATGACGGGGGCGCGCATGGAGCCGGGGCCCTTCTCGGAGAAGGCGAGCACGCCGGCGCCGGCCAACAGCAGGACAAGCAGGACAACGTTGATCGCGGGCAGAGCATAGCCCTCCAGCTTGGGCATGTTGTAGGCGCGCTTGAAGCTGAAGCCCTTGTTGAGGAAGACGGTGCCGCACCAGACGCCGGCCGCAAAGCCCAGCAAACCGAAGAGCGCGTTGCCGTCGCCGCCGCCGAGACGGATGACCATGCGCAGCGGGCAGCCGAGGAACATCAGCGCGCCGACCATCACGAAGAAGCCCAGCACGAAGCGGCTGACCGGGGCGGAGCCGCCCTTGGATCTGAACTCGCCGCCGATGAGCGCCATAGCCATCGCGCCGAGCACGATGCCGATGATCTCGGGACGGATGTACTGGACGACGGGGGCTGTGTGCATCTTCACGCCGCCCGCGATGTCGCGAATGAAGCAGGCGATGCAGAAGCCCATGTTGCCGGGGTTGCCGAGGGCGGTCAGCAGGACCGCGGCGGCGCCGACCACCAGACCGGTCACGATGACCAAGAGATGCGGTTTCAGTTTAGCCATAATGACAATCCTTTCTTTTCTCACCGAAGTGATGATTACTCCGTCAGGATGGGGATTGCAGCCTGTCCCCGGTTCCGCCGAAGCTCCCATATTACACGCGCCCGGCAAAGTCAGCCTCAATGCCGCACGCGAAACAGGACAAAAGGAATTTCATCATATGGAGTTGTACTGTTATCCGACAGAACAGCTTGTTTTTTTCATGCCGTCTTATCGGCTGACAGTATTAAAAAACAGGAAACGCATCCGGAGACACATTTCCTGTTTGTGGCGAGAGTAGGTGGGAATCGAACCCACCCAAGCAGGCTGCTGCTTATACTGGTTTTGAAGACCAGAGGGCACACCAGTCACCCTTCTACTCCCATGTACAGCCTGAAAACACGCTTACCCTCGAAAAATAGTATAATCTCGCTCACCGAAAAAGTCAACAGCTATTTCTCGGAGAAGGCCTGCGCCTGTCAAGGCGGCGTTTTCCGGAGCCGGCGCCTTCGCCGGCTCCGGATCGGAGCTCAGGATTTCTTCGGGATAAGCACCCGCACGTCGCCGACCTTTTTGGTGATCTTCTGGCTGTCAAAATAGTCGAGGAACAGCAGCGCGAACTTGCGGGAGACCCCCAGGGCCGTCCGGTAATCGGCCAGGGTGAGCTGCGGGTTTTTGGCGAACATCTCGTTGAGGATCCGCAGGGCGTCCTTATAGGCCTCCGTCGTGACGGAGACATTGGGATTGAGCGCCATGAGCGTCCCGTCCTGGTGCATCCTGGCCTGCACCTGTTTAAAGAGCTTGGGCTGCTTTGCAAACTGCTCGGCGAGCTCCGCGTTGCTCATGGGCTCCTTGCCGAAGTCCCTGTACATCTGGCCGAGCTTTTCCTGCATGGCGGTCTGCTCGGGCGAAAACGCGCTTTCAAACTCGCTGTGCGCCACGAAGCTGCCGCTTCGCCGCAGGCCGCCCGCCTTTTCGAAGTACTCGAAGAAGGCGTCGGAGGTCTTGGGCGTGGCGGCGAACACGCGCTCGCGCAGCTCCGCAAGCTGCATCCCCTCTGCCAGCGACTGCTCCTCGTGGAAGGTCTTCAGAAGCTGCTCGATGTTCAGCCACACGCGGTCCAGACAGGCCTTCGTCACATAGCCGCCCCGGATGTTCACGATCTTCCCGGCCTTGCTCAGTTCCTTGAGGGAGCGGTGCACCTCGCCGGCGGACAGGCCGCTCTCGGTGGCGAGATCGCGCTCCTGCGGGAGGGCGCAGCCCGCGTCCTCCACGAGCTGCAGCACGCGTTCGATCGGCGTGCCGGCCAGGCGCCTGAGCCGGTCGATCACATTCGGGTCATTGCGCTTGAGGCGCTGGGACTGCATGTCCAGGATCTGTCCGCCGCCGACGGTCACCATCGGGGAGAAGAAGCGGATGATGAACTTGTCCAGATTGCGGGCCGTCAGGGTCTCGTTGAACATGATCATGGCGTAGCCCTGCTCGCCCGCGTTGAGGGCGTTGCAGTCGAGCAGACGGAGCTTGCCCACCAGCTCCTGCGTGCCCTGATAGAAGTGGATGCGCGAGGCGTTTTTCACGCTGAAGGCGGCGTCCTTCGTCATCTGCAGGGAGACGGCGATGCGGGTCGACAGCTGCATGGAGCCGGGCTTGGCCACGGTGCAGCCGCGGTCAATGTCGTTTTTGTCCACGCCGCTGAGATTCACGGCCGTGCGCATACCGGGGCCGACGTGCTCCTGCTTGACCTCGTGATGCTGGAGCTCGCGCGCCTTGGATGCGATGTTCTGGGGATAGATCATGACGTTCTCCCCCACGCTCAGCTCGCCGTCCATCATCGTGCCGGTGACAACGGTGCCGAAGCCCTTGATGGAGAACACGCGGTCGACGGGGAGACGGAAGGGCTTGTCCGCGACATGCTCCTCCAGTCCCGCCACCATCTCCATGATCTTGTTCTTCAGCGCGTCGATGCCCTCGCCCGTGAAGGCGGAGACGGGCATGACCGGGGCGTTTTCAAGGAAGCTCCCCTTCAGGTGCTCGGCCAGATCGTCCTTGACCATCTCGATCCACTCCGGGTCGGCCATGTCGATCTTGGTCAGCACCACAATGCCGTGCTTGAGCCCCAGCAGGGACAGGATCTCCAGATGCTCCTTGGTCTGGGGCATAAAGCCCTCGTCCGCCGCAACCACCAGCAGCACCATATCCATGCCCGCCGCGCCCATGAGCATGTGCTTGATGAGCTTCTCATGGCCGGGAACGTCGACAATGCTGGCGATTTGGCCGTTGGGGAGCACGAACTCCGCAAAGCCGAGCTCGATGGTGATGCCGCGTGCCCGCTCCTCCTTGAGCCGGTCGATGTGCCGGTGGGAGGCCGCGCCCTCGGTCAGGGCGTTGGTGAGACAGGATTTGCCGTGGTCGATGTGACCCGCGGTCCCGATAACGATATGCTTCATACGCGCCTCCCTGCTGCCGATACGTACAGCGTCCGCACCGCTTCCGCCACTTCCTCCGCTTCCCCCTCAAAGAGGGTGCGCGCCGAGAACAGCAGCCCGTCGCGGCTGACACGGGCGATGACCGGCACGCTCATACCGTGCAGCAGCGCCTCCGCTCTCTCCGGCGTGAGCCCCGGGATCTGTACCGCGACGGCCGCGCCGTCGAGCAGCACCCCCGCCATGGAGCCGCCGCCCGCCTCATCCTTGACGGGGACGACGCGGACATCAACGTCCGGCGCCCGCTCCGCGATAAGCCAGCGCAGGCGCTCCGCCGTCTCGCGGCAGGCCTCCTCCGTCTTCGAGAGCATGGCGAGGGCCGGGATCTTCTCCCGGGCAAGCTTCGGGTCCCGGCAGTACTGCAGGGCGATCTCCAGCGCCGCCAGCGAGAGCTTGTCGATGCGCAGCATGCGCGTGAGCTGGTTTTTCTTGATACGCTCGACGTATTCCTTTTTACCTATGATGATGCCGCACTGGGCGCTGCCCAGCAGCTTGTCGCCCGAGAAGCTGACGACGTCCGCGCCCTCGCGCAGACTCGTCCAGACGGCGTTCCCGGCGTGCAGGCCCATGGTCTCGGGCGGGAAGAGGAAGCCGGAGCCCTGATCGTGCAGGACGATGCCGCCGCGCTTATGGGCGATCTGCGCCAGCTCTCCGGCGGAGACGGATTCGGTAAAGCCGCTGATGACGAAATTGCTGGTATAGACCTTCAGCAGCAGCTCCGCGCCCAGCTCGTCCATGGCGCGCTCGTAATCGCGCACGTGGGTCTTGTTGGTGCAGCCGATCTCCACCATCTCCGCGCCGCTCTCGTACATGATCTCGGGTACGCGGAAGGAGCCGCCGATCTCCACAAGCTCTCCCCGGGAGACGGCCACCTTTTTGCCGCGGGCCAGGGTGTTGAGCATCAGGAAGACGGCGCCGGCGTTGTTGTTGACCACCATGGCGGCCTCGGCGCCGGTCAGCTCGCACAGCAGCTTTTCCACATGATCGTAGCGGCTGCCGCGTCTGCCCTTTTCCAGATCGTATTCCAGATTGCAGTAGCCGCGGCTCAGGGCGGCGACGTGGGCAGCGGCAGCCTCACCCAGCGGGGCGCGGCCCAGATTGGTGTGCAGCACCACGCCGGTGGCGTTGATGACGCGCTTGAGATGGTGGATGTGCCCCTCCTCCAGCCAGCGGAGAACGGTCTCTTCAATCTCGGCGGGGCAGGGGATGCTGTCGATGCTGTCCTCCAGCGCTTTGCGCCGCAGCTCGTCCAGGCAGGCCTGGACAGTGGCCTTCACAAAAGCGTAGGGATAACGCTCCTGCGCCGCTTTCAGCGCCTCGCGGGACAGGATGACGTCTGTTTTCGGAATCTGCCGAAGCAGCTTGGAACTCATGTCTGACACCTCATCTGTTGATTTGCGGAGAGTGGGTTATTTTGCCCGGATGTATACCCCGTCAAAAGCGGACAGGATGCCGATCCGGGCGGCGGGCACGCCGCTGTCGCGCAGACGGCGCAGCAGCTCCTGCGTGTCGCTCTCGTCCACGGCGAAGAGCAGTCCGCCCGAGGTCTGCGGGTCGAGCATGATGTCGGCGATCGCCACCTCGACAGAGCTCAGGTCGAGCTTGTCTCCGAAGTGCTTGCGGTTGCGGTACATGCCGCCCGGGATCATGCCCATGCGCGCCATCTCTACAACCTTCGGCAGGATGGGCAGATGATCGCCCCGGACCGTTGCGGTGAGGCCGCTGCCCTCCGCCATCTCGCACAGGTGCCCGGCCAGGCCGAAGCCTGTGATGTCCGTGCAGGCATGGATGCGCAGGCCCTTCGCGCACTCCGCTCCATAGCGGTTGAGCGTGCGCATGGCGTCGACGGCGGGCTGCAGCTCCGCCTCAGAAATCATCTCGCCCTTGAAGGCCGTGGTCAGGATGCCGGTGCCGAGCGCCTTGGTCATGACCAGCACGTCGCCCTCGCGGGCGGTGTTGTTGGCAAGGATCGCCTTCGGGTGGACCGTGCCGGTGACGCACATGCCGTATTTCGGCTCCTCATCGGTGATGGAGTGGCCGCCCGCGATGGTGCAGCCGGCCTCCATGGCCTTGTCCGCGCCGCCTCTGAGGATCTCCCCCGCCGCCTCGAGTCCGAGGCAGTTCGGAAAGCACAGCAGGTTCAGGGCGAAGACGGGCGTGCCGCCCATGGCGTAGATATCGGAGATCGCGTTGGCCGCGGCAATCTGTCCGAACACATAGGGGTCATCCACCATCGGCGGGAAAAAGTCCACCGTCTGCACGACGGCGAGCTCGTCGCTGATCTTGTAGACGCAGGCGTCGTCCGAGGAGTCAAAGCCGACCAGAATGTTTTGATTGGGGATCCTGGGGATTTCGCGCAGGACCTGCGCGAGCGCTCCCGGCGGGAGCTTGGCCGCTCAGCCGGCCGCGGCGACCATTTCGGTCAGCCGTTTCTTTTCCGCCACGTCGACACCTCCTCTCGTCATGTATCAAAGCTTCCCGGTCAGTATAGCATACATTGGCCGGGAAGGGAATCTCATATTTGTGCTTTATGAATCCAGCGCCAGCGTGCGGATGGCGCGGACGGCATAGTCGATCTCGTCCTCGGTCGTGGCGTAACCGAAGGAAAAGCGCACCGTGCCCTGCGGGAAGGTCCCCAGCGTCCTGTGGGCGTTGGGGGCGCAGTGCAGGCCGCAGCGGGTCAGGATGCCGTAGTCCTTCTCCAGTCTGTAGGCGATCTCGCCGTTGTCCCCGTCTGTAAAGTCCAGCGACACGACGCCCACCTGCTGCTTCGGATCGGCCGGTCCTGCCACGCGCAGGGGCAGCCCCCGCACGCCGTTGAGAAAGCGCGCGGTCAAAGCCTCGTCGTGGGTTTTCAGTTTGTCGATCCCCCGCTCCAGAATAAAGCCGAGGGATTTGTGCAGCCCGAAGGCGCCGGGCAGGTTGACCGTGCCGGATTCAAAGCGGTCGGGCATGTAGTCCGGCTGGAGCTCACTGTCGGAGGCGGAGCCGGTGCCGCCGGTGACGAGGGGGCGGAGACGGGAGGCAAACGCCTCGTCCAGCAGCAGCGCGCCGATGCCCTGCGGACCGAGAAGGCCCTTGTGGCCGGGCACGGAGAGCGCCGCCAGATGCAGCGCGCCGAAATCGATGTCGCGGTGTCCGCCGGTCTGCGCGGCGTCGACCGCCAGGGGGATGCCGCGCGCATGGCAGAGCGCCGCCGTCTCCTCCAGCGGGAAGATCGTCCCGCTGACATTGGAGGCGTGGTCCACCAGCACGAGCTTCGTATTCTCCCGGATAAGCGGCAGCAGGTCCGTCGCTCTCGTGCGGCCCGCCCGGTCGGCCGGGATGCGGGAAAACTCCACGCCCCGCGCCTTCAGCTCCATAAGCGGGCGCATAACGGCGTTGTGCTCCATGCTGCTGACGATCACGTGATCGCCGGGCCCGAGAAGGCCCAGCAGGATCTGGTTCAGGCCGTAGGTGTGGCCGGGAGTGAGGATGACCTCCGCTACCTTCCCCGGAAAATGGAAAAGCTCCTTGAGGCGCAGGCGCGTCTCAAGGACGGTCATGGCGGCGGCGCTGGCTTTTCCGTAGGTGCCGCGGTTGACGTTCGCCCCGTTGTGCAGGAGGTAGGCCGCCCTGGCCTCCCCCA
>JAEEGL013699345.1_pt1 | contig 10131 bp, 6 predicted proteins | sample 9134231 | NCBI WGS metagenome assembly JAEEGL01 (sample SAMN16246548, study PRJNA631951) | gut metagenome | biome: gut microbiome; feature: rumen; material: fiber-attached | host: Bos | place: Iran: Karaj | collected 2018-10
ATTCCTCTCCCTCCCAGTTGAGATCCGGGAGTTTGGGATCGATAAGATCCTTCTCGTCGGCCTCGGGCACTGTCTCCGCGGAGGTCTGGGCCGCGGCGTCGGTGTCATCGACCGGCGTCTCGGGCTTCGCGCAGCCGAAGAGGGCGGCCAGCATCAGCGCCGAAAGCAGCAGGGCGGCGGTTCTTGTCAGGGCCTTCATATTCTCTCTCCTTCTCCTTAACTATGTTTATTAAATTTTATAACCGCATAACATTTTAGCATAACGCGGCGGGCGTGTCAATATTTTTTTGCCTTTCGACAGCAAAGGGGCTGTTTAAAAACTCGCTTCACGAGTTTTTGAACAACCCCTTTTTTGGCAGTCGTTTATGACTGGCTTCTTTTTACTCTCGCCTGCCATTTGAGGCGGTTCTCGGTGTTGAGTATCCGCTTGCGGAGTCTGATCGACTTCGGAGTGACCTCTATCAGTTCGTCGTCGGCGATGAACTCGATCGCCTCTTCAAGGCTGAATATCACGGGGGGCGTGAGGATGAGTTTTTCGTCGGCTCCGGTGGATCTGACGGCGGTCAGGTGCTTCTCCTTGCAGGGATTGAGCGTGATGTCCTCCTGCTTGGGGCATTCGCCGACGACCTGGCCTTCGTAGACCGGTACGCCGACCCCGAGGAACATCCTTCCTCTGTCCTGGCAGTTGTACAGGCCGTAGGAGGTGGTGATGCCGTCTTCGCTCGCGACGAGCGATCCGGTGAACCGCATGGTTACTTCGCCCTTGTACGGCTCGTAGCGCTCGAATACCGAGTTCAGTATGCCTTCGCCGCGGGTGTCGGTCATGAATTTCGAGCGGTAGCCGAACAGACATCTCGTCGGGATCAGATATTCGAGCCGCGACCTGCTTCCGTGGGAGGTCATCTCGGTCAGTTCGCCTTTGCGCTGGCCGAGTTTTTCTATGACCGCGCCGACGTATTCGGCGGGGACGTCGATCGTGACGTGTTCGACAGGCTCGCACTTTACGCCGTCGATCTCCTTGAAGATGACGCGCGGGGTGGAGCAGCAGACTTCGTAGCCTTCGCGGCGCATCGTCTCGATGAGTATCGAGAGGTGCATCTCGCCTCTGCCCGCGACGAGGAAGTTGTCGGTAGTCTGGCCGTCGGAGACGCGCAGCGAGACGTCCTTGAGCAGCTCGCGGTAGAGCCTGTCGCGGATCTGCCTCGAGGTGACGTATTTGCCCTCGCGGCCGGCGAACGGACTGTCGTTGACCGAGAAGGTCATCTCGAGGGTGGGCTCGCTGACCTTGACGAACTCGAGCGGCTCGGGGGCTGACGCAGCGCACACGGTGTCGCCTATCGTGATGTCGGAGGCGCCCGAGAAGGCGACGATATCGCCTACGGTCGCTGATTCTACGGGTATCCTCTGAAGTCCGTCGATCTGGTAGAGCGACACCACTTTCGCACGGCGGGGCCGCTCGTTCGAGTGCCAGTTGCAGATCGATACATCCATGTTCTGACGGAGCACTCCGCGCTCGATCCGTCCGATGCCGATCCTGCCGACGTAATCGTTGTAGTCGATCGACGACACCAGCATCTGCAGGTCGCCGTCCGCGTCGCCCTCGGGGGCGGGGATATAGTCGAGGATCGTGTCGAAGAGCGGCTTCAGGTCGGTGCCGGCCTCGTCGGGGGAGAGCGACGCCGTGCCGGCTCTGCCCGAGCAGAAGAGCATGGGGCTGTCGAGCTGGGCGTCGGTTGCGTTGAGGTCGATCAGAAGCTCGAGGACCTCGTCCACGACCTCGTAGATCCTGGCGTCGGGCTTGTCGATCTTGTTGATGACGACTATGATCGGATGATTGAGCTCGAGCGCCCGCTGGAGCACGAATCTCGTCTGGGGCATGGGGCCTTCGGCCGCGTCGACGAGCAGCAGGACTCCGTTGACCATCTTCAGAACGCGCTCGACCTCGCCTCCGAAGTCGGCGTGCCCGGGGGTATCGACGATATTGATCTTTACATCTTTATAGTGTACGGCGGTGTTCTTCGCGAGGATGGTGATCCCGCGCTCCCGCTCGATGTCCCCCGAGTCCATGACGCAGGTGACAGTCTCCTGATTGTCTCTGAATATGCCGCCCTGCTTGAGCATCTCGTCGACCAGCGTGGTCTTACCGTGGTCGACATGGGCGATTATAGCGATATTCCGAAGATCGTCTCTTTTTACTCTCATTTCCTAGCCTTTCGTACGCAAACACGTGAAACGTTTCATGAAAAATACATTATATTATATCACATTTTGCGCGGAAATGGAAGGAAAAGCTGCATTGCGGTCAAAAAAAGGCCTTTCCGCGGCGCGGGGCGGCAATTCTGCCGCCCCGCGCGACGGAAAGGTCTGTATTTACCCGCGGGACACGGACCGTCACATTGAGTGCAGTCCGCGCCGGGGGTGTCATTTCTTCCTGTAGCGTTTCCCGGTCTGTTCGAGATAGACCGCCATGGCCTGGGTCCAGTCGGTCTGTATGATGTCGTAGCCGCGGTCGGCGAGCCAGCCCCACCCGTAGTCGGGCGAGACGGTGAAGGAGGTGTCGTCGGAATGACCGCCCGCGAGCTGGGTCCTGTAGTTGTATATGATCGCGTTGGCCCAGACGAGCTTCCCGTCGGCATGGAGCCTGTCGATGAACTCGCGGGTGCCGACGCCCTCGTTCTCGTCCTTGAATACGACTTCGGCTCCGACGTAGTTGATGTTTCTGGCCTTCAGCTCCTCGTGGACTCCGCCTTCCTCTTTCAATATAGGAAGGAAGCAGACCTCGGGGGCGTATTCCTCGACGATGTCGAACAGCTCCTTCTTTGGGGAGGACTTGACGACTATCTGGTCGAGCATCCCGTGCGCCTTTATGGCGTCGGCGATCTCCTTCGGGTTCTCCCAGAACTTGTCGACGTTGATGTAGCAGCGGCCCTTGAAGCGGTCGAGGACCTCGTCGAAGGTGCAAAGCGGGAACTGGGTGAAGTCGCGGTCGTAGTTGACGTAGCGGAGCCGGCGGATCTGTTCGTCGGTCAGCTGCCAGATCGAAGTCATCCCCTCGGGGCCGGAGTAGTTGAGGTGTCTCTGCTCCATCTTGGGGTGGAGGATCCAGAGGGTGCCCTCGGCGCTCTTGCTGACGTCGACTTCTATCATGTCGGCGCCGTGCGAGACCGCTATCTCGTATGCCGTTATGGTGTTGCAGGGTATGTTGCCGCCGGACTCGCCGCGGTGCGCGGCTATGATGATCCGCTCGGAGGCGTCGCGTCTCAGATCGAATGACATTTTCATTTATCCTTTCTTCCGTTATAATGCAAGGATCAGCTCTTGATCTGCTGTTTTTTGAAGATTCCGAACGACAGCACCGCGAAGACCGCGGTGATCGCCGACATCCAGATGATGCCGGTGACGAGGCTGAAGTCGGAGCCGGAGACCGTCCCGCCGAGTATCTCTTTGGCGAGCGCGCCGGTCGTTATGCCTGAGATGCCCGTCCCGCCGCCCTGTATGAACCGGTCGAGCGGAGTCCCTGTGAATACCGACAGATCGGAATAGGGAAGAGGAGTATAAGCTATGAATTTTATACCCTCGGAGTAGGCGACGAAGCATATCATCTGCATAGCGGACATGAAATAGTTGAGGATGAGCGGCAGCGCGATCGCGAGCGGAGTCTTCCTCACCGCGACCGACAGCATGAACGCCAGCGATACGGCGGGCAGGAGCGACAGGACGTCGATGAAGAGCAGGGCGATGTCCGAGAGTATGAAGACGACTCCGAACGGTCTGCCGAAGGCGTAGTAGAGGTCGGACCTGAACAAGTCCCCGAACCCGTGGAGCAGCGCGTCCATGACGAATGTGACGGCGAAGGCCGCAGCCAGCATCGCGCCCCAGACGATGAGGATCGCGAGGATCTTGGAGGCGAGGATGGCGGTGCGTTTGCGGGGCCTTATGAGCAGCAGCCTTATCGTACCGCTGCCGTGCTCGGAGGCCACGCTCGTGCCGGCAATGACGGTCACGATCAGCGCGGAGAGCGACACGGCGATCGACAGGTGCGACTGGAATGCCGCTCTCGACGAATCTTCCACGGTGTCACGGCTGACGACGCCCCGCCGGAGGCTGTACAGGCCGGTGTCTCTGGCCGCGACGGCCTGTTTCTCCGATTCTGCCAGCGCTTCGGTGTATTTCTTGTAGTCCTTGAAACCGAGTGAGAGGTTCGGTTCGGTCTCGAAGGTCTCCGAATCGACGGGTACGTCGCCCGGAATCGACTTTGACGCCGCGCAGACCGCCATTGCGGTCTTGTATTCCCATCCGCCGAATTCGCTTCCGCTGTCGCGGAGGCGGGTCAGCGCGAAGATCACGCTGTCCTTCTGCTCGAGCGATTTTTTCAGTACCTCGCGGGAGTAGAGCAGTTCCTTGTCCTTCGGTGAGGTCTTAAGAGCGTCTTCGACAGACTGCAGCTGCTTTTTTTCCGAGGCGTAGTTATCCTCCTCATCCGATACAAGGTCGGAGTAGTATACGCGGATGTCGAAGTTGCGGACCCTGTTCTCGATACCGGCGATCTTCGCTGAGATGTCGGTATAGATCCTCACGAGGACTTCGGGAGTGATATAGTCCGAAAGATCGGCGTTTTCGACATATCCGTATTTGTCTTCCGTCAGATCCGGGACGCCGGTGCCTTCGCCGGTACCCGGGCCTTCGGGCTCTGTCTCGTCGGGGAGGCCGTAAGCTTCGGCATAGCACTCATTTATGATGCGGATCTGCCCCCAGTCGTTCTCGCGGAGCTTCCCGTAGGTGCATCTGCCCGCATAGATGTAATCGACCGCGTCCCGCGCGCTGTAAAGCTCGCGCAGGCTGTCGAGATAGACCGAGGCCTCGACCGACCTGTTGCCGAGCCCGAGGTCCCGGAAGTAGGCGTATGACTCGTACCGGCCCTTGTAGAATGCCGCGCCGGAGAAGTCGCCGTTTTCCTCGTAGAGACTTATCAGTTCGAGGTAGCTGTCATAGTCCTCCGTGAAGGAGATTCTGTTGATGATCAGGTCCAGTCCCCGGGTGGCGAGAGGAACGATTATGAGAAGCGCGGCAAAAATGATGAGGAAGATCCGGACGCTGATCTGCTTCGTGATCTTGATCAGCTCGTTCGCGATCAGCGGTCTGATTCCTTTCCCGGCTGCTGTTTTCATCATGATCTGCCTCCCGGAGCATACTCCGAGGTCATCGAGAGGAAGACCTCTTCTATCGAATGTCTGGCCGAACTCACCGAGTATACCCTGACTCCGGCGTCGCAGAGGGCGTAGATCAGGTCGGGTATCTTCTCACGCTCGGTCTGGCCGGTGAGCTTTGACGGATCGTCGGTCCTGTACGACTCTAGGAACGGCGGAAGATTTTCCGCGGTGGAGGGGTCTATCTCGACAGTGATGAGCGGTCCGGCTCCGCTTCCGGCGTTGCGGACCTCTTCGATCGTGAGGGTGTCGAGCAGGATACCGTTGTTGATGATGCCTATCCGGTCGCAGATGAGGTCGAGCTCCGCCAGCTGGTGGCTAGAGATGAATACGGCGACGGACTCCCTGTGAGCGAGCTCGCGGAGGGTGTCGCGCAGGTCCTTGATCCCCGCGGGATCGAGGCCGTTGGTCGGTTCGTCGAGGACGAGCAGGCGGGGTTTGTTGAGCAGTGCCTGGGCGAGGCCGAGGCGCTGACGCATTCCCAGAGAGTATTTGGCGATCTTGTCGTCGATGCGGTCGGAAAGACCGACGAGAGCGGCGACCTCCTCTATCCTTCCGGGACCGATGCCGCCGTACATGCGGGCATACTGCTCGAGGTTCTCGCGCCCGGTGAGATACTTGTACATCTCGGGGTTCTCGATGATCCCGCCTATGTATCCCATCGCCGCCTCGAAATCGTCTGTGACGTCGTGTCCGCATATGCGGATGCTGCCCGATTCGATCCGGAGCAGTCCCAGCATCAGCTTGATGGTCGTGGTTTTGCCCGAACCGTTCGGACCGAGGAAGCCGAAGACCTCGCCGGGATAGACGTTCAGCGTGATGCTGTTGAGTATCTGCCGGCCGCCGAGCTTTTTCGAGATCGAGCTGATCTCGAGTACCGGGGTCTTTACGTTGTCCATTTTCTTCCGGGTACCTCCTTTTCCGTCAAATTAGTTCTTTTTCGCCAAATTCGTATCTGTTTCCGCAGAAGCGGCAGACGACCTCGAGACTGCGGGGCTTGCCCTCGGCCTCCTGTTCGTCGAGCATCTTCCGGATGTCGCTCTCCTTCACCGTCTTCAGTGCGGCGAGGGTGCGTTCGCGCGAGCATGTGCAGCGGTATTCGGGAGAGCTCTCGTCGAAGACGTCGTATTCTATCCCCGTCATGGCGATATCCGCGACATCCTTCACCGACATCCCCGACGCGAAGAGCGAGGAGATCTCGCGGAGCGCACGGCTGTTCTCTTCGAGGAGCGGGATGAGTCCCGGGTCGGCGTATGGCAGCAGCTGCACGAAGACCCCGCCGGCTGCGAGGCACCGCCTGTCGCGGCCTATGAGCACGCCCAGCGCGCATACGGTGGGCACCTGTTCGCTCACGGCGTAGTATTTGGCTATGTCTTCGGCGATCTCTCCGCTGACGAGCTCGACCGACCCGGTGTAGGGGTCTCCGTCTCCGCTGTCGCGGATCACGCTCAGCATGCCGCGTCCGACTGCTCCACCCACGTCGAGCTTCCCGTTCGCCTTGAGTGGCAGATCGACGCCGGGGTTCTGTATGTACCCCCTGACGCTGCCCTTCCAGTCGGAGACCGCGATGACCCGCCCCGCGGGGCCGTCGCCGCCGAGCGAGAGGGTGAGGCTGTCGGTCTCCTCCTCGCCGCTCATCGATCCCATCACAGATGCTGCCGTGAGCAGTCTGCCGAGCACGGCGGAAGCGAGGGGAGAGGTCAGGTGGCGGCAGATGGCGGCGTCGACTATCGGCGTGCTGTCTATGACGAACACGCGCGCGGAGCCGTCGGCCGACATCCCGCGCAGGAGAGCTGCGCCCTTCATTGCTCAAGCCCCATGTACGGGAAGATGCGGTATATGTCGCCGGCTCCCATCACGACGACGGCGTCGCGCTCGCCGACCTCGCCGGCAAGCGATCCGGCGATCTGTTCGAGCGAGGGCAGATATACGGCTTTTTCGCCTACCGCGGCGGCGAGCTTCTCGGAGCTGACTCCGAACGTCTCCTTTTCGCGGGCGGCGTAGATGTCGGCCGGATACGCCCTGTCAGCCTGACGCAGAGCCGAGGCGAAGTCGTCGAAGAGACGGTAGGTACGGCTGTATGTGTGGGGCTGGAAGACGCAGAAGACGCGGCTGTAGCCCATGTCGCGGCAGCCCGAGAGCGTCGCTCTGATCTCGGTGGGATGATGTCCGTAGTCGTCGTAGACGTCGGCACCGTGAAATTTGCCCTTGTACTGCATCCTGCGGCCGACTCCTCCGAATCCGGAGAGCCCCGCGGCGACGCGCAAAGGATCGAGCCCGCATACCGAGGCGGCCGCGAAGGCAGCCAGGGCGTTCGCGATGTTGTGCCTGCCGGGGACGCCGAGATCGATGTGCGCCGCGATCTTTCCGCCCGTCATGACGTCGAAAGAGGGAAGTCCGCGCGAGAGATCGATGTTCGCGGCCTGGAAATCGGCCGGATCCTCCTCATCGTCCTCGCCCCGCTCGCGCGAGCTGAATGTCACTATCCGCCCGGGATATGTGCCGAGCGCGAGCTTTATGTTCTTGTCGTCGCTGTTGATTATCGCCGCTCCGCCGGGGCCCGTGAGGGCGGCGAAGCTGGCGAAGGAGCGCCTGACCTGAGTGATGTTCTTGAAATAGTCGACATGGTCCATCTCTATGTTCAGGATCACGACGACCGACGGAGCGAAGTCGAGGAATGAGTCCATGTACTCGCATGCCTCGAAGATGAATCCGCTGTCGCTGCCGATGCGGTAGGTGCTGTCGCATTCGGGCATGACGGCCCCGCAGAGCACGGTGGGATCTCCGCCGGCGGCGAGGAAGGCGGTGCCGCACATGGCGGTGGTGGTGCTCTTGCCGTGCATTCCCGAGATGCCTATGCGGTATTTGTACGCGGTCATTATGTATCCGAGCTAGTCGGCCCTGGAGATGCAGGGTATGCCGCGTGCCAGGGCGGCGGTGTACTCCGGGTTGTCGGGCGAGATCGCGACAGTGTATACCACGGCGCCGAATCCGGCGACGTGGGAGGCGTCGTGCGAGTAGTGGACGGTTATGCCCTCGTTCTCAAGCTTCTCGGTGAGCGCGGTCTGTGTCCTGTCGGAGCCGGCGACCGCGTATCCGCGGCGGAGGCTGATCTCGGCGAGCGACGACATGTTGACGCCGCCTATCCCTATGAAAAATATCGATCTGACTTCGCGCATGATCTTTCCGATCGCGGCGGGTCCGTAATGTGTGTTTGGAGTGGACATCCTGTGCCCTTTTCCTTTCCCGGTTAATGAACTTGTGTGAGAAGCGGATCCCGTCTGAATGACGGTGAACAGAGAGACCAGGTCAGACGAGCCTGCCCATGTCAGACGAACCTGCCCTGGACGGACGGGCTGTTCTCGGCCTCGAGCTCGGCCAGCTTCGCCGCGCTGATGAGCACGTTGCGTGGCTTCGTGCCGTTTGCCCCCGAGACGAATCCCAGGGCCTCCATGCGGTCGATGATCTTCGCTCCGCGGCCGAAGCCGATCGAGAGCTTGCGCTGGAGCAGGGATGTGGCGACCGTCCCGTTTTCGACGGCGATGTGGAGCGCCTGGTTGAAGAGCTTGTCCGCCTCCTGATTGAACTCGGCGGGTTCGTCGTCCTGCTGGCCCTTGCCGCGGCTGTCGTCGGCGGTGAGACGGTCGGTCTCGCGGTCGATGTCGCTGATGAATTCGCGGTCGTACTCGACTTCCGCGCAGTTCTGCTTGATGAACGTCGTCACGGCGCGCACCTCGTCGTCGGCGACGAAGGCGCCCTGTATGCGCAGCGGCTTCTGGGCTCCGATCGGCGCGAAGAGCATGTCGCCCTTGCCTATGAGCTTTTCGGCGCCGGCTATATCGATGATTATCCTGGATTCGACGTTGGAGACGACCGAGAAGGCGATCCTCGAGGGGATGTTGGCCTTGATCAGACCGGTGATGACGTTGACCGACGGCCTCTGAGTGCCTATGATCAGGTGGATACCGGCGGCTCTGGCCTTCTGTGCGAGCCTGATTATACTCGTCTCGATCTCGGCTGGCGTCGACATCATGAGGTCGGCGAGCTCGTCGATGATGATCACTATCTTGGGAAGCGGGATGAAGTCGGGATCGTCCTCCGCCATGAACTTGTTGTAGCCGTCGATGTCGCGGGCGCCGATGTCCTCGAAGAGCGAATAGCGGTGCTCCATCTCGTTCACGGCGGCGTTGAGCGTGCCGGCGGCCCGCTTCATGTCGGTCACGACGGGCACCTTGAGGTGCGGCAGACCGTTGTACATGCCCATCTCGATCTTCTTCGGGTCGATCATGATGAACTGGAGCTCGTCGGGCCTCGCCTTGTACAGGAGCGAGAGGATGATGCAGTTGAGGCAGACCGACTTACCCGAACCGGTGGTACCGGCTATGAGCAGGTGCGGCATCTTGCCTATGTCGAAGAAGACCATGTTGCCGCCGACGTCCTTGCCGAGGCAGGCCGACAGCTTTCCGGTCATCGACCTGAATTTGTCGGATTCTATGAGCTCGCGGATGAAGACGGTCGCTCTGACCTGATTCGGAACCTCGACGCCGATCGCGTTCTTGTTGGGGATCGGGGCCTCCATCCTTATCGTCGCGGCGAGCTCAAGGGCTATGTCGTCGGCCAGCGAAGCGATCGAACGTACGCGCGTGCTGGCTTCGGGGTAGAGTTCGTAGCGGGTGATCGTGGGACCGCGCGAATAGCCGATCCGCTTTATCTTTACGTTGAACGCGCTGAGCTTGTTCATCAGTTTCTGCGCGTTCTCGTTGAGTTCCGATTCGATGTCAGTGTTCCCGGGCGCCACCGGCTCGGCGAGCAGGTTGGTGGGCGGGAAGAAGTATACCGACAGGCGCTCGGCGCGCCTGCGCGCCGCGTCGGTGTCGTTCGGGGATGAGGCCGCCGCGGCGTCCGCCGCCCCGGTCAGATCGGG
>JAEEGL014497532.1_pt1 | contig 10131 bp, 9 predicted proteins | sample 9134231 | NCBI WGS metagenome assembly JAEEGL01 (sample SAMN16246548, study PRJNA631951) | gut metagenome | biome: gut microbiome; feature: rumen; material: fiber-attached | host: Bos | place: Iran: Karaj | collected 2018-10
CATTTATCCATGAGAAAAAATGGAGATTGCATGGCCGGGATGGATTACAAGGTACCCACTGTGCTGTCGGCTGATGAGCTCATGGAGAAGGCATTCCACAGGGCATCCAAAATCACCAAGAACGGCACAAACCCATTGGATTCGCGCAAGAAAACCGCTCTCGCGAAGGTCACAGCCGCCGGGGACATCGTCGTCACGGCGCTGTCGTCCTACGTGGACAGGTTCCCCAGGGTGGACAAGGAAGACGATTTCTTCCCCCAGCTGATGGACGTCGTCATCGGAGTGGACAGATACAAGAAGGCCTTGGGAGCCGCCAACTGGTGCGCCGTCAGAGCCGAGAAACTGAAGAACGAAAGCCTCCACAGCATCCGGAAGACCAAAGACCCCGAGATAATCGAGGCCCAGCGCAGAGGGTTCTACGGGAGGCTGAACTCCTACGTCAAACGCATATCGGACGATCTGGAATTCCTCCAGGACGCCAGGGAGAAGCTCAAGAAGATCCCCTCGGTGGACCCGAAGATCCCCTCCCTGGTGGTCGCCGGATTCCCCAACGTCGGGAAGAGCAATCTGGTCACCGTGCTCTCCTCGGCCGCGCCCCAGATCGCCCCGTATCCCTTCACGACGAAAGGGATAATCGTGGGCCACAGGCAGGACGACTGGAGGAAATACCAGATCATAGACACGCCCGGGCTTCTGGACAGGACGTTCGACGAGAGGAACGCCATCGAGAAGCAGGCCGTGCTTGCTCTGAGATATCTGACCGACGTTATGCTGTTCGTCATCGACCCGTCCGAGACCTGCGGGTACGGGCTCGACATCCAGGAAAAGCTCCTCGCCAACATCGAAGAGAGCTTCTCCGGGGTGCCTATCATAGTGGCCGAAAGCAAATCCGACCTCCTGAAGAGGGATGGGGGCCGCATATCGTTCTCCGCGCAGTCCGGAGAAGGGATGGAAGAGCTCACCGAAATGATCCTCAAGGAATTGAGGGCGGCATTCCGCAGGAAAGCGGCCGAAGCCGGGGAAGAAATCTGACATGCCCGGCCCCGCAGCCAGCCCGGAGATGGAGGCGTACTTCGGCCTCCTGATGTCCATGAAGGACGAATGCTATGCGATCGCAGAGAAAGCCCGCTCGATGGGATTCGACCCGGAAACCCATGTTGAGATCCCCCAGGCATCCGATCTGGCATCCCGCGTGGAAAAGCTCCTGGACGAATACCATGTAGAAGGCGTCGCGGAAGAGATAAGGGAGCTGACCGCCGAATACGGGAACCGCGAGCTGGTCGCCCTGATGGTGGCCAAAAAGATGGCCAAGAAGCTTCTGGACGAAGGCAGGGACCTGGAGACCGCGCTGGACACCGCCACCAGAGTCGGCCTCGCCGTGCTCACAGAGGGAATCCTCGTGGCTCCCTTGGAAGGGATCGCGGCCACGAGGCTTCGCAGCAACTCCGACGGCTCCAATTACGTCGATCTCGTCTTCGCCGGCCCCATACGCGCCGCCGGAGGGACCGGGCAGGCGATGAGCGTCCTCATAGCCGATGTGGTGAGGACCGAGCTCGGCATCGGTAAATACGTCCCTACGGAACAGGAGATAGGCAGGTTCGACGAGGAGATCCCTCTTTACAAACAGAACCAGCATCTCCAGTATACGCCGACGAGCGAGGAGATCGACCTTATAGTCAGGAACTGCCCGGTCTGCGTCGACGGGGAAGGTACCGAGCAGGTGGAGATCTCCGGTTTCAGGGACCTCCCCCGCATAGACACGAACCGCGTCAGGGGAGGGGCATGCCTGGTCATAGCCGAAGGGATGTGCCAGAAGGCCGCGAAGCTTAAGAAGCACGTGGACAAGCTCGGGCTGAAAGGATGGGAATTCATAGGGAAATTCCTGGATGCCCACAAGACCGTCGACAAAAAGGCCGACGACGCCCCCAAAACGGTCCAGCCCCAGGAGAAATATCTGAAAGACATAGTCGCCGGGCGCCCCATCTTCGGCCACCCCTGCCGCGTGGGCGGGTTCAGGCTGAGATACGGGAGAGCCAGGACATCCGGCCTGGCCTCGCTTGCGTACAACACCGGAAGCATGTATGCCATGGACGAGTTCATGGCCCTCGGGACCCAGATCAAAATCGAGAGGCCGGGCAAGGCCTGCGTCGTCACGCCGTGCGACATGCTGGAAGGCCCGACCCTCCTGCTGAACAACGGGGATCTGGTGTACTGCCACACCAAGGAGGACGTCCTCGAAGTCAGGAGCAGAATCTCGGAGATCGTCGATAACGGAGAGATACTCGTCCCGTTCGGGGAATTCTGCGAGAACAACCACGTCCTGGTTCCCTGCGGATACCCCATAGAATGGCACAAACTAGAGCTCAGGGAAAAAGGGGAGCTGCCGGAAGACTGGGAGAACCCCACTTACGGGAGGGCCAAAGAGATGAGCGCGCAGCTCGGGGTCCCGCTCCACCCGAAATACAACCTGTTCTGGTCGGATTGGCCCCTGGACAGGATCAGGGCCCTCAGGGAATACATCCTGGCGAACGGCACGTTCGAGAACGGCGTCCTGTCCATGCCCAACGAACCTGTGTCCAAGCGCATGCTCGAAGACCTGTGCGCCCTCCATACCCTGCGCTCAGGCGTCATCCATATCGATGCCAGATACTCGGAGCCCATGCTGGACTGCCTCGGCATAAGGCATGACGGCGGGAAACTGTCTCCGGGCCCAGGGCTCGAAGGGGAAACGACCCTGGAAGCCATCAGCAAAGCCGCCGGATACGAGGTCCGTGCCAGAGCCATGACCCGCATCGGCACCCGCATGGCCCGCCCGGAGAAAGCGAAGGAGAGGGACATGACCCCCAAGGTGTTCTCTCTGTTCCCCGTAGGGAAGGACCCCGATGCCAACAAGGAATTCGCATCCGCGATCGCCGCCGCGAAAGCCGTCCCCCCTCTGGGGAAAGCGGAGATCGAAACGGATGTCGCCAACAGGATATGCCCCTCATGCAAGGCCGCAACCTTCCGCAACTGGTGCAGGGAATGCAACGTCCACACGGTATACGTGCCGAAGAGGAATTCGTTCGGATCCGAAGGGCCGGCTCCCATGAAGATAGACCTCGAGGAGGAGTTCAGAGCCGCGTGCGAATCCCTCGGCGAAAGGCCGCCGGTGGAGCTGAAGGCCTTGGACGCGCTCATATCCAGGACCAAAACCACCGAAGCCATAGAGAAAGGGATACTCAGGCGCAAGAACAACGTCTCCACATTCAAGGACGGGACCATACGCTTCGACATGACCGACATACCCATCACCCACTTCAAGCCTCGGGAGATCGGCCTGAGCATAGAGAAAGCCCATGAGATGGGATACACCCACGACTGGAACGGCGATCCGCTGGAGGATCCCGAGCAGATATGCGAGCTCAAAGCCCAGGACATAATCCCTTCCGCGGACTGCGGGGCATACATGGTCAAAGTGGCGAAATACGTGGACGACGAGCTGGAGGAATTCTACCGCCTGGACCGCTTCTACAACGTGGAATCCAAGGAGGATCTCATCGGCCAGATCGCCTTCGGGCTGGCGCCGCACACATCCGGATGCATCCTGTGCCGCATAATAGGCTACGCCGAAGTGCGCGGATGCTACGGCCATCCGTTCTTCCACGCATCAAAAAGAAGGAACTGCGACGGCGACGAGGACTGCATAATACTCGCCATGGACGGCCTCCTGAATTTCTCGAGGACCTTCCTCCCGGACAGGCGCGGCGGCCTCATGGACGCGCCTCTGGTCCTGACCACCAGGCTGGATCCCAACGAGATCGACAAAGAGGCCCACAACGTGGACTGCCTCAGGGAATACCCTCTGGAGCTGTACCGCGCCGCCATGGAGATGAAAGACCCCAAAGAGATCGAGAAGATCATGGATCTCGTCGGAGGGAGGATCGGAACCCCCGACCAATACGAGCACATCGGCTTCACCCACGACACCCATGACATCTCCTACGGGCCCAAATACTCGGCTTATACCACGCTGGAGACGATGATGGACAAGATGGACGCCCAGCTTTCCCTGGGGAAGAAGATACGCGCGGTGGACGAAATAGACGTGGCCAGGAGGGTCCTGAACAAGCACTTCCTCCCGGACATGATCGGGAACCTCAGATCGTTCTCCACGCAGACAGTCAGATGCACCAAATGCGGCGAGAAATACCGCAGAATCCCGCTCAAAGGGAAGTGCGTGGCGTGCGGCAACGACCTCACCCTCACCGTCCACGAAGCCAGCGTCAAGAAATACCTGGAAGTCTCGAAGGCAATAGGCGAGAAATACGGCCTGGACACTTATACGCGCGAAAGGATCGAAATACTCGAGATGAGCATGGATTCGGTCTTCAACAACGACAAAGTGAAGAAATGCAAGCTCTCGGATTTCTTCCGATCGGGAGCCCATCCTTTCGCGGATCTCTGCGACCAGATCCGCGATGTCCTTCCCCTTTTCGGTGAGGGAGATCATCTTCCTGAACGGGCGGACGGTCTCCTCCTCCACCGCTATGAGCTCGGCGGATTCCAGCTCGCCTATGCGGGCCTGGACCGATCCCGCTCCGGAGGCAATGGCCTCGACCAGTTCGGTCTTGTTGAGCGGCTGCCTGTCGCGGAGGACCATGAGGACTTTCAATGCATGCTTTCTCTCCAAGACGTCCATATCGTCGTAAGGGATGACTACCCTGCGGGCGATGTTTCCTGTCCTATAGAAAACACCGTTGGGATTCATGCTGGATGAATATTAGTTGTGCATATAAAGTATGTGACAAATGAATAAAATCTGGACGGATTGCAGTCAGATTATCATCGAGGAAATGGCAATATGTTAACGGATTACCTATCCAACGGCCAGCTTCCAGCCCGGTCGGCGGAAGAAAAAGCGTCCGCCCGGCCCGGGAACGGCCGGACGGCGGGAAGCTGTTTCACTCGGTGTCGGCCTGGGGCGTCTGCTCTTCGGGGACGTCCTCTGCGGGGGCAGGTTCGAGCGATGATTCGGGGCCGATGTTCTCGATCATGTCCGCGAATTCGCGGGCCTCGTCCCTGAGGATCTTGAGGGCCTCGTCGAGGGCGGCCTGGGCGGTGTAGGATCCGTCGGTCTCGAATTTGAAGATGAAGCACGTGTCATCGCCTTCGACCGAGATCGCTCTCTTATCCCTTATACGATCGACGCACGCCTTGCAGAGGCTGCAGTCGTACGGGCGCTCCGCCTTCAGGACCTCGGATCCGTCGGGGTTTTCGTAGACCGAGAAAACGTTCTTGGGGCATATCCCTGCGCATTCGAGCACGTCCTCCCTGCCTGCGAAAGCGGGGTCGACCTCCACGCGGGGGAGATACTTGTATCCGACCCCGTTGCAGACCTGCCATTTGACATGCTTCCTTGCGGTTCCCATCACCGCGGTCGCGATGACGTTGATGCCCTGCTCGTTGGCGAGCTCGACGATCGGGATGAACTCGTCCTTGACCTTGAACGCCTCCCTGTGCTCGGGAGCCGCCATGGGAAGGAGGTCCCCGGAAAGGACGGTGCAGGGCCCGGATCTGTTCAGGAAGTACTCGATGGTGCAGTTGGGGCAGCCGGCTCCGCCGCAAGAGCATTCCTCCTGCGGCACGAAAAGACTCAGGTCTGTGGGCACAGGGATCATTCCCAGCCTGTGGGCTATGATCTCGTCGAACAGGGGCGTATTGCTCTCGTACTCCTTGCCGGTCTCGTCGGTAAGGGGCCCCAGATGGAACTCCACCTTGTGGATCGCCATCTTGGGAAGATCGGACAGAAGAGTCCTTCTGAGCGCGTTCGCCATGGCCGGCGAGGAATTTTTCAGAATGAATCTGGCCTTCCTCTCGGCCATTTCGATACTCTCTATGTCCATGAGGATGCCTCCTCAGACCCTGCGTCCTCTGCGTCCGCCCTTCTTCTTGGTACCGTCGTGCGGTATGGGAGTAACATCTTCGATGCGTCCGATCTCGAGACCCGCCCTGGTGAGAGCGCGGATCGCGGCCTGGGCGCCGGGACCGGGAGAAACGGATTTGTTTCCTCCGGGAGCGCGGACCCTCACGTGGATCCCCACGAATTCCTTGTCCTTGGCGACTTCGGCGACCCTCTCCGCGGCCCTCTGGGCGGCGTAGGGGGAAGATTCCTCTTTGGCCTGTTTGACGACCATTCCGCCGGTCACTTTGGTAACGGTTTCCGCGCCGGTGATATCGGTGAGAGTTATCATCACGTTGTTGTAGCTGGCGTATATGTTTGCAATTCCCCATTTGGCAGTCATCAGTTAACACCGTCCTCTGCGGTAATTCCGGCTTCTGCCGCATCGGCTCTCGCGGCAGCGGCAGCGGCAGCGGCTTTGTCGGATTCGGACTTGGCCTTGAGCGCTGCGTTCGCGGCGGCCTGCTCCGAGGAGATCCTCATAGGGTGCATCTCGTCGGTGAAGGGCGAAGCGGGATTGAATTCGATTGTGGACTCCTCGTACCTGGATACGATGTATCCGGGAACGGTGACCCTGTGGCCGTTCATGAAGATGTGTCCGTGAGTGACCATCTGCCTGGCCTGCCTGATCGTGCTGGCGAGTCCTTTCTCGTAGACGATAGTCTGGAGACGGCGGGACAGAATGTCCTCGTTGCTCATCGTAAGAATATCGTTCAGAGTGGCGCCCACCGGAAGGTATCCGAGGCGTCCGCACTTGGCGAGAAGGGCGTCGGCTTCGATTTTGGCCTGCTTATCGTCGAGCCTGAGGCGCGCCTGAAGATCTCTGGACTGCTTCCTGAGGTTCCTGAGGATGGTCTCCGCTTTCCAGACTTCGGTTTTGTTTTTGAGTCCGAACTCGCGGACGACGACGACCTCCGCTTTTATTCTGTTGCCCTGCCAGGGATGGGAAGGCGTGTCGTATGTCTTTCTTGAAAATTTAGGATCTCCCATATGATCGCCTCACGATTTCCTCTGGACACCCATGGTGAGTCCGTGCCTGCCGTTGGAACGGGTCCTCTGGCCTCTGACTTTGTGGCGTCCTTCGTGCCTGATTCCGCGGTAGCAGCGGATCATCTTCATCCTGTTGACGTCGTCTTTCTGGATGATGTCCAGATCGTTTCCGAAAAGATGCATGTCCGCTCCGGATTCGTAATCCATCTGCCTGTTGATCGCCCAGCCGGGAGCGTACTCGACATAGGATTTGACGAGGGCTTCGAGTTCTTTCACTTTCTCGTCGGAAAGCTGTCCGATCATGAGGGCGGGATCGACCTCCGCTCTTTTGGCGACGATCTGGGCTACCCTTTTTCCGACGCCTTTGATGCTCTGCAGTCCGACAACGGTCTTCTTGTGGCCGTCGATATCCGAGTTGACGATACGGACGATGAAATTGAAGTTCTCGTCCTCTTCCTTCAACTGTTCTTTTTTCGCTTTAGGCATGTATGTACCTCCGTAAATGATACCCCGAGGGTTGATTCAAGTCCTGCTGTTAAAGGACTCTCAGTTGTCGTCTCTCCGGAGAGAGCGGTTCCTGAGTTTACGCGGGGGAGCCGAAGCGCTTATTATTAATATAGTCTCGCACGGGAAAAACGGTGGTGCCAGAGACCGGATTCGAACCGGCGAACTCCTGCGAGAATGGATCTTGAGTCCATCGCCTTTGACCAGGCTTGGCAACTCTGGCTCCGGGCGGAGTAAAGAGGTTTGATAATTAATGTTTACGGAAGAGTCGTAACTTCCCCGCGATGGCTGTCGATATAGAACGTATACTCGTGCTGGGACACGATTCCCTTCTTAGCTTCCACGAGCTGGGCGTAGCCGGAGAGCACCCCGTGGCGCAGAAGAGTCTTCACATGCCTCTCCGCATCCGGGAAATCGCAGCTGCGGGCGCAGAATGGGAACGTTTTGAATTCGCCCTTAACGTAATCGAGGAACTCCGCCGCCTTCTGATCCGGTATCTTGCGATCCCTGACGAACCTGACGATGTTCCCCGGCCTGCCGTTTCTCACTTCCCCGGCCCCGTTGGTGGCGAAAGGCTCCACCGCGACGACCATTCCCGCTTTGACGGTTTCCTTGGATTCGTTGTCGTAGCTGGGAACCGAGAGTCCCGCGTGAAGGTTGTACGGCTCGATCTGATGGCCGCACAAATTGGAGACAGGCACGAATCCCGCTCCCCTCATGACGGATTCGACCGTTTTTCCGATGGCGGAGAGGGTCACTCCGTCCCCTATGAACTCCGCGACGGTGTTTCTTGCGGTCTTGGAGATCTCTATGAGATCGCGGTACGCGGCGGTTCCCACCTCGACGGTCCCGGCGGTATCTCCGACGTATCCGTCCAGTTCGGCCCCGCAGTCGACTTTGACCACGTCCCCGATCTCGAACACCTTGGGATCTCCGCAGCAGGGAGTGTAGTGCGCCGCGACCTCGTTGATGCTTATGTTGCAGGGAAAAGCCAGGCCGCACCCGTGCTCGCGGATGTATCCCTCGACCTCCTGCGCGACGTCGTAGAGCTTTACTCCCTCCTTCACCATGGAGAGACCGAGCTCTCTGGCGGCTCCGGCGACTTTTCCGGCGGTGCGGAGTTTTGAAAGCTGATCCTCGTTCAGCATTCCAGCGCCTCCATGATCTTACCGACGGGTATGGCGCCCTGACGGACGATCTCGATCTCCTTGTTATCCAGCCAGACTATGGTGGAAGGCTTCCCGAGAGAGCATTTGCCGGCGTCGATGTAAGTGTCGATGGAAGATCCCAGATCGCTTATCGCGGATTCGATATCCACGGCATCCGGATGGGAATGGAGGTTGGCTGAAGTAGCGATTATAGGCCCGGTGCGCCTGACGAGCTCCAGCGCGAATCTGTTGTCGGGCATGCGGATGCCGACTTTCTGAGACGAGGAAGTAACTATATCCGGAACGCCGGACTGCTTCCTGATTATTATCGTAAGGGGGCCGGGAAGAAATGCTTTGACGAGCTTGTCGGCGTTCTCGTTGAGGATGGCGACGCGCTCCATCATCGCCTTGTCGGAAACGGCCACCGACAGCGGCATATCGAAGGGCCTTCTCTTCGCCATGTACAGATTTTTGATGGCGCTTTCGTTGTAGACGTCCGCACCGATTCCGTATACGGTCTCAGTGGGATAAACGACAAGCCTGCCCTCGGAAATGTCCTCCGCGGCGGTCATAACGGTATCATCGAACTTGGGACCAAAACCTTCCGAAAGATCGCACTTAATAATCTTCAACAAAAACACCTGCCATTGTCAAACTCTCACTTAAATAATCGCGGCCGCGGCTCTCCGTGAAACCGCCGTGTCCGGGATACAGACCGGTAATTCTGTAATTGCTCAGTAATTTCAGCGAATCGATCATACGGGGGAAGGAACCGCCTTTGAGATCGGTGCGGCCTACGCCCGGGGCGAGCAGCGTGTCGCCCGAAACGAGAGAACCTGTGACGGAGTCGTACAGACATATGCTCCCCTCGGTATGCCCCGGAGTGTGGATTACTTCGAATCTGTGGTTTCCGGTATCTATCACGTCTCCCGCCTCCAGATCTTCGACCTCCGGCGGTTCGAAAGGAATTCCGAAAACGGCATCGAGAACATAATCGGAATTGCCGGAGCGGATTCTTCCGGCGTCGGTCCTGTGAGCATATACTTTACACCCGTACTCCGAAGCCAGAGCCTTCGCTCCGCCGACGTGATCGATGTGGCAATGAGTCAGGATTATCTTATCCAGATTCTTTCCGTTTAAACCCGAACGCACTCTCTCAAGCAATCTGGACGGGAAAAGGCCGAGGCCGGTATCGACGAGAATATTGCTGTCTCCCGTGATCAAATATGAATTGGAGTCAGCCGGAACATCGGTACCTACACTCCAAATCGACATAAACCGACGAATTAATGGTACTATAAAACAGATTCTATCTGGTATATTATTCGTGTCCGGAACCGTACATCGGACGAACGGGCCGGTTATCGCAGATAACCGGCAGACAGACCGGATTATGATGCGAATCGCGGGGCGCACCGGTTCATGTGTATATAAACAGCGCTGATCCGGGCATGCTGCCGCGGATCGTACGGCTTCTTAAACATCGAAAAAAGGAAAGAAAGAGGAAAGACTATACGAAACCTGTATGACGGCTAGACCACACTCCAGCAG
>JAEEGL016170603.1_pt1 | contig 10131 bp, 9 predicted proteins | sample 9134231 | NCBI WGS metagenome assembly JAEEGL01 (sample SAMN16246548, study PRJNA631951) | gut metagenome | biome: gut microbiome; feature: rumen; material: fiber-attached | host: Bos | place: Iran: Karaj | collected 2018-10
CATTATATACACCAATACCATGCAGACTATGAACAACATAATCTCCTACTTCTAAACTATTTATATCTTTTATTTTTATAGCATATTTAAACTTAGTTTTATACTTTTTCTTTATCTTTTGAATATCAAATAAATCTTTATCTGTAATAATAACATAGTCTTGATATACAAATCCATCATCAAGTTCTAATTCAATAATATTTACTTTGTTTAAAAAAATATGATTAATATCAGTTATTAAAAAATTCAAATCTATATTTCTAGTAAATGACTTAATTTGATATTTTTTTAAACAAATAACAATAGTTTTATTATAATTATCTCTAATATAATTAACTATCCCATCAATATTTTCATGAAATTTAGGGACTTCTTTAGTTTTATAATCAATAATCTCAAGATTTTCTCTATTACTAATTAAACTATCATGTGATAAATAGTATACTTTTTGATAATTATCAATTATTTTTAAATCATGCATATATTTACCATTATATGTATGTTCTTTTTCATCATGATATTCTTTAATTTGCTCTTCTATTTCTATTTGCAAATTTTTTATCTGTGGATAATCTTTAATAAATAAAATTGATTTTGGTAAATAATCGATAATACTTGCAATCTCATGATTATATAAAGATATCATATGATGCTTTTCATCTAAATTATTATCTTTTTCTAAAAGATACTCCGAAGCTGGATAAACATCAATTTCACTAATCTCTTTAATTGATTTTTGAGTTTCTGTATCAAAATAACGAATACTATCTACCTCATCACCAAAAAATTCTATACGAACTGGATTTACATTTGAAACAGGAAATACATCCACTACATAACCACGAACAGCTATATCAGTGGTTTTAGAAACAATTGTATCTCTTTTATATCCAATACTAATTAAGTCTTTAACCAACTTCTTAATATCAATTTCATCATTTTTCTTAATTCTAATTACTTTTTCTTGGTACAATTTCTTAGTTGGTAAGAAACGCAAAAATCCCATTAAATGGGTTACCAAAATATGTTTTTCACCATCAAGTAATGAATTGATAGTTTCTAACCTAGTTATTTCTAAATCTGGGCTTATAGCAACGGCCATACTTGTTAGAAAATCATCCATTGGAAATAGAAGAGCTTTATCTGTATAGCTAGATAAAATGTTAAGTAATCGATTGGCATCAAATAAAGTCGGTGTCAAAACAACAATATTATCTTGTTTTTCTTCAAATATTTCATTAATATAATGACAAAAAGCTGTATCATTTAAGCCTTTTATTATAATATTATCTAAATTTTTTGGAATAGAAAACAACTCTTTATTGAATTTCATAATCTACTCCATTATATTTACTCATTACTCTTTCTATATCATAATCTATATAATCATCAATAATATTAGAAGAATAATCAAGAATTTTATTTATTTTTTCTAATTCATTTTTTTTAAATTTTCCAATTACATAATCTTTAAACAAAATCTTACTATCTTTATCAATTCCTATTTTAAAGTGGGGAAATTCTTCTGTATTAAGATTCATAATTATATTTTTTATACCATTATGTCCACCACTAGAACCTTTAGATTTTATTTTAATTTTTCCTACTGGCAAATCTAAATCATCATGAATAACAAAAATATCAGCTGGTTTAATTTTATAAAAATCAGCATACTTCTTAACAACAGTCCCAGATAAATTCATAAATGATAAAGGTTTAAGCAAGATAAAATATTCACCATTTCGGTATACTTTTGCGTAAAGACCATTAAATTTAGTTTTAAAATCAGTAATATTATATTGTTTAGCATATTTATCTATCACCATAAAACCAACATTATGTCTAGTATTATCATATTCATTACCAGGATTTCCTAAACCAACAATTAATTTCATAAATTTCCCTCCCTTTCATTTTTAAATATATCCATTATTTCCTTTTTGTAAGAACCATCTTCATTATGAACATATAGAGGTTTTAAAAACTTAACTCCACTATTACCAGATTTTATGGCCTCTATCATAAATAAATTTGAATCTTTATTTTCTTTAGGATAAATAAATTGAACTTTATTAATAGAAAAGTGATATTTCTTTAAAATATCAGTAACATCAAAAAAACGATTTGTTTGGTGTACTAAAGCTATATATCCACCATTTTTTAATAAATATGAGCTTATTTTAACAATATCATCAAGATTAGTATAAATCTCATGCCTAGCAATACTTTTATGAATATCCATATTCTTTAATGATTCATTTATATTGGGAAAATAAGGAGGATTAACAGTAACAACATCAAAATGATCACCAGCATAATATTCTTTTAAATTAATTAAATTATCATTAATTATCTTTATTCGATTTTCTAATTTATTTATCTTAACACTCTTTTCTGCTAGTTCATACACATCTTTTTGAATTTCTATTCCCACAATATTAGCCTTAGTTTTAGTTGACAATATCAAAGGAATTGGTGCATTACCAGTGCATAAATCAAGAATATTTTTACACCTTTGGTTAAGAGTCACAAAATTAGGCAAAAGAACTGATTCAAGTGAAAACTTAAACCAGTCATCATTTTGATATATCTTCAAATTATCAATTTCAAGCAAATCATTTATTATTTCCATTATCTAGTTTAACCTCTATAGTATTACCCTGCTTATCAAGAACATATATTTTTTGAGCTAAAATATCTATATTGACAACCTTACCAGAAACATTCTTGTTTGTATACATCTCTCCAATTTCTGGTAAATTATCTCTAAGTTTTGAATAAACAATATCCTCATAACTAAGACAGCATAATAATCTCCCACAAGAGCCATTAATTTTAGTAGGATTCAAAGCTAACATTTGATTTTTGGCCATATTAATCGTTACACTGTTTAAATCTGTAAGAAAAGTATTACAACAAAGCATTCTACCACAAGGACCAATACCACCTACTTCACGTGCTTTATCTCTTACACCAATCTGTCGAAGTTCAATTCTAGTCTTATATATAGCAGCAAGACGCTTAGCCAATTCACGAAAATCAACCCGATCATCAGCAGTAAAATTAAATAATAATTGCTTACGATCAAATGTATAACTAGCATCCATAATATGCATATCTAAATGTAATTCATCAACTATCTCTCTTGCCTTATTTAAAGCCCTACCAGAATCCTGACTATTTTTTAAATAATTTTGATCATCCTTTTTTGTAGATAATCTAACTACATCTTTTAAAGGTATACTAAAAGCACTTTCATCAATATTTTTAATATTAGTAGTCACATATCCATATTGATACCCTTTTTCAGTTTCAACAATAACTGTATCACCAATATTTAAATCAAAATTGTTAGCATTAAAATTGTATACACGACCTTTTTTATTAAAAGAAACACCAACTACTTTTTGCATAAATCCAACTCCTCAGCAACTTCTATTATATATCTATCTAGTAACAAATTCAAATTAATATTGCCTTTTATTAAACATTTTAATTTACTAGTTATACTCAAAATATTAATAGTAACTAATGATGGTAATAACGATACTTCTTTAAGTAAATATTTATTGTCCACATAAACACCATAATTTGCATTTAAACTATTGCTAATTATCGTTTCCAAAATTTCAAAACTTTCAAAAAATTCTAAACGATTAGAGAATATATCACTAAAAAAATCATTCTCATAAGCAATTGTTTGTTTTTTTATACCAAAAATTTTTACCAAAAAATCCTTCATAACATTAATTCTATTTTCATCAACATCACATATTGGAAATGAAAAAGTTAAAACCTGGCATCGTGATACAATAGTTGGAAGTATTCTTTCGAAATTCTCTGTTAAAAGAATTGCATAAATATTATTTTGTGGTTCTTCTAAGAATTTCAAAATCTTATTACTAATATCACGTGATAGTCTTTCAAAACCGTATATTATATATACTCTACGACCATTTTCACGCAAAGACTTAGTTTCCATATAGAGTAACAATTTATTAATTTCTTCTGTATTAATCCCTAAAGTATCAGGATTAACAACATATAAATCATCAAATACATCATTATCTATTTTATAAGATATATCTTCATAATCAAAAGAATCTATTGGTACATCTTGTAAAATAATCAACTTAGCAAATTCTTTTGCATAAGGAAAAGAAACTTTAAGAGAATTAACGTTTAATAGGTAAGCATGAGAAAAACTAGTAATATTACTAGCTACGTTATTAAAATCAATTAAAGAATTTATCTTTGTCATGTCAAACACCTACAGTCTTTATAATAAACAAAATAATTAAACCACTAACATCAAAAATTGAAGTAAAACTAATTGTCCAAATATTAATAGGCAAAATAATATTAAAATTAACTGCAATCATATTAAAAGAATATATTAGAAACGAAGCCATAATCATTCTTTTTAAACAATTAATCATTTAATCACCATTAAAAAATATGTATATATAGATAAATTATGAAATAGTTTTACGATTATCAAAAGCCTTTTCTAAAGTTAGTGAATCAACATACTCCATATCAGCTCCCATTGGAATACCAGAAGCTATACGTGTAACTTTTATTTTCATATCACCTAAAATATTATTAATATATAAAGCAGTCATTTCTCCTTCAATACACTGTTTAAAAGCAATAATTATTTCTTTAAAATTTTCATTTTCAATTCTTTTAATAAGTGCACCAATCATTAAATCATCTGAATTAATTCCATTAAAAGACGAAATCAAGCCATTTAAAACATGATAATAGCCTTTATATGTTCCAAGTTTTTCAATAGAAAAAACAGTTTTGGGATCCTCCACTAAGCATAATAAATCATGGTTTCTGTTCTTATCTTCACATATAGTACATTTATCACCCTCAGATAAATTATTACATATCTTACATCTTTTAATATTACTACCAGCATCCAAAATGTTTTTACTAAGAGAACTAATCTGTTCTTTTTCCATTTGTAAAAGAGAAAAAGCCAATCTCTCAGCAGTTTTTTCACCAATTCCAGGAAAATACTTAAATGATTCAATTAAATTCTTTATACTTTTAGGATACACAATTTACACCTAAAATAAACCTGGAATTCCCTTTGTATACTTACCAAGTTTTTCTTCTGTTTCTCTATCAATTTGGGCTAAAGCATCATTGACAGCTACCATAACCATATCTTCTAACATTTCAATATCATCATTAGAAAAATCGATTTCTTTTTTAATATCTACTTTTTCAATTCTTTTAGACCCCTTCATAGTAATTTTAACCAATCCATTTTCACCATAAAAGGTAGAATTATTAATCTTTTCTTGCTCATTCATCATTTGTTTTTGCATATTTTGAGCTTGTTTAAGCATTGCTTGCATATTCATATTCATCTCTCCTATTCTATATCAACCATATCAGAACCAAAAATATCTAAAGCCTGATTGATTAAATTATTGTTTTCATTTACTAGTTTACCATATTCTTCTTGAATTTGATAGATAATATTTTTTTTCTTATCTTCAATATACTTATTTTTAACAGAATCAAATTCATTCTGAGATATTACAACAATCTTCATCACATGATAAATATTTTTAATGAAATCTTCAACCAATTTTAAATTAGCATAAACATTTTCTATTAAACCACTAGATAATGATGTTAAAATTAGATACTCTGTCCCCACAACCATGGGAGTTGTATCAGATAACAACTGTGCTACTTTAGAGTATTTTTCATCCATAAAATAATCACTAAGATTATTCCAAATATCAGATAATTCTTTCTTATATTTTATGTTAGCAGTTGCCATTGCATTATTAATACGAATATTTTTTATTTCTTCATTTACGACAATATTCAAACTACCAGTTACATTATTAGAACTTGTTTTTTTTGTTTCTTTGGTTGAATTTATAACTACATCTTGTTCACTTTTATTGTCAGTAATTATTTCCTGGGAAATATTTTTTTTATCATTATCAATATTTTCTGAAGTCTGAATATTATCTTTGGAAACAAAATCAATCATAAATTTTAATATATATATTTGTACCACAACAATTGGATTAATTGCATCCTTAAGTTTATTCAAAACATCATTTAATACAGTTATTAATCTTATATTATTATCTATACCACCAATTATAGATTCATGTTTAACATAATATGAAAGAATATTATCCCTAGTCAATAACATAACTCTTTCAACAAAATTTTTAAAGTCATATCCCGTTTCACTAATTTTATTAATTATATTTAAGATATCCGATATTTTATTATCAAAAATATCATTATAAAATTCACTTATTTCTTGCTGTGAAATCATTCCATTTATATTTTTAAAAATATCTACAGTAATTTCATCGTTCGTAAAAGATCTAACTTTATCAAGCATACTAATAGCATCTCTTAAGCCACCATTAGAATAGTGAGCGATCTCATTTATTGTCTCACTAGTAATCTTTATATTTTCCCTATCAGCTATATACTTTAATCTCTTTTCAAGACTAGGTAAAGTTATTCTTCCAAAATTATAACATTGACATCGTGAAACAATAGTCTCAGGTACTTCATAAAACTCAGTTGTTGCCAAAATAAAAACAACATAACTAGGAGGCTCTTCTAAAGTTTTTAGCAAAGCATTAAATGCACTATTTGTAAGCATATGCACTTCATCAACAATATAAACTTTGTATTTCAAACTTGAAGGAACAACAGATATTTTATTACGCAAATCCCGAATTTGATCAACACCATTATTACTAGCAGCATCTATTTCAATAATATCAACCGAACCATTGTTAGCATCAAGGCAATTTGAACATTCATTACACACATCACCATTTTTTTCAAAATTAAGACAATTAATAGCTTTAGCAAAAATTTTAGCCATCGATGTTTTACCAATACCTCGAGGTCCAGAAAACAAATAAGCATGAGATATTTTATTGTTTTTTACTGAATTAACAAGAATTTTTTTAACACTTTCTTGATCAATAAAATCCTCAAAAGAGTTAGGTCTATATTTACGATATAAAGCTTGATATGCCATATTATCACTTCCATTCAATATTATACCTTAAAAGAAAAAACAATGCTATAAAAAAAAGGATTTTTACACTAAATTAACGTTTATTCATAAAGAACTTAGTTAAAATATGTGAGCAATCCAAATTATTCAAATACTCTATATTAACACGATGATTGTAATCACTATTTTGTAATATCTCACTTATTACCTTTTTATTACTTGCAACATTAGATTCGGCACCTATAAAAATTTTTTTTATTCTAGACTGAACAATAGCTCCTGCACACATTGGACAAGGCTCTAGAGTAACATACATTTCACATTCATTAAGACGCCAATCACCTATATACTGACTAGCTTCCATTAACGCAATAATTTCGGCGTGATTCATAATATTATTAGTACTTCTTTTTAAATTATGAGCTTTAGCAATTATTTTTCCATTTTTAACAATAACAGCACCAACCGGAACTTCATTCAACTTATAAGCAATTTTAGCTTCTTCTAAGGCAACTTTAATAAAATCTTTATTCATCATTTCTCCAAAAAAAATGTGCACATAAAAGTTGAGTGTTAAGGCTGCTATATTTCTATCCTGACCTGGTTCCACGCTTTTATTGCACGTATTTAATAATACACTAATTATAAACAATAATCAAGTTTTTTTACAAAACAATTTTCATTTCACGTGAAATGAACAAAAATATTTCCTGGGAAATAAAACAGAAGAATCATTATTCCTCTGTTTCACTTTCCATTATATCTTCTGTTACCTGTTCATCTTCTTTGTTAACAATTGCTACTGTTGCTACATTACAGTTATCCTTAAGATTAATCAATCTAACACCTTGTGTTGCTCTTTTTAAAGTAGATATTTGTTCAAGAGATAATCTAATTATTATTCCTTTATCAGTAATCAACAATAAATCTTCTTCACCAGTTACTGATCTAATTGAAACTAAATTACCATTTTTTTCTGTTACATTAAGTGTCTTAACACCTTTACTGCCACGATGAGTTAATCGATATTCTTCAACAAAAGTTTTCTTACCATAGCCTTTCTCTGTAACAACTAACATTTGTTGCGTATTTGGCTCACTTATAACCTCACATCCCACAACAATACTTCCATCAACATCTATACCACGAACTCCAGATGTATTTCTACCCATTGATCTAATTTCTGTTTCTTTAAATCTTACAGCTCGTCCATTACTAGCTCCAATTATTATTTCACAACTTCCATTTGATTTTTGAACATTAATTAGTTCATCGTCCTCTTTAAGTAAAATAGCAATTTTGCCACTTGTTCTAATATTTTCAAATTCCTTTACTTCAGTTCTTTTAACAAGACCATTTTTAGTTGCAAATACCAAATATTTAGTATTTTCATCAGTTGAATCAATATTAACAATGCTTCTAACAAATTCATTTTTTTCTAGTTGTAGTAAATTAATTATTGGTAATCCTTTTGATTGACGAGAAAATTCTGGAATTTCATAACCTTTAATTCGATATACTTTACCAAGATTAGTAAAAAACATAATATAATCATGAGTTTTTGCATTAATTAGTTTTTCTGCAAAATCTTCTTCATTAGTTGTCATTCCTTTAATTCCTACACCACCACGATGTTGTGTTTTATAAGTATCAGTTCTCATTCTCTTAATGTATCCCTTATTAGTTAAAGCTACTACAATATTTTCTACTGGAATAAGGGATTCATCTTCAATATAGTCGATAGCAGTCATATCTATATCTGTTCTTCGCTCATCACCATATTTGTTTTTTATTTCAAGTAATTCTTGCTTAATAATACCAAGAACTCTTTCATTTGACGCTAGTATTGCTTTATAATCCTCTATTTTAATTAATAACTCATTTAATTCTTCTTCTACTTTCTCTCTTTCTAATCCAGTTAACTTACGTAACCTCATTTCAAGAATATGTTTAGCTTGAATTTCAGATAACCCGAAATTAGACATTAATTTCTGAATGGCTTCATCATCAGTCTTTGATCCACGAATTATTTTAATAACTTCATCAATATGATCAAGGGCTATTTTTTCACCTTCTAAAATGTGAACACGCTCTTCTGCTTTCTTTAAATCATATCTTGTTCTACGAACAATAACTTCCCTTTGATGATCAATATATTTTGAAATTATATCTTTTAAGCATAAAGTTCTTGGTGTTCCATTGTCAATGACCAAGAAAATAATTCCATAATTTACTTGGAAGTTAGTATGCTTATATAAATTATTTAATATTACCTGTGCATTTGCTTCTTTTTTTAAAGTAATCGTGATTTTAACACCATCTTTAAGATCAGTATGATAATCACTTATACCTTCAATAATTTTGTTATGAACTAGTTCGGCAACTTTGTTTTTAAGCTCCATTGTATTAACACCATATGGGACTTCCGTAATAATTATTTGATTATGTCCAGCATGTTCCTCAATATATGCTTTACTACGAATAGTAATACTTCCTCGTCCAGTTTCATATGCTCTTCTTATCCCAGAATTACCTAAAATCGTTCCACCTGTAGGAAAGTCAGGACCTTTAATATATTTCATCAATCCTTCGGTATCAATATCATTATTATCAATATATGCAATACATCCATCTATTACTTCACCTAAATTGTGTGGAGGAATATTTGTTGCCATTCCAACTGCTATTCCCATTGAACCATTAACTAATACATTAGGAAATCTTGATGGTAAAACAGTTGGTTCTGGACTTGTTTCATCAAAGTTTGGCATCATATCAACAGTTTCTTTATTAATATCTCTTAACATTTCAAGAGATATCTTAGAAAGTCTTGCTTCTGTATAACGATATGCTGCAGCTCCATCACCCTCAATATTACCAAAATTACCATGTCCATCAACTAACATATAACGCTGATTAAAATCTTGAGCTAATCTTACCATTGCATCATAAATACTAGAATCTCCATGTGGATGATAATGTCCCATAACATAACCAACTGTTGTAGCTGATTTTTTATGAGGTTTATCAGGAGTATTCCCTTCTTCTAACATACTCCATAAAATACGTCTATGAACTGGTTTTAATCCATCTCTTAAATC
>JAEEGL016184769.1_pt1 | contig 10131 bp, 7 predicted proteins | sample 9134231 | NCBI WGS metagenome assembly JAEEGL01 (sample SAMN16246548, study PRJNA631951) | gut metagenome | biome: gut microbiome; feature: rumen; material: fiber-attached | host: Bos | place: Iran: Karaj | collected 2018-10
AATATTACACTCACCGATGATACCGAGATGCTTCACACACTTGATAGTCAGCTCTTGTAACATCTTCACCTGATCCTCACGCAGCGAACAGGTAGGCGCTACAACGATCGACTCACCTGTGTGGATACCCAGGGGATCGAAGTTCTCCATCGAGGCAACGGTGAAGCAACGGTCGTTGGCATCACGGATGCACTCAAACTCAATCTCCTTCCAACCCTTCAGACTCTCCTCAACAAGGATCTGCGGCGCAAAGGTAAAGGCGCTCTCGGCCAACTCGATGAATCGCTTCTCGTCGGGGCAGATACCAGAACCGAGACCACCCAGTGCGTAAGCCGAACGGATCATGATCTGGAAGCCGATCTCGTGAGCAGCCTTCAGGGCATCCTCCATCGACTCTACAGCGTGGCTCACAGGCACCTTCAGATCCACCTCACCGAGCTTCTTCACGAAGAGGTCGCGATCCTCAGTGTTCATGATGGCCTCTACACTCGTACCCAAAACCTCTACACCATATTCCTTTAAGGTGCCGTTCAGATAGAGCTCCGTACCACAGTTCAATGCGGTCTGTCCGCCGAATGCCAACAGGATGCCGTCGGGGCGCTCTTTCTTGATGATTTCGGTTACGAAGTGTGTATTTACGGGTTGGAAATACACCTTGTCTGCAATACCCTCACTGGTCTGAATGGTTGCGATGTTGGGGTTAACAAGTACGCTCTTGATGCCTTCTTCTCGAAGGGCCTTTAATGCCTGTGAACCTGAGTAGTCAAACTCACCGGCCTGTCCGATTTTCAAGGCACCCGATCCGAGCACCAACACCTTTTTCAGTTCTTTTTTCATATTAATTATTTAGTTGTTTGATAGATTTCTTGATATCGTGTGCAAAGGTACGAAGAAAACGGGAAAAATAGCTCAAAAAAGAAAGAAATCTGCAAAAGAAATTTGAAGTTTTAAATTTATTGTATAATTTTGCATTTATGAAGATAATGATTGCTATTGATTCCCTAAAAGGATGCCTGTCGTCTGTGCTTGCTAACCAGTCGGCAGCCGAAGGTGTGTTGTCTGTTTCGGCCGATGCCGATATCGTTCAGATTCCCGTCAGCGATGGGGGAGAAGGCTGGCTCTCAGCCTATCATGCTGCCATTGGTGGCGAGCTTGTCACCCTGTCTGTTCGTGATCCGCTCATGCGTTGGATTCAGGCGCAGTATCTCGTGAAAGATACCACCGCTGTCATCGAAATCGCGCAGGCCAGCGGCCTTACATTGCTTACGCCTGAGGAGCGCAATCCCTTAGTAGCTACCAGTTATGGTACAGGTCAGATGGTGGCCGATGCGGTGCGTCGGGGCTGTAAGGAGATCATCGTCGGACTGGGTGGTAGTGCGACGAGTGATTGCGGTAAGGGTATGCTGCGTGCCATCATCGATGTCTTTTCTCACGGTGCGCCTGCTCGTCTCACTTGGGATGAACTGTCCGCCCTTCAGGATGTCCACTTCACCATCGCCACCGATGTCACCAATCCCCTTTGCGGTCCTCAGGGTGCAGCCCACGTCTTTGCACCTCAGAAGGGAGCTACCCCAGAGATGGTAGCTGAGCTCGATGCGATGGCGCATCGCTTTGCCGATTTCTCTGCCAAGCACTTTGGCTTCGATCGTCAGCAGGAGGCTGGGGCAGGGGCTGCTGGTGGATTAGGCTATGCATTCTTGCAATATATGCATGCTGATTGCCGTTCGGGTATCGAACTGCTGCTTGAGGCTGTCGATTTCGATGCTCAGCTCCGCGATGCCGACTTGGTGATCACGGGCGAAGGTTCAGCCGATCGTCAGACCTTGATGGGCAAGCTGCCTTTCGGCATCCTGCAGAGTGCCTCGCGCCATCAGGTGCCAGTCGCCTTGATTGCTGGTCGCATTGCCGACCGTCAGCAATTGTTGGATGCAGGCTTTGCCCAGGTGGTATGTATCAACCCACCTGATCTTCCTTTGGAAGAAGCTATGAAACCCGATGTGGCGCGACTGAATATCAGCCACACCGCAGCGCAACTGATTACAAATATATAAAACATAAGAATCGTAAATATGAAGAAAATCGTTTTAATGAGTATGGTCATGATGTCCGCATCACTCATGCAGGCTCAGCATCTGCAATACCCCAAAGCCGCTAAAGACGGTACCGTGGATGAATACTTTGGTGAGAAAGTGAGCGACCCCTATCGCTGGTTGGAGAACGACACCAGCGCGCAGACTGCTGCGTGGGTAGAAGCCGAAAACAAGGTGACGAACGCCTACCTACAAAAGATCCCCTTCAGAGAGAAACTGTTGAAACGCCTCACCGAGTTGTCGAGCTATGAGCGCATCGGTGCCCCCTTCAAGCAAAATGGCAAGTGGTATTTCTATCGTAACGACGGATTGCAGAATCAGTATGTGATCTATGTGAAGGATCAGCTCGATGGTGAGCCCCGTGTGTTTCTCGACCCCAACAAGCTGAGTACCGATGGTACCGTAGCACTCAAGTCGCTCGACTTCTCCAACAATGGGCGCTGGGCTGCTTACGCCATCTCGCGTAGCGGGTCCGACTGGCAGGAGTTCTTTGTGATCGACCTCGCGACAGGTGAGCTGACCGATGATCATATTGAGTGGGCCAAGTTCTCTGATGCCTCTTGGCTGGGCGATGGCTTTTATTATAGCGCCTATGATCGCCCCACAGAGGGTAAGGAGTTCTCTAACGTGAATGCTGGTCATAAGATCTACTATCACAAGATCGGTACACCCCAGAGCGATGATGTGCTGTTCTATCAGAACCCCATAGAGCCCAAGCGCTTCTACAATGTAGAGGTGAACGAGGATGAGACGCTGATGTATCTCTATGAGTCGGGCGCTGGTGCGGGCAACAACCTCTACGTGCGCGACCTGCGCCAGAAGGATGCCCTCTTTATCCAGATGACCAACGATATGGACTATTTCTATTCGCCCCTCTATGACGATGGCGACCGCATGTATTTCTTTACCAACTTTGGAGCACCTAAGGGCCGCATCATGACGGCCGACATCCATCAGCCTGGGGTGAACGACTGGCAGGAGCTTGTGCCCGAACAAAAGAATGTGCTGAGTGGTGCTTCGGTGATTGGTCGCCAGCTGGTGCTGACCTATTCGCAGGATGCTTCCGATCACGCTTTCATTTACGGGCTCGACGGCAAGCTGCGCCACGAGGTGAAGCTGCCCATGGTGGGAAGTGTTGACTTTACAGGTAAGGAGAAAGAGCCCGAGTGCTTCTACTCCTTCACGTCGTTCACGCAACCTGGTACTGTGTATCGTTATGATCTGAGCGCCAACACCAGCACACTCTATCAGCAGCCCCAGGTGAAGTTCCGCCTGCAGGACTATGAGAGTCGCCAGTTGTTCTTCGAGAGTAAAGATGGTACGCGCGTACCGATGTTTATTACGTATAAGAAAGGCATGAAGCTTGATGGTAAGAATCCCGTCTTCCTCTATGGCTATGGTGGTTTCAACATCTCACTGGGTCCAGCCTTCTCTGCGCTCCGTATCCCGTTCCTCGAGAAGGGCGGTATCTATGCTCAGGTGAACCTGCGTGGCGGAAATGAATATGGTGAAGAATGGCATCAGGCAGGTACGAAGCTGCAAAAGCAGAACGTGTTCGACGACTTTATCAGTGCGGCTGAGTATCTGATCCGTGAGGGTTATACCAGCAAGGAGCGACTGGCGATTGTGGGTGGCTCGAATGGTGGTTTGCTCGTGGGAGCCTGTATGACGCAACGCCCCGATCTCTTCAAGGTGGCCATCCCGCAGGTCGGTGTGATGGACATGCTGCGCTATCATAAGTTCACGATTGGTTGGAACTGGGCGAGCGACTATGGCACAAGCGACGATTCTAAAGAGATGTTCGAGTATCTGAAAGGCTATTCGCCGCTTCACAACCTGAAGCCCGGAACCGCTTATCCCGCCACACTTGTCACCACTGCCGATCACGACGACCGCGTGGTACCAGCCCATTCGTTTAAGTTTGCTGCCACCTTGCAGGAATGCCACAAGGGACCTAACCCCGTGCTCATCCGCATCGACACTAAAGCCGGACACGGTGGCGGTAAGCCCCTTGCCAAAGTGCTCGAGGAGCAAGCCGACATCTACAGCTTCATCCTCTACAATATGGGATTGAAATATTGATTATTCTTCTACAAGCCTGATATTATAACGCTCGTTAGAGTTATAATCACGGTCCTTGTCCTTACCGAAGTACTCAAGCAGGTATTCTTTCTCCTTCACGAATGATACCTTAATGAGTACTTCTCTGTATGTGGGGTGACCCTTGTCCATATAACTCTCGAAGGCATTATAGCTGATAGATTGCTCTGTCTCTTTGTTCTTCACCAGCTTGAAGGCAGAAACATTACGTAGGCTCTGGGCAATATCGATATAGAGACTGTCGCTCTTAAAGATGAACAGCAACTCTCCGCTCTGTGACAGATACTTACCATCCAACTCGATCGCGTGTGACTCAAATGAGCAGCACAGCATTAAAAACAGAAATAGATACTTCTTCATTTTTCCTTTTATTTTGCTTTTGATACCGCAAAAATACACTCTTTTGTTGGTTTATGCAAGAAATAAACCATTTTTTTCTAACACCCCCAAAAATTAGTTGGATTTTCTGACTACAGTCTTTCAATATCGATCGTTACACCAACGGCGAAAGAGGTGCCGGTAGTCAGCGGTGAACAATAGTAATACGACTTCGGTACATAGTTGAAGAGATTGTCGATAGCCGTATTCACGCAGATGCCTCGCCAGATATGGTGCTGCAGCATCAGCTTCCAGATGGTGTAGCCCTGATCCACATCCGGTCTGCCCGACTGGGGTTTACCTTGACTGCGCCCTGAGAGAGCCGCATCGAGGGCATAGAGTTTTGAGAAGCGGTGAGCATAGCCGATGCGCCACGTGAGTGAGTTTGTGCGCGGCTGGTAGAACTGCGAGTAGATCACGTTACCCGTCTCGTGCAAATACGAATAGTTCAGCTTCAGCGTCAGTCCCCAGTCGAAGTAGTGGCCCATGCTCAGATCCACACCCCACACCGTGATACCGTCTTCGTTCCAGTATTTCGCTCCGGGCAATGTCTCATGCGTCACAGGGTCCACATAGTCGCAGTCGATAACGGTGATACGCTTATCGAAGATGTTACAGTAGCCCACGAGCGTAAAGTTATACACACCGTTCAGCACACCAGCATTCCTGATGCGGTTCTGTCGCTCGAAGGCCAGATTGAAATTATGGCTCCTCTCAGGATCCAGATCGGGATTACCCATCAGGATATAGCCCATATTTCCCATGTCGAAGTTCATATACATCTCCTTAAGGGTAGGGGCCCTGAAACCGCTGGCATAGTTGGCGCGTAAGGTCATCCAGGGGAACTTATACACTACGGCAAGTCGGCTGGTAAACGCGTTCTCCGACGATGCCGAGAAGTAGTCGTAACGCATGCTGCCCACCACGTTCAGCCGGTCGGTGATGTTCCAGTCGAACTGTGCAAAGCCGTCGATATTATTCTGAGAGTGACTGGTGTTGTCGATAAACTGATACGTGCTCAAATAGTCGTGCATATAGTCAGCACCTACGATCAGGTTGTTCTTACCGAACGTATGACTGTAAAGGGCATGTGCCACATGCTGGCGGTTGCTGTAGTCGTGGTCGTGAGTCCGTCTGCCGTCAGGCGTGAAGTTGGCCTTATCATACTGGTCGTAACCATACGTCAGTTCCAGTTTGCGGTTGTGATCCCAGGCATACTTGCCCTTCAGTCCACCGCTGTAGGCATTATAATGATAGTTATAGGTGTCGCGTTCGCTGGTGCGGAAGAAGTACGCACCTTTACCGATGAGCGTCAGCTTGTCGGTGGGTCGCCAAGTCAGTCGCTCTCTGATGTTATAAGTCTTCTGTCCGTAAAGCCTGCTGATGTTCGAGTCGTCGTTCAGCACCGACTCGTCGTAAGGCAGTCCTTGTGCCTTCTTCATCAGTGCGATGGCAATCTCCTCAGGCGTGTGCGCCTTTGGCAGGTTTATGGGGTCGATCTTAGTATGCTGGAAGCTCGTCTGCGAGTTCCATTTCTGTGTGTTAAACGAGAAGCTGGCACCATTGCGCCACTCGTGGCCAAAGGTGTTATAGCGCGAATTCACGTTCGCTGTCCAAGGTTCGAGACTCTCGCGGCTGATGATGTTCACCACACCGCCAACAGCATTCGAGCCATAGAGAGCCGACGAGGCTCCTTTTACAATCTCGATACGACCTACGTTCTCGAGGTTGATACGGCTGTAATCCACATTGTCCATCGTCTCACCGGCCAGGCGTTCGCCATCAACGAGGAATAGTACGGCATTACCGCCGAAGCCGCTCATGTTGAGCGATGTCTCCTGACTCATCGCCAGTCCGAACTCCAGTCCGGGAATCTCTTGTGTCAGCAGCTCCTGAATGTTGGTTGCATCCACTATCTTGATGTCGTGCGGCGTGATCAGTCTCGTCACCACCGGTGCGTCTTTCAGCATCTTCGGGGTATATGAAGCCGTCACCACGATTGGCTGCAGCTCTACAGAATCGCGGAATTGCTGCGCAGAAACATCAATAACTGACATGAACAACGCCATGCCAGTTATAAGTAGATGTTTGATACGCACGCTTCCCATTTACTGCAATAACTTTTGGCCAACAAATAAGCCTTCAAAGACAAAGGGCATATTGCCGTACTTCATCTTAAAGGTAAGAATAAGGGTTTTATTAGTATCGTTGTACAGAAGCACGAAATCGTTCACGGTATAGGTCTTTTCCTCACCTTTGCTGTTGGTCACAGTACCAGTGTAAGTACCACCAGTAATTGTACCAGAGATGTCATCACCTTTCTTGGCAACAACGATATTCTTCACAGGGAGTTCAGGAATCGTCATCATGCCCTCACCATAGGAGGGAAGCACGAGGTCAACAGTCGTATCAGTGACTTTGGTAATCCGGATCAACTCGTCACTTTCATCAGCCTCACCATCCACGGTCAGTGTCTCAGTACCTGCATAATCACCAGCCACCTGATTGGCTGCCGGTGTCTCGGGCACATCATCATCACCACCACATGAACTCAAACCAAACACGAAGGCCATTGCAGCCATCGCCATCAAACTTTTCATTTTCATAATCTCTTAATTTTAAAACTTTTATAATATTACATTTTTATCTCTTTCTTCTCGTAATCATATTCCGACCCATAGACACTGTGCGGAATCGTGAACACCGCGATCATCATCAGTACCGCCAGACACACCACCCACTTATTGTACTTCCACTTCATCGTGGCCAGCGCCGCCATAAAGAACAGGAAGGCAATCAGCGTCTTGTTGTCGGTCAGATCCGTGCCGTAGGGGAATCCAGCCCACCAGGGACCGAAGGCCGCATGCTGCACGAGCGGTCCTAAGATGAACCCGCCCGCAAACAGCGTCGCCACAGTGATGATCAGCCATCGCTTATACGCCTTGTGCGTCAACACCAACAGAAGTGTATAGATGGCAAACAGCATGGCGGCAAACATCAGGATGATGTGAGGTATCAGGATGATTGCAGGCACATCGTTGCGGAAACGGATCACGACGGGCTCATCGGCCGGATAGTCCTTGCCGCCCACGGTGATATAATACTCCAGCTTGCCCGCAACAGGCTGTACGGGCAGAGCCGCTTTCCAGGATTCATCTTTCCAACTGAAGTCCACCGTCGTATAAGCATCAGCCGACTGATAGCGGCGATAGTGCATTGTCATTCCGAGCGTAGTCGAGGAATCTCCTGAGATCTCTCCATGCGCTTCGCTTAGTCGAGATGACAGATGGGGCGATCGAGATGTCAATCCTTGCGGCACGCCCTTCAGCGTTACGATCTCATCCTTCTGCACACCACTTCTGGGCAACTTGATCTGATACTGCTCACCGTTCAGTTCCACCGTCACCTTCTTGGCGTAGGTGGGCCCCGTCATACGCTGATAGATACTCAGCGCCAAGGTGAGGATAATCGCTACAATCCAACAGGTTGACTTCTTCATTTCTTTACTGGTGGGATCAAGTGAACATCAAAGGTCAGGATATCTTCGTTACGAAGCACCTTCACGGGAACCGTCGTGTTAGGCTCCAGCTCCGACAGGCGCTGCATATAGTCATCCATATTCGTTACGGGCTTGCCGTCGATCTCCTGGATGATGTCACCGCTACGGATACCAGCCTTGTGGGCAGGCTTGCCAGCCACCACAATGTCGGCACGAAGTCCGGGAATACGACTGGCGCCCATCACATCGGGCATCAGTCCCAATGTCACCTTAAACTTTGCGTGGCGCATCGTATTCGTGCTGGGCACGCTGATATAGTCGGGAGTCGTCGGCATATCAGCCAACTTGCGGATCAGTCGCTCAGAGAAGTCCAGAATCTGCTGCATACCCTCGTAGTTCAGTGTCGAGGGCACATCGTCGGGTGTGTGATACTCCATGTGTCCGCCCGTTGTGAGGAAGAGCACGGGGATATCCACTGCCACAAACGAGGCGTGATCGCTGGGGCCATAGCCGTCGGGCGTGCAACTCACGTTCAGCCCTGTCTGCTCAGCCGTCTGTTCGGCCATCGCCTTAAACTGGCTGCTGGTACCCGTACCCGACACGCTCAGCGCCTTGTCGCGCATACGTCCCACCATGTCCAGATTCACCATCGCCACGATGCCGCTCTTGTCAGCAGGCAGGTTGATGCGCTTGTCATCGGGCTTCTTCATCCACTCCAGAAAGTTCTTCGAGCCGATCAAGCCCTGCTCCTCAGCCCCGAAGAAGGCAAAGATGATACTTCTTTTCGCGCGTACCTTCTTAAAATATTTAGCCAGCTCCAGCACGATGGCATCGCCACTGGCATTATCGTCGGCACCCGGATGCACCGCCAACGTGTCAGGGCGTCGCGAACCTGAGTCCTTGCCACCCATTCCCAGATGGTCGTAGTGCGAACCCACCACGATATATTCGTTCTTCAGCTGCTTGTCCGTTCCTGGCAACACCGCCATGATATTATGCGTGGTGCGCTCCACCTCTTTGCCATAGGTAAAGTCATGATAGTAGCCCACAGCCTTCTTGCCCTTCACGATAGGCTTGAGTTTCAACGCGCGAAGCTGCGCAGTAATATATTCCGAGGCGAGGGTATCGCCCATCGTAGCCGGATATCTGCCGCCCAACTCCTGAGAGGCGAGATAAGCCACCGTTTGCCGCATCACGTCCTGTTGCTGGGCAAAAGCCTGTCCAGCCACCACGAACGCCAGCGCCAATAAGATGATTTTATGCTTCATGAATCGATCATATTTCAATTTCGGTTGCAAAGGTACAACCTTTTCCCAATTCCCACAATCCCCATTTATATGGATTTTTAAACAAAAAAAGCATATTTTTTATGCAATAAACTTGCTAAATTGAAGAGAAAACTGTACCTTTGCCGTCAGAACATATTAAAACCATATAATCATGAATAAGAACGAGAAGTTTGTTATTTCGATTAATCGTGAGTTGGGTAGTGGCGGTCGCACCGTAGGTCGCAAACTGGCTGAAAGACTGGGTGTACATTTCTATGATAAAGCGCTCATCAAGGCCTTAGAAGAGAAATATCAGCTCACAGCAGAAGAGATTGAGAAGCTGAAAGGTCGCAAGCACAACTGGTGGGACGATTTTCATCGCATCGCCCAAATCGGTCAAGGCTTGGTTATGCCCTATAGCTCGCTGTACAAAACCAATGATTCTGGTCTGCCCACCACCGAAGAGATGTTTAAGGTTGAAACAGATATTCTTCAGGACATTGCTTCTGAGGAGTCGTGTGTGGTAGCTGGGCGTAGCGGCTTCTACGTGTTCCGCGATCATCCCAACCACCTCAACGTTCTTATCCAGGCACCTATACCTTATCGCGTGGCGCGCGTGGCTGAAAAGCAGAATCTTTCTTCGGAAGAAGCCCGCAAGATCATCAACAAGGTGGACAAGATGCGCGAGAATTACGTGAGAAAGTTTACAGGTTTCTCACGCTATGATTCCCGCTCTTATGAGATCGTCATTACGATGGGACAGATTACAGAGGATGATGCTGTCGATATGATCTTA
>JAEEGL010420444.1_pt1 | contig 10130 bp, 8 predicted proteins | sample 9134231 | NCBI WGS metagenome assembly JAEEGL01 (sample SAMN16246548, study PRJNA631951) | gut metagenome | biome: gut microbiome; feature: rumen; material: fiber-attached | host: Bos | place: Iran: Karaj | collected 2018-10
ACTTAGCTTTATAAGAGACAAGGTAGAGGTCTTTCTCAACGGCCTCAATGTCAGCACTCATCTGGATGCCATTACCAAGGATGACACAAAAGATGAAGGAGTTTATGTATCGTTGCTCTATTTCGAGGAAGAAAAGACGCTTAAGAACAACCGTCATTTTATTCCCCAATATGATGACAAAGCCAAACTGGAAGGCTACCAGAAGGTTAATCCGACAATCTTCTTGAACCTCTATGTGATGATTGCTTCAAACCATTCTGCTTACGACGAGGCCCTGAAACAGATTTCACGTGTCATCGAAGAGTTCCAGAAGAAAAATGTGTTTGAAAAAAAGGAAAACAACAAGGGCGATATCGATGGGAATAAATATCCTCATCTCGATAAGCTTATTTTTGAGATGGAAACGTTGTCCTTTGATCAGAACAACTCTTTGTGGCAGACCATTGGAAGCAAACTCTATCCTTATGTTATATATAAGGTTAAGGTGATTGCTTTCGCTCAGTCAACAGGTGATAGGGTTCCCAAGATCAGCGAAGAACATCTCGTTTTTGAAGTTGAAGCCCATCCGAATACAAAGAAAGAGAATAAACAAAAAGAAAAACCTGATCATGAGCATCATCTGTACAAGCAAAATGATGACTACATCTTTGCAGATGAAAAGGTTGTAAAAAAGAAAACCGGCGAATAGATCCATTTCCCCTGATTACGATAAAAACAGAAATCATATTTGAGTTTTAATACTATCATTAACTAAAATTTATTATTATGGCAACATCGTACAAAACCCCTGGAGTTTACGTGGAAGAAATCCCCAAGCTCCCCCAATCAGTCGCAGATGTCCCTACTGCTATCCCTGGATTCGTTGGATATACGGAATCTGGTCCAGAAGGAATCGTGCCTGTTAAAATTACTTCCATTATTGAATATGAGAATAATTTTGGCAAGGGACCTGGTGCAAGCGAATCAAAAAAGTTTGTCACTTATGACAGTCTACGCCTTTTCTTTGACAACGGCGGTGGCACCTGCTATGTGGTATCCGTTGGTGGGTATGATAAAACCCCATCAGCAGATGATCTGAAGAGTGGTTTTACTGCTCTAAAAGACATTGATGAGGTAACTCTGCTTGTAACACCCGATGCTGCATCATTGCTTGATGCCGATAAATTAGCTTCTGTTCAGCAGGCTATGCTGCTGCAATGTAAGGAACTGGGTGACCGTTTTGCTATTCTTGATGTAAAAGATGACAATACGAAAAGTATTGATGATTGTGTTGATGATTTCCGTTCAAAAATCGGAACTGTTGGCTTGAATTATGGCGCAACTTACTATCCATTCCTCTATACATCTTATAATTATTCAGGCTTTGACTTCTCAACAATTGTTGGACAGGTGATGTCTGAATATACTATTGCCGATAAGAAAACGAAAAATAGTAAGGAGGAAACAGCTGCTCCTTCAAATAACAATGATTTGAAAGAAGCAATTAAAGGATGGTTTAAGGACGACCGCCAGTCTATTCTTTGCTTCTTGCGTGCATGGCAAAGCAAAAATCCGAATGTTAAGATAGAAGATTTTTGCGACAAAGTCGTGGATAAGGAAAAGAAAGTTGATGATGAGATTGGTGAGAAAGCACTTCAGAATGCCATCAAGTCATTTATTCCAGGTTATGCAGAGAAAGAAGAGGAAATGGCAGCTCAAAAGTCCATTGTCCCCCCAAGTGGTGCTATTGCCGGCATATATGCTCAGACTGACAACTATACTGGTCTGTGGAAAGCTCCTGCCAATGTTAGCATTGCTTCTGTTAAGGGTCTTAGCAGAAACATTAACAACAACACACAGGATAACATGAATGTTCATCCTACAGGAAAATCTGTGAATGCCATTCGTGCTTTCAGCGGAAAGGGAATTTTAGTATGGGGTGCCCGTACACTTGCCGGTAACGATAACGAGTGGCGCTACATTCCCGTACGCCGTCTCTTCAATTACGTAGAAGAGAGTGTACAGAAGTCAACAGACTGGGCTATCTTTGCTCCTAACAACCAGAATACATGGACCAAAGTCAAGAGTCAGATTGAAAACTTCCTCACAAACCTCTGGAGAGCGGGTGGACTCGCCGGAGCTACTCCTGATCAGGCATTCTATGTTAATGTCGGCTTGAATTCAACGATGGATGTGAATGACGTGAATGAGGGCCGCATGATCGTTGAGATCGGAATGGCTGCTGTTCGTCCTGCAGAGTTCATCATCCTCCGTTTCTCTCATAAACTTCAAGAGTCATAACAATTAAATTTATCATAAACCATGGAAGAAAATAGTTATCCATTACCATCATTCCATTTCGAGGTTAAATGGAGTAATGAAGACAAAGAGTCTGTCGCATTCTCTGAGGTGTCTGGCCTTTCTGCAGAGCAGAATGTCATTGAGTACCGTGCAGGCAACAGCAAGGAGTATGCTCCTATTAAGATGCCAGGCTTGAAGAAGTATGGCAATATAACCCTGAAGCGTGGTGCCCTGCCAAAGGACAATGCTCTCTTTGAGTGGTTCAACAAGGCTCAGCTTAACACCACAGAACGCCGCAATGTGGTAATCAGCCTGCTTGATGAGAAACACGAACCTGTCATCACATGGAAACTGCAGAATGCATTCCCAGTTAAGATTGACAATGCGAACTACAATTCTACAGCTAATGAGGTGCTTCTAGAGTCCATTGAGCTGGCAGTAGAAAGCGTTTCAGTAGAACGTCCGAAGAAGTAGTATTTATTATGATATGGAGTCAGGGGATTGTGTGCTTTGAAGTACCGGTTCCTTGCTCCATTCATCATTGAATGAATTTCATATCTGTTTCTCAGCGTGGAAAATAAGAAGAAAGAAGACCAACAATACAGTTTGATTCCCGCCTATAATTTCAAGGTAGGTTTCGATGGCGCATCAAAAGATGAAGAACTGTCTTTTTCTGAAGCATCCGGTATTCGTTCAGAAATCCAATATGAGGAAATTTGGGAGGGAGGCGTGAATAACACCTCTTACAAACTACCTAAAGCTGTCAAATTTCCTCATCTTGTATTGAAGAAGGGTTCTGTTCCTCAGACAGATTCTTTTGTGCAGTGGTGCGAGAAGGCTATCTATAGCTTGGTGTTCGAACCTCACACGGTGCAGGTCGTATTAAATGAGGGAGACAAGCCCATCAAGGGATGGCGCTTCCATAATGCATACCCTGTGATCTTTGAGATTTCATCATTGAATGCCACCAAGAGTGAGATCCTGATAGAAACGGTGGAACTGGTATATAGCTCAATGTCTCCTATTTTGTCGGATGAAGCCCAAAAACTGAAAGACATACAGGATAAGACGGCAAAGGAAGCTGAAAAAGTAGCAGACAAGGCTGATAAGGTTGCTGAAACAGCCAAAGATGCTGAGAAGATAAAAGAAGAAGCGAAGAATAAACTGACGGCTGAGGCAAGTGAAGTTGCCAAGCTTGCTGATGATGTGACGAAAAAGACTGACAGCGTGGTTTCGGCCGTTGAAAAGCAGAAAGACTCCATTCTTAGTCCAATCACTCAGTTGGCCGATGACATGACTGATACTATTAATAAAGCCGTCAAGGAAGTTGACAAGGTCATGTCAGAGATTAACAAGGCTGCAAAAGAAGGAGAAAAGCTCTTCAAGGAAGCCCAGAAAAAGGCTAATGATTTTAAGGAGAAGGTCGAAGAGGTCAAGAAAGAAGTTGAAGAAAAAATAGACGAAGTCAAAGAGAAAGTCGAAGAAGTCAAGACACAGATTAACGAGATAAAGGACGAAGTCCAGGAAAAAGTCGAACAAGCCATTAATGAAATCAACGAGGTCAAGGACAACGTGGAACAGAACGTTAAAAAGATCGTTGATGAGGCCAAGGAAGGCATTAATGAGGCCAAGACTAAGATCAACTCTGTAAAGAATGAGGTTGTGGACAAGTTCAATGAAATCAAGGATGAAGTCACAGATATTATTGAAGAAGGCAAGGACAAGTTTAATGAGTTCAAGAAGGAAGCTACAGACAAGATCAATGCCGTCAAGAATAAAGCCACAGACATCAAGAATGATTTGGTTGAAAAAGGCCAGCAACTTGTAAAAGAGGGTAAGGAAGCCGTCGATAAAGTAAAGGCGGAATTCAACGAAGTTACTGGCGAATTAAAGAAGGCAGCCAACAACGCAAAGAAAACCGTTAAGAATACGCTCACAAAAGCACAGAATACAGTTCAGAAGCTTGGCAACGAGTTGAAGACTGGGGCTGACCGTCTCATCAAGGAAGCTGACAATGCTATAAATGGCATTAAGAAAGAGATCGGCAACATCAGAGATGAAATCGCCGAAACTGTCAATAACATCAGTGATGAAATCACCGAAACTGTCGATAACATCAAAGACGATGTCAGCAAGGCTGTTAACGAGACAAAAACGCAGATTAACGAAATGATTAACGAGGCCAAGACAGAAGTTAATCATATTAAATCGGAATTGACGACAGCAGCTAACGAGATAAAGACAGGGGTTAATTCTGCCATTTCAGATGTGAAATCGTTCGCAAGCCAAAGCGTTCAGGAAGTACAGAACCTGGCATCTGGTTTGTCAGAAGAAATCCAGAATGTGCCCAAGAATGTCTCAAAAGCAGCAAATGAGGTTGTTTCGCAGATTACCGATGGTGTCACGAGTCTTTCTGATGGAATAACCAATAGTCTTGATTCCATGCAACATGAATTCAGTCAAAGTCTCAACGAACTGACCGGTTCTGTCGAGGACACAATTCAGGACTTTGGGAATCAATTAGAGAATGTTGTATCTCAAACGGAAAAATCCATCAGCAATGTAACTGAAAGCGCAGGAAACATCGCTAATGGACTCAAGGCAGAAATTGAGAAGCTCAAAAAACAATCCAATGATTTAGCTGAAGACGTCCTGAGCGAAGTCACGAGCGTAATCAATCAGGTCGACGGTGTGGTTAAGGACATCCCTGAGCAGGCATCGAACATCATTAATCAGATGAACCAGACATCACAAGCCATAGCTGCCAATATTGACGCTCAGGCAAAACTCATCAAAGAGAATGTTGAATCTGCCGCTAAGGTCATGCAAACAAAGACAGAAGACATGGCGACAACGATAAACAACACCCTGACAAAGAAATTACCTGAAATAGTTGATAAGCAAGTGAAAGATGCCAAGAAGGCTATCACTGGAAAGGCAACCAAAGCTGAACGCAAGCTGGCTGATGTGAAGAAGGCTGTTAAATCGGAGATGAACAATTTATTATCAAGTGCATCCAAAACAGTCAATGCTGCCCAGAAAGCGGTGAATGCAGCCAATGCTACAGCTAAGGAAGCAGTCAACACGGCTCAGAATAATGTAAGCAATGCAGCAAAAGAGCTGGCCAATCAATTAGCTGCAAGTGAAACAGAGTTACAGAACGTGATGATACAGCAAATTGATGCCATCAACAATATACGCGTAAAGTTTAACATTAAAGTATAACGACCATGGCTATAAAGATTAATGAATTAGTCATTCGTGCAACCATAGAGAAGGAACGAAGCAGCAGGCAGGCTGAAAATGAAAACGCCCCAGAAATGGTTCTTACTCCAGAAAAGACCATTGAGTTGCAGAGTTTTAACAAATTAAACCGTGAACGTTAAATCTTTAATATAACTTCTATTTATGGAAGACAAAAATGAGAATGGCGAAATCGTCAGAATGAAATTCAGGAGTAAGGTCGAAAAGGAAAAGGATATATCTGGCAAAGATAACGACCTGAATGAATTTGAGGTGATGATTAACCCGGCGACAATCGACAGAAAATTATCGATTGAGAAAACATCCAACAAATCTGGCAAGTCCAAAGATAAGTCGGATGTCTTCTCTGCCAGTCCTGAAGTTTTTTCTTTCAGCTTCTATTTGGATGGCACCAACGTCGTTCCTAACCAAAAAGGACGTAGCGTCAGCGACATGATAAGTAACTTCCTGAAAATAGTCTATCAAAAAGACGGAAAGCTGGTTCAGGCCTTGATAATTGAATATCTGGGTGATTCGTTTATCGTCTGTACAAACAGCATAGACATCAATTATTCACTATTTGATCTCAAAGGGAATCCTCTTCGCGCAAAAGTTAGCTGTTCTTTCTCCACAGTAAAAGAAAGTGCACCCCAAAAACCATCAAATAAGTCAAAAACGAAGCAGCAAAAACCGGACCCAGTTCCAGAAATCTGTAATACCGAGAATGCAAGAAATGAAGAAAAAGATTCCTTGAAAGAACAAAACATGACTCCAACCAATGCTAATTTCTCTCATGAAAGCGGTATTGAAATGCATGTTGAAAATTAATTAATACAATGGCGGAAACAAATGCAGATAACAGTGCCTTGTCATTCAAGATTATGATTGACGGCGAAGATTTGGCAGAAATTGCAGAGGTAATCAGTATCCACCTCGAAAAGCAGTTCTGCAAAATACCTACAGCCCAGATAACACTGTATTATGGAAGTCTTCTCAACAACACTTTCGCAGATGACGAGGGCAATGCAATTGCTATTGGCAGTGAAATTGAGATTTCCGCTTCAGATGACACCTGCCTTTTCAAAGGACTTGTTGTACGTAAAAGTGTAAGTCTCACCAACCGAAAGTCATTATTGACTTTAACCGTCAAGAACAAAGCTTATCGAATGGCTCAGAGCCGATGGAACCATGTATTTGCAAATGTTACAGATAGTGACATCATTGAGCAAATAATACAAAAGTACAGCATCGGTTGTGATGTTGAGAGCACTTCCTATCAACATGAGTTAGTGACCCAATGCAATTGCACGGACTGGGATTTCGTGAACCTAAAGGCTGATGCGAACGGGTTATTGGTTTTTGCTGATGATGAGAAGATATCTGTGATGAAGCCCAATCCTGGGAGTGCAAACCATGAGATTAACGGTTATGACTCTATCCTGAGTTTTGACGCACAGATAGACGGCCGGAATGCTTTCTCTGGTATTAAAGCTTCGTCATGGAACTATAACTCACAGGAAAAGCAAGATGTAGAAGTCCAGAATTCAGACAGTTTCAAACAAGGGAATGCCACCACTGGCCAGTTGGCAGACAAACTGAAAAATGAAATGCTTAATATAAACTTCTTAAGTTCGTTTGTTGACACGGAGGCGATGACTGGTAAGATGAATGGCATGATGATGAGGTATAATTTGTCCCGCATCATCGGTAAGGTTAAGATTTATGGCATCTTATCTTCTAAACCTGGAGAATGTGTCACTTTCAGTGGCGTAGGCGAGAGTTTTAATGGTGATGCCTTTATTACATCTGTTGAAATGGATTTTACGGATGGTGCCTGGACTACGACCTTAGGTTTTGGAATGGAAGAAACTCCTTACTTCTGGGCATATGATGATGTAAACGCGGCACCATCATCAGAACTGGGTGCAGCTGTTTATGGCCTGCAACTGGGTAAGGTTACGGCTGTCGAAGGTGATCCTGCAGATGAATTCAGAATTAAGGTGTCCCTACCCTGCTTCGACGGAGATTATACAGAGGTGTGGGCACGCGTCGCCATGCCAGATGCCGGGGAAAGCCGGGGGATATTCTTCTACCCAGAGGTGGATGATGAGGTCGTGATTGGATTTGTTGATCAGAATCCAAACAATCCGATAGTTTTGGGTACATTGCACAGCAGCAAACGCAGTGCCCCTCAAACCCTGAGCGATGACAACAACATGAAAGGTATCTATCTCAAGAGCGAGATTAAACTTGAGTTTAACGAAGAAGACAAGATAGTAAACCTTGAGACACCTGGTGGAAATAAACTAGTCCTCAACGATAAGGACGGAAAGATAGAGATAGTAGATTCTAATGGTAACCAGATTACAATGGATAATCAGGGCATTACCATCAAGAGTGCTGGAAAAATTGCCGTAGAGGCTTCTCAAGATATGAGTCTGAAAGGCGTGAATATAACAGCAGAAGCCCAGGCTCAGCTCAAGGCTTCTGGCAGTGCTCAAACAGAGTTGTCATCATCTGGTATCATGGTGGTGAAAGGCTCTTTGGTTCAAATCAATTAATATGGATGAGATATGGCAGCAGCAGTAAGAGTGGGAGACGTAACCACGCATGGAGGAGTGATAACTGGTCCTGGTGCTTCTACCGTCTTGATAGGAGGACAGCCAGCAGCAGTGGTGGGCGATTTACACACTTGCCCCATTGTACCGACCCCCGCTTCTCCCCACTTACCTTCTTCACCTTTCGTAGCAGGAAGCACAAGTGTACTTATCTGTGGTCGCCCCGCCTTGCGCACAACCGATGTATGTCTATGTGGGGCTAATGCTGCCGTTGGATGTCCAACAGTAATTATAGGAGGCTGACAAATATGGCAGAAGAGAAAAAATACGCTTTTATGGGACGTGGCTGGAGTTTTCCCCCTGCGTTCTCTAAACAGAGCCGGGGTACTGTGATGCTCTCTGATGAGGCAAATGTGGCCCGAAGCGTTCGTTTATGTGTACAGACACGTCTAGGAGAACGGATGTTCCATCCCAACTTGGGCACCGAGATCGATGATTTCGCTTTCGTCAGAAATTACAACACCATCGACCAACAGCGTCTGAAAAGGATGATTGAATATGCAATCGTTGAGAACGAACCCCGTGTTGATGTGGACGATATTAGTATAGAACACAACCTTGCCGATGAAAGTATAGAAATTTCTATTGCATATACAATCAAGTCATCTAACACTCAATTTAACATGGTGTTTCCTTTCTATTATGAAGGAGGACTTAGATTTTAATTGATGGACGCATGAAAAAAGACATAGAATATCAAGGCACGTATCAGCATAAACGTTTTCCGCACGGTTTGAAACCTGACTATTTCAAGCTTGATGACCGGACACGTGAAGGACTGCTTCATGAGGCAGCCCAATTCGCTTCCCACATCAAATATTATAACGACAAGAACCAGTTAGATGGCCATTGGGAGGAATTCTTTACTGATGTGTATGATTATGCCAACAAAAAGGTAAAGACTCAGTTCCTGGATGAGCTGGAGAAGAAAGGGGAAGTACCGCCTCATCTCGGTCTTTTCCTTGCTTTTGCAGATGTATTCCATGTCGCTCAAGAAGAACTCAACCGGTTGGCTCAGCGACATCTGGATTACTACTATCGCCATATTTTGCATTTTGAACCTCAAGGCGCGGTAGCCGATCGGGTAAACCTCTTCTTCGAATTAGCAAAGAAAGAGGAACGGGCCGTACTTCCGCAAGGGACTCTGTGTGATGGCGGAACAGACAAGAATGGCCGTAAGCGTGTTTATGCTACAGACTTTAACATCTCTGTCAGTCATGCTGGTGTTGACCAGGTGATGACATTAACATCAATGTGTGAGGATGGTTTCCTTAGTCTTTCTACTCCCCATGAAGATAAGTTCCAAAGTCATGCACAATTTGGTTTTGCCCTCTCTTCTCCATTACTATCTCTGGCAGATGGAGAACGAATGATTGAACTGACATTCAGTTCGTCTGTTGAAGAATGGCGTGACTTGGTGCGCGTCGATTATTCTTCTCCTACAGGGTGGATAAGTCTAAAGAGCGAAATCGCTGATGAGTGCATCAAGATCCATGTAACAGAAAAGATGCCTCCCATAGTTATATACGACGAAGCAATCCACCACATGGGATTAGATGCTCATGAACCTGTTCTGCGGTGTGTTTTCTCAAAACTTCCATCGCACTTCATTGAATCCCATATTGATAAAGAAGAGGCTGTCAGGATAGAAAAAATCAGAGTCGAGGTGAAGAATTCACATGAGTTAGACTGCTTCACAGACTATGGAATAGTGAATCGTGACACCCCATTTCTTCCTTTTGGAACACTCCCTGTTGCTGATGCATCAACTTTCAAAATAAAGAATCCTCGTATCTTCAACAGTTTTTTGAAAGAGCCTTATTCGCTTCATATTAACTGGAAGGGAATGCCTGAAGACCTTGCCGCGTATTACAAATCCTATCAAGACGGATGGGGATTGCTTGATCATGCTCAACAAGGTTTTTACAAGAGATTTGCTGCTATCTGGCTTAATGGTTCTGAAAGTGCCCGTGACTGGCTTCAACTCAA
>JAEEGL011123296.1_pt1 | contig 10130 bp, 5 predicted proteins | sample 9134231 | NCBI WGS metagenome assembly JAEEGL01 (sample SAMN16246548, study PRJNA631951) | gut metagenome | biome: gut microbiome; feature: rumen; material: fiber-attached | host: Bos | place: Iran: Karaj | collected 2018-10
CCCGTAACCTGTGTCAGCACCAGTTCACCGTCTACACCCTTGGGATATACGGTCATCTCCTTTGCTGTTTCAAGCGTCTCTTTTATGGAATTCCTTGTGGAAGGCGGGATAAGAATCTGTCCTCCGACGGTGTAGCTCTCTATCCTTCCGCATAAGTTCACTTCCTTGCCGGCGATCCCGTATTTCATCCTTTTTTCAGAACCCAGATTTCCGACTATTACTTCTCCGGTATTTATGCCTATCCCCATTTCAAGAGGCGGATAGCCGCGTTCCTGATTCCACTCATTGACACCCTTCATTTTAAGCTGCATTTCAAGGGCCGCTGCCACTGCCTTTGAAGCATGATCCTCCATATAGTACGGAGCTCCGAATACCGTAAGGATACCGTCCCCCAGGAATTCTATTATGGTTCCTCCGTATTTCTGTATGGCCTCTGTCATCTCCTCCAGATAGTGATTAAGCAAAGCGATCAGATCTGAGGGTTCCATATGTTCGCACAGTGCGGTAAAGCCCCGGAGATCACTCATCATAAACGACAGAACCCGGTTTTCTCCGCCAACCTTAAGGCCGTCAGGTGTTTCAAGAAGCTCCTTCACGATATCGTCGGAGAGAAAACGTCCGAAGGTCTCGCTTAACAGCCGGTTTCTCATTTCCAGCTTATCGTTAAGCGCCTGGATCTTCTGCATGGATTTTACGGCATCCCGAAGATCCATAAGCTCGCTTAAGTCCGAGAATACAATTACAACCCCGCTTTTCTCATCACCCTCGGAATAAAAGGAGGTTATCACCCTAAGGGTGTAATTCTTATCATCTGAATAGTAGGGAACAATAGAGTCATGGGTTTTCTCCTTGTCATATACCGCATCCAGAATGGTCTGGGAAAAATCCTCATTTTCCTCTTTTTCAAAAAACAGCATACCGATACGATGCCCGATGAGCTCATCCTTGGAAAACCCCAATATCTGACAGGCGGTTTCGTTTGCGGTTTCAACTATCCCGTCAAATCTGACTGCGATTATCCCTTCAGCAATATTGTCAAATATCTTTTTATTTGTTGTCAGAGATCTGTCGTCCACCTTCAATCTCCTTTATCAAACAGCCCGTTTATAAAACGGGCTGTTTCTAAAATCATAAAATTCAGGAAAACTACTTATAGATTTATATATACCGAGTCATATCTCTTGACTTCGTTCTTAACTTCCTCACTCAGCTCCTGTCCCTTGTCCTCAGCATCAGCAACCTTGAAGAGGAGTCCGCAGGCTGACATATAATCATTTGTCAGCATCCTGAGCCTGTGTGACAGATGTGCAAGGATCATCTCCATCTTCATGGGGTTCTTCTGGAATAATTCCTCAAGATCCTTCTCTCCGATTATCTCAACAGTGGTATCGTCTTCAAGTACAACTGCGGTACCGCTGCGTGTGCAGTGTTCAATAAGACCCATTTCCCCGAAGAAATCATTTGCAAAGAGAGTTGTTACCTGTCTCTCCTTGGCTGTGCCGTAATCCTTATATATTCCTACAGAACCGGAATGGATATCATACATGCACTCGCCGTTTTCGCCGTCCCTGAAGATGACTGTTCCTTCGGAATAACTCTCAACCTTTGTTGAAAAGCCCTCAGAAAGTCCCTTTCCTTCAAGCTTGCGTTTTGTCTCAACGCTGACCTCTCCGGCCTTCTTATTTCTCTTATATACAGAGGCGAATTTCCTGATCTTCTCCATCAGGCCTTCACTCCTGTCCTTTTTCTCTTCTTTTTCAAGATTGAGTTCCTTTATAGTCCTGCTGACCTCGGCATAATCATCAGAAAGCTCACGGAGACGTCCGCTCAGACTCTTCATAAGATCCGTGATCTTATCAGGCTGGCTTTCGAAATACTCCATCACGCTTCCGGACTGTATCTCATCCAGCTTTACATCCCCCATGGCAACAGCTGTGGCACTTCTGGGATAAGCCTCTATAACTGCCATTTCTCCGAATATCCTGTTCTTACCGAGCTTCGTAAGCAACCTTTCATCGGTCTCACCAAAGCTCGCATAAATGCCGACTGTACCATCTATGATGTGATACAGGGAATCACCGATCTCTCCCTCACGGAAAATCACCTCGCCCTTACCAAACTGCTTTTCTGACATAGAAATACCTCCATTTCTAAAAATATATATTATTTTATGCTATGAAAATATGATGGTCAAGTATCTCATACCATCATTTATCATCATTTATAAGATATTCTGACAACCGGTCCAGAGCTTCGATTAAAAGACTCCTTGGCAGTGCCGCATTTATGCGGACAGCATCCTCCCATGCAAAGGCCCGTCCGTCCTGGAATTTTACGCCCACATCCCAGCCCTTCTTAATAAACTCATCTAATGTCATATTCCTGTCTTTAAGAAAGCGGCTGCAGTCCATGAAAAGCATATAAGTGCCTTCCGGCATAGTAACGCTGCAGCCATGGAATTCATTATTTATCCGTTGTACCGCGTATGAAAGATTGGCTTCAAGATACTTAAGCAGTTCATCCAGCCATTCGTGTCCCTCCGCACTATAAGCACCCATAAGAGCATGCATGGAGAGCACGTTCATCTCATTATAATGGGTAACATCCCCCCGCTTTGTGATCCTTTTATTCAGAACAGGATCATATATTATGTGGTAACTCCCGATTAGTCCTGCAAGATTAAAGGTTTTGGAGGGTGCATAGAGGTTTATGGTCCGCATTTTCGCGTCCTCATTGACCATGGCTGTGGGAATATGCCCATGTCCCTCAAATACGATATCTGACCATATCTCATCACTGATCACCAGACAGTCATTCTCCCTGAAGATATCCAGAGCTCTCTCCAGTTCCCATCTTTCCCATACACGTCCCGTGGGATTGTGGGGTGAACAGAAGATCACAAGGCGGACATCATTCTCCTTTATCTTCCTGTCCATATCCTCGAAATCCATGCGCCATACACCCTTATCATCCTTCATAAGGGGGCTTAATACCGTTTTCCGCCCTGTACACTTAAGGTCGGAGAGAAAACCGAGATAGGAGGGACTGTGAAGGAAAACCGCATCCCCGGGTTCTGTAAGTGTCTCAATACAGGTTATGATACAGCCGTGGACACCGTTTTCGTATCCGATATGCTTTTTTTCTAAATTGGTATTCCCATGACGATCCCTCTGCCAGTTTATGATACTGTCATAGTACTCTTCCCTCGGGATGAAATATCCGTACAGAGGATGCTGTATTCTCTTTTCAAGGGCTCTTGTAATACCGGGGCAGGTCTCAAAATTCATATCAGCGACCCACATCGGTATCTCGCTGAATCCGGGTTTTGCCTTATCGGGTTCCGCCCCCCAGTGCTTTATCCCGATACAGTCCAGCGCCGCGGCATCCATGCCTCTCCTGTCTATTATCCTGTCAAAATCGTACTTAAATGCCATTGCTTTTAACTTAGGTATTCTCCTCTTCTTTTCCCAGACTTACCAGTATCTCGGCGGACTCGGCCATTTCTATCACCCTGTCCTTATTATCGAGAAATACTTTCACTATTGCCGGATCGAAGTGCTTTCCGGAACCCTCTTCAATTATACTGAATGCCTTATCATAGCTCATTGGCTCCTTATAACTCCTCTTGGATCTTAAGGCATCAAAAACATCTGAAACCGCCATGATCCTGGCAGAAAGCGGAATGGCTTTTCCTTTAAGCCCGGTGGGATAACCGGTTCCGTCCCATTTCTCATGGTGATATGTGGCCACATTCAGGGCTTCCTTTAAATAACCCGTATCACCGGTAAGCTTGATGGCACTCTCTATGATATCCTTCCCGGCTATGGTATGCTTTTTCATTTCCTCAAATTCTTCATCCGTAAGTTTTCCGGGTTTATTCAATATCACATCAGAAACCTTGATCTTGCCCACGTCGTGGAGAGGCGCAGCATAATTCACGCATTTCACGTAATCCTCATCATTCATCTGCTCACTGTAAACATTGTTCTCCTTAAGAAGCTCCTGTATAAGCCTTACATAGGCGGCGGTCTTTCTTATATGGTCTCCGGTACATTTATCCCGTCTCTCCACAATATCCGCAAGAACATAGATAAGTCCGCTCTGCATAAATTCGATCTGATCGCTCTTCTCCTTTACCTCTTCCAGATACCTTACGGTATCACTCAAGGTCTTTACCAGCACCTGATAGAGGTTTTCCAGTTCATCCGCCGTGGAGATATTGAGGGATTTAAGCCTTTCCACGCTGACCTCCAGAGCCTGCTCGCTGTTATAGGCAAATTCACCGGATACATGTGTCATTGCTCCCACGGGATATGTCAGGTGATAATTAAAGAACCAGAGGGACAGCACCAGTACAAGGATAAAGAATCCGATAAAAAGAGAAAGGATCTTCGCAAGAAAGCTTATGCCGCTGCTTATAATGTCATTCATGCTGATATCGGCACAGGCATAGCATACGCATTCCCCGTTCTTATCAAATACCGGTTCATAATCCGTAAGAAGCCATCCATAGCGGTCCCTGACAACCACAGGTTCTATGTGTCTCCCCGCTATCAGATCAGATACGTAGGGCAGGAAATCTTCCTCATAGGGGATCACCGCCCCCGGCTCTTCTCCCATCAGCCCCTCCGTATCAAGGTCGAATACCACCTTATATCCGTTTGTAGTCATCCTGTAGACATAGATATATTTTATACTGGCGGAACTCTTCAGTATCTCGGCAAGTTTTTTTTCAGTCTCCACGTAGTCGGGTAAAGCTTCCCCCATTTCTATATATTCATCTATCTTCTCGGGATCCAGGGATGCCGCCGCAACTTTAGCCGCACTAATACCCATCTCCTTATACTGATCCATTGAATGGTTCCTGTAGAGAACAAAGCTTATCGCTGATGTGGCCACGGTGATAAAGAGCATGATGAGGCAGACCATAATGGAGATCTCATTCTTTAATGAAAGCCCCCTTGTACCTGTCTTTTTAACCTCGTTTATCTCTTCATTGCTTAAGGGCTTCTGCCTCCAGTCTGTAAGGCTGAGCAATGCCGCAGTGTCCTTCGGCATTATCTTCATAAGTGCAAATGCCGCCGCCACCGTAATGGCCTTATCAACGATATCCAGCATGAAATCATAGGATATCTGACCTAAAAAACCCTGCTCCGAAGGTCCGAATATGAACCAGGTAAGTACTGATCCTACTACACCTCCGAAGAAAGCAAGGAAGGGAATAGTCACAAGAGACTTATAGAATTTGTCAAAAAAGCCTCTTTCCGCAAAATATGAGGCCGTGATGGCTATAAGGACGCTTATCCCCGCATAATACATATTTGTAGGATCCGCAGTGGCATTTATGATATTCGTGATATAGCCCACGAATATGCCCGGCAGATATCCTCCCAGCACCGCACCCAAAAGAGTTCCTATGTTATCCACATAGAGCGGAAGGCCGAAATACTTCACCAGCCTGTTAACTGAAATATTTATGAAGACAAAAAGAAGATACACAAGTATCAGCTTAACTTTATTCTTTTTTACCACCTTGATATCGGCTGATCTATCCATAAAGAGTTTCTCCCTGTTTTTTTGTAACATATAATACCACATTTTACCGAATATATACCAATGCTGTCCGCATTATTGTATTTATCAGTTGAGGACAGGATACTATTTTCCCGTGAGCGCGGAAAAATAGTATCCTGTTCTCAACTGATATAGAAACATCAAAATTGTAGCCATTGTACCGCAGATAGTTCCGTGCAACCTGGAAATATGATATTATCAATAGTATGAAGCAGAATCTGAAATCCCGGATCGAAAACAGAAAAAGACAGATCAAATATTCCCTCGGAAAAAAAGTGGGTTTTATTGTCCTTTTCTTTTCTGTTATATATTCCGTGGCTGTCATTATATTCGGAGTCCTGCTGGACAGCCAGCTCTCACTCCTCTCAACTGCCAAGAGAGATTACAACCTTGCCCGCAGCCTGACTGTCACGCTTGACCGCGATTATATAGTTGATCTTTTCAATGAAACCGACCGTATATACACTGAAATGGCTTCCAAATACGGAGATGATATCAACAGCAAGGAATACCTGTCTGAATTTGATGTCCTGAAAACTCCGCGATATGAGAACTTCTATGCACAGCTTAACAAAGTGGTGGAAGAAACCGATGCCGCATGGATAAATCTGCATCTGGAATATCCTGAAACGGGAAAAATCTGTTTTGTCATCGATACGGATTATCTTCCCAACGGCCGGTACCAGATGGGATGGCAGAGTTCCATCCGTGATTTTTCCAAATTTGCCTCTGTGCCTTATGAAGTGACGGAGGATAAGGACAGCGGGCATATCATTCTGACCCAGGCCCCCTTCTATGTTAAGGGCAGCAAAAACAGTAGGATCTCAGGTTTCATCACTGTGGTCGAACACCGGTCCAACTTAAATACCTACAACATAGCTTTTATGCTCATCTTCGGTTTCATGCTCTTCTATCTCACCATGATCTTTGTCGTGGTTTCCGTCCTCGGCATGAGGACTCTCGTTGTGAATCCCATCGACAAGCTTGCAAATGCCGCAGAATCCTTCAGGCTGAAAAAGGATAAAAAGGCAAAGAGCCACTTTTTCCGGAACCTTAATATCACTTCAAAAGACGAAATACGGGTTCTTGCCGACTCTATGATGGACATGGAGGAAGAAATATATACATATATCAATGATCTGGAAAAGATAACGAGGAAGCAGGAACATCTGGCGGTGGAACTGGATGTCACTTCCAGGATACAGAAAAAGATGCTTCCCACGGAGTTAAAGGGGTATAACGGGATACGGAACTTTGAGATCAGTGCCACAATGAGACCTGCCAGGGAAGTTGGCGGCGATCTTTACGATTACTTCACCATCGATGATAATAATATCGGAATAACGGTAGCAGACGTGTCGGACAAGGGAATCCCCGCTGCCTTCCTTATGGTAATGGGCCGTACACTGATAAGGAATACCGCGATGCACGGACTCTCAGCCTTTGAGGTAATGACAAGGGTTAACCATCTCCTCTGTGATGACGATAACGAATCCATGTTCATAACAGTCTTTTTCGGTATTTACACGGTATCTGAGAGAAAACTTTCCTATGTGAATGCGGGACATGAGGATCCCGTGATATTCAGGAAGGAAAGCGGAAAGTATGAACTGATAATGGAAGAGCACGATCTAGTGATCGGGATAATGGATGATATTGTTTTTACCGAAAGATCCATTACCCTTAATGAGGGCGACAGGCTCTTCCTGTACACCGACGGCGTGCCGGATGCCGCAGATGAAGACGGCTCCGCCTTTGGCATTGAAAGGATGATGGAATGCCTTAACAGCCACTCTGACCTGTCAGGGCATGAGTTCCTGAAGGCTGTTCAAAGTGATGTGGACAGTTTCGCAGGAAAGGCAGATCAGTTTGATGATATGACCATGATGTGTCTTTCCGTATGAAATAATGGCACAAACAAAGCCTGATCCGGGATGTTCGTTAAAACCGAACCCCTCGCTCCCCTCAGAGAAGATAAGCATACTTGCCCAGGCTGTCAACAGAAAATCCTACGGGAGAGCCCTTTTCCAGCTCGTGCTTTATGGCGTGGACAAAATGTTTCATATCAAGAGGCTCTTCCAGCCCGGCGGCTCTGGAGCAGGCGTTTAAGAATACACCCTTAATGGTGCTGCCGGTGAATTCATCAAATTGCGAAGCAAGATATTCCAGATCGATCTCCCCGTGAGGTATATCATCCGTGATAAGTCTTCTCCAGATCTCGCGTCTCATATCCAGATCGGGATTTTCAAAATGCACCACATATCTTATGCGTCTCATAAAGGCGGGATCGATATTCCCCTTGATATTTGTAGCCAGGATGACTATCCCGTCATAGGCTTCTATCCTCTGAAGCAGATAGGATATCTCGGTATTTGCATAACGGTCTTTTGAATCATGAACCTCACTACTTGTTCCGAAAAGGGCATCTGCCTCATCAAAAAAGAGGATAGAGTTGCTTTTTTCTGCATACCTGAATACCCTTTCCAGATTTTTTTCCGTTTCACCGATATATTTATCAACAATATTTGACAGATTGACCTGATATAGCGGAAGTGAAAGCTCACCTGCTATGGCATTTGCGGTCATGGTCTTACCTGTTCCCGGAGGCCCTGACATAAGCAGGCTTACACAGCGCCCGTATGGATAGGCCTTTTTCAGCTTCCATTTGTCAAAAATGAGGGCACAGGAATTAACAGATGCCACCACATCATTTAATATGTTTCTGACATTACTTTTTACCTGCACATCATCAAGTCTGGTATCCGGAAATAATACCCTGCCGAGTTCTGCCTCTTTTCCGTCCATAAGCTCTTCAATGCAGACCCGGGAGAGCACTGTATTTTCATCGGGAGCACTGCTTCCTCTGCCCTTTATCTCGGAAAAGCTCCTCATGACACGGGATATCTCACTGGCATTCAGCCGATACTTAAGCGAAAGGGTTTCCGGATCAAAATCCGCTTTATACTCCTTAAGCGCATTCTCCCAGAGAAGCCGTCTTTCATCCAGATCCGGATTCTCCGGAAGCCTCAAATTCCTGTATGATCCCGGATCGATGGTCTTAAGAAGTGGTCTCATATGATCGGTACATAAAATGAGCGGGATCTTTTTTTCCGTAATGGGGATAAAGAGTCTCCGTTCCAGAAGCTCCAGATCCCTGTCTCTTCTGTTCCCGGGATCTCCGGCAGTTCGTCCGGAATTGATGAAGCTTTCACTTATCCCGTAAAAGCAGATGCCGGCTTCATCAAGAATGGCCTCCCTTATCAGACTGTCTCTGTACTTAAGGAAATTATCCTTCCCGCTTTCATATATGAAATCACGGATATTGATAAAAAGAAAATCACGGTTTGTTCCGTCCGCTATCCTGGAAGCGATAAATCTCCTGCCGCCACGGCCGGAGAGCTGCAATACGCCTGCCTTCGACTTAAAGAGAGCTGAACCCTCCTCAATAAGATCCTTATTGACAGCTGCTCCCTTCGCCTTTTTCTTATCTGCCCTGTAATAAACGGTGATATCACTTAAAAAGGGATTTACGGCATGAACGCCGTGAAGATAGAGCATCAGCTTTTCATCAGCCGTGATCTCCACATAGGAAAGAGGCTCTTTCCTTTTATCAAGTTCAAAGACCGCTGACAGTATCTCAGCCTTTTCCTTTACCTCTCCCTCATCGGGAAACAATATCCCCTCCATAAGGAAAGCGAGCCTTAAGTTTGCACTGTGGCCGAAAAACCTGGTGAGATATGCAGCTGTCTCGGGGAATTCAAATACTGCTATGGTGAGATCCAAAAGGGACTGCAGTATCCTGTCATCATGAAGAAGATTGACAATGCGGAAATAATTGCGGCTTTCATCCGATCCCTCATCTTCCGCCCAGTCCATAATATCCCTTTCGTCCGGGGAAGCCGCAAGTGTGGAAAGAGTAGGGAAATCCTCCAGACTACGGGGTATACCCATATTCTGAAGGATCATGTCGCAACGCATAACAATAAGGGCGGAAACGGTCTCAAGATAATTCATGCCAGGCCCACTTCCGCAGCATATGGCTCAAAGTCGGACTTTGTGAATACCTTTCCGACCTTAACGAACTCATACTTTATGGCAAGCAGATAATGCTTCATATGCACCTGCCCGTTGGCCTCAGGATCAGCTGCTGCCAGGAAGGCTGCATTTAAGATACAGTTCTTGATATTACCACCCACAAACTCGAATTTTTCTGCAAGGAATCTGATATCCACATCCTCTGCAAGAGGTGTCCCCTTCGGGATAGTGGTAGTCCACAGCATCTCTCTGGTATCCACATCCGGGAACTGGAATTCCACGATATACTTCATACGTCTGAAGAATGCAGGGTCGATATTATGCTTGTAGTTCGTGGCCAGTACGCAGACTCCGTCATAAGCTTCCATTTCCTGAAGGAGCAGGGCTGTCTTATTATTGGCTGAGGCCTGGTTAGATCCGCCGTCATCAGAACGCTTTGCAAAGATAGTATCGCACTCATCAAAGAAGAGGACCACGTTACACTTCTTGGCTTCTCTGAAGATCATGGACAGGGATTTCTC
>JAEEGL011551774.1_pt1 | contig 10130 bp, 10 predicted proteins | sample 9134231 | NCBI WGS metagenome assembly JAEEGL01 (sample SAMN16246548, study PRJNA631951) | gut metagenome | biome: gut microbiome; feature: rumen; material: fiber-attached | host: Bos | place: Iran: Karaj | collected 2018-10
CTATGCGAAGATGACATATGAGGAATATACCGAATATGTTCGTAAAATGGCCGAAGATGATACCTTCCGTTTTGCATTTAACGTAACTTATGTCGATGCGGGAACGGGAAGGATAAATACCTCCGATATTACAAACGGAATGATATACAGACAGATGATAGCGGGGATGTTAGCGATGCTGATGATGCTTGTCAGCTTCTGCGCGATCAACTGTATTGTAACTGAATTTGAAAATGGTATAAGAAGCAGGTTAAAGACCGTTTCACGGAACAGGATACTTGTCGTATTCAGGGAGGTTGCAGCGGTTAACACATACTGTCTGCCGGTTATGATACTGATCTCGGTCATGATGATGCAGCAGACCGGAACTGAAGCTGCGGTTAAGATCCTGTTGCTTGACCTTGCATTTATTTTATTTTGCTGCATAATGTTCTATGTGTTTGCAATGCTTGCCAGGAATGTATTTGCCTATCAGCTTTTGGGAACGGTGTCTCTGACAGTGTTGGGCGTGATGGGATTTATCAGCGCTTTTCGCGGTCTGATAGGGGAGAGTATCATGAATGATACGCCTGTTGCAGTATATATAGATCTCTTTATTAAGTCTATCGCCTGAATGAACCGGCGGCGATATAAGATGAGGATAAGAAGAGGTTTCAAACAGGTTCAAAAAAGATGTTAAAGAGGAGTTAAAATGGATATCAACAAAGTTCTTGATAAAGAGGTGCCGGAGTGCTATTACCTTATGGCGATGCTCATGGGTGCCGTAGATTATTACATGATGTATGAGTCATGGTCGGGAAAGCCTGACGAAGAAGACATGCGTAAGCATGAGTTGGGGCAGCTTCCGCACGCGACGGAAATAATGGATGAGCTGAATACGCTTGTAAAAGACGTATTTCTTGATGAAGCGGATGCGCTGAAGCCCTCCGAGACTGCAAAACATGTATTTGAACTCAGGGAAAAGATCAAAAATCTTGCCGTTGAGCTGATTTCGTACTCAGATAATTTCAAACTTTACGAATATCTGATCAACCGTACAAAGCCCGTTGACAGAACACAGCTGAAGCAGTTCAACAATGATGCTGAGGCAAGAGATGTTCTTTCCGCGATCTTTGCAAGCGGCGAGAATGCCGAGATAAATGAGAACATTAAGCTGGCTGTTTCACAGCTGCCCCTGCGTATGTCAAAGGCAAAATTCTTTGATATCGTACATAATGCGCTCAGCAAATATACCGGAACCGATTCATCGTCTTTAGAGCGCGAGATGTATATGCTTCGCACGACATCGGGGCTTTATGAGAGGTCTGACGCGACATATCCCGAGCTTGCGGATGCATTGAAATTCTTTGGAGAGAGCAGCTTTGAGGATTTAGACGACGCAAAACATGCTCTTTTTGAAGGGAAAATGGTTCAGGCCGTTCAGCTGATCACGGATCTGAGCGAATTCTTCCAGACTGCGGAAACGATAGTTAATCGTATTACCGTAATGCTCTTATGCAGAGGACATGTGGAGCGGATATTTGATAAAGAGCGTGCAGGCGTAAGGGTTCTTATAGAAGAAGCCGTAGAAGGCTTTAAGAAGGATTCACGCGAGGAAATGAGCGATGATGTGCTCAAATGCTTACAGTCGATGGAGGGCATTTTTGAGCCGCTCACCGAGAAAATGCAGAGAATACAGATGAAGGCTTCAAAGACCGTCAAGGGAGAAGTCTCCGATGAGATGAAGGAGCATCTGGATAATCTCAATTCATGCGAAAGACTTATTTCTCCTTCTGTATTTGCTGACCTTAAAGAACCTGAATCACATGAACTGACGCAGGCAGAAGTAGATAAAGAAGTGGACGGATTTAGAGATGAACTCTCGAAAGTTCTTGCCAACGACTCGAAAATGATGCAGCGCGCGCGTATGTCTGCGGTGCTTTCACAGTTGCCTGTATTCTTTGAATCGAGAACTGAAGTCATGAATTACGTACGTGATTCTCTCGACGGATGCCGCGATGTATATGAGAAAATGGTAGCAGTAAGACTTATACTTGATACAGCCGGAAGCAATAAATAAAGGGTGTGATATCGATGATTACCTGGGATGATAATTTGTGGTGTTCGGAAGAACTGAAACCGAAGATCCATCAGATACGCAGGCGCCTGCGCTGGAGGAAAGCAACTTCTGCGGCTACCTTCTGCATTACTCTTGCATCAAATAAGCAGGATCTATTCGATATTTTCAATATGGGTGAGCTTTTGTTCAGATATTATCGCGACTCAGATGAAGACGTGCATATCGTCGGACTGGCAGCAAGCCGCGAAGAAGCTTGTGAACTGGCGGCAAAGATGATAGAAGAGATATATAATTCGACGGGAGCTCTTGATGTCAGAACGTATTTTGCTCACTGATCGATATTTGTTATGGCGGGATGAGCTATGAAGTCCGCTGATATCAGTGGATTTATAGGATGATTCGGGGGATATATGTTGTCTGTGATTCTTCTGATCCTGAAAATAATCGGGATCACGCTTTTGGCGATATTGGGGCTGATACTCCTGATATTGCTGCTGGTCCTTCTGGTGCCGGTCAGATACTCCGGCAAGGTATCAAAGGACGAGACGATAGATGCTGATGTTCATGCGACATGGCTGCTGCATCTGGTACATTTCATCTTTTCATATCATGACGGTGATATCGGGAAAAAACTCAAGATATTGGGTATAACCTTTAAAAACGATGTCACGAAAAAAGATGCGGAAGAGAATGAAAATGAAGAAAACACGGATGTTGAAGAAATAAAGGATGAGCCTGAATCAAATGTTATTGAGACAGAGTTAAAAGAAGAAATTGAAATAAAAGAGGATAATTACAAACCGGAAAAATCGGATAAAGAAGCCGAAAGCCAAACAGAAAATAAAACAGAATCACCGGTTAGCGCAGATATTTCCACTAAAGCCGAAAAAATGAGCGAGACCGGAAAATCAGAGGCTGTAAAGGACGATAACGTAAAACAATCAAAAGAAACAAAAGACTCAAAGGCGATAGAAGAAAAGAAATCTGCAGATGTATCTGTAAATGAAGCTTTGGACGAAGAAGAACTCGAGGATTTCTTAAGCGCCGAAGAGGAAGAAGAACCTGAAGAAAAGAAGACATTTGCTCAAAGAAAAACCGAGGTTGTCGAAAAGATCAAAAACATATATAATAAAATAACGCATTACAAAGAGATAATTAACGACCCGAGAATAAAAAACGGTGTGGGTTATGCAAAGAAGAAGCTGTTCGAAATATTGAAGCATGTTCTTCCGAAAAAGCTTCGACTCGATGCGGACTACGGATTTGAAGATCCTTCCACTACGGGTTACATTACAGCTGTTATAGGAGCTTTATACGGGAAGCTGGGGAATATGGTTAAAGCCAGACCTGATTTTGAAAATGAAGTCCTTAAAGGTAATGCGGATCTTTCGGGAAGAGTAAGGATCGGAACGGTTTTGTTTAAGGCATTGCAGGTTATTCTCAAAAAAGACTGCAGATATGTATATAAGCTGATAAAGGCGGAACGCGAGCAGGATTAATAAATTTAAACTGCGAATGACAGGGCAGAATCTATGAAGTGAAACTGCCGGTGGAGTGAAACGAAGGGAGAAATAAAATGGCTGAGAATTTTAATGATACAGTTGCGGCTTTATTTAAAGGAATGGATTCCTTTATCTCCGCAAAGACCGGTGTGGGAGATGCCGTTAAATTCGATGACGGAACTATTATCGTTCCGCTTGTCGATGTTTCGTTCGGCGTAGGTGCGGGTGCGTTCAATAATGCATCAAAGAATAACGCCGGCGGAGGAATGGGTGGTAAGATCACAGCAAATTCGGTTCTTGTTATCCAGGACGGTAAAGCGCGTCTTGTAAATATTAAGAATCAGGATACCGTAACACGCGTTCTTGACGCCATTCCGGAAGTTATCGACCGCATTAAGAAGACTCCGAAGGATAAGGAGCAGGAGGTCGAGATGGATAAAAAAGGCCGCAAATTCTTAGAGAAAAACCAAAAATAAAAAAGTTGTTGCATTATTAATTTCGTTATGCTAAAATCGTTGTGTTTGAGGCATATCAGCATATTATGATAATTCCTTAGGATAATATAGATTAAGGAGGTGTGTAAGGTGGCAAAGTGTGAGATCTGTGAGAAGGGCAATATGTACGGACATCATCTCAGCTACTCGAGAAGCCACGTTTCAAGACGTGCCAACAGAGTATGGAAGTCGAATGTAAAGTCCGTCAGAGTTAAGACTGAAGGCGGTACAAAGAAGATGTACGTTTGCACTTCATGTTTAAGAGCAGGCAAGGTAGAGCGTGCTTAAAAGCGATTTGTATGGGGACTGCTTTTAGCAGTCCTCATTTTCTTTCCACAAAAGTGAATGTACATTGAACAGACTTGTCTGTGAGATGATCATATAATGGAGGATGATACATGAACGTTACAATTATGACCGAAAACGGTGAGATTATTGTTGACAATGATGTAATTGCGAAATGTGCAGGCGCAGCCGCTTGTGAGTGTTTTGGTATTGTCGGAATGGCAGCCATTAATGTTCGCGACGGTCTGGCTAAGCTCCTTAAGGTTGAGAATCTTGCTAATGGTGTTAATGTTAAGGCTGAGGACAACAAACTCAGAATAGACCTTCACATCATAGTTTCTTATGGTGTCAACATTCCTTCTGTATGTGAAAATCTTCGTGAGACCGTAAAGTATAAGGTCGAAGAGTGCACCGGACTTGATGTCCTTACTGTCAATATCTTTGTTGACGGTGTACGCGTGATTGACTAAATAGGAGGATGACATCGTGGCAGTAAAATCGGTTAATGCTGAGCTCATGCGAAAGATATTTCTGGCAGGAGCTCAGGCTATAGATACAAAAAAGGATATTATAAACGAGTTAAATGTTTTCCCCGTTCCTGACGGCGATACAGGCACGAATATGACTATGACCATAATGTCTGCAGCCCGTGAGGTAAACGCTCTGTCAAATCCTTCGATGGCTGATCTTGCTAAGGCGATCTCCAGCGGATCATTAAGAGGAGCCAGAGGAAATTCAGGTGTTATCCTTTCACAGTTGTTACGTGGCTTTACAAAGGTTATCAGGGACTATAACGAGATAACTGTTGATATAGCGGCAGCTGCATTTACAAAGGCTGTTGAAACAGCTTATAAGGCTGTTATGAAGCCTAAGGAGGGAACCATCCTTACCGTTGCCAAGGGAGGTGCTGAGAAGGCTACCGAACTTATCGGTCAGACAGATGATATGGTTGAGTTCACCGAGAAGGTTATTGCTCACATGGAAGAAGTTCTGGCTTATACTCCGGAACTGCTCCCTGTCCTTAAAGAAGCAGGTGTTGTAGATTCGGGCGGACAGGGTCTGCTTGAAGTAATGAAAGGCGGATTTGAGGCTCTTTGCGGTAAAGAGATTGTATTTACCGGTGAGACCGCCGTATCAGCCGGAAGCACCGAACGTAAGGGAGTTAATTCCGAGAATATCTCGACGGCTGATATTAAATTCGGTTATTGCACTGAGTTTATCATTCTCCTGGAGAAAGAATTTACACAGAACGAAGAAGCAAAGTTCAAAGCATTCCTTGAGTCTATCGGTGATTCTATTGTTTGTGTTGCCGATGATGAAGTTGTTAAGGTTCACGTACATACCAATCATCCCGGAAAGGCCTTCGAAAAGGGTCTTGAATATGGCCAGCTGACCAAGATGAAGGTCGACAACATGCGTGAGGAGCACAATGAGAAGCTGTTCCTTGAACAGCAGAAGGCTTCCGGCGCTGCAGAACCTGCAGAAGCTCCGGCACCCGCTCCGCAGCCGAAGAAGGATGAGCCCCGCAAGCCGGTCGGGTTTATTGCTGTTTCCATCGGAGAGGGCATTAATGAGATATTTACCGGACTCGGAGTTGATTATCTGATCGAAGGCGGTCAGACCATGAACCCGAGCACAGAGGATATGCTTAATGCTATCGACGCTGTTAACGCCGATACCATCTTTATCCTTCCGAACAATAAAAATATCATTCTTGCAGCTGATCAGGCGAAGGCTATGACCGAGGACAAGAATATAATCGTTATACCTTCAAAGACCGTACCTCAGGGTATTGCTGCTATTATCAGCTATATGGCCGGAAAGAGCGATGATGAGAACGAAACTCTCATGCGCGATGCTATGAAGAACATTAAGACCGGTCAGGTTACTTACGCAGTACGTGATACTAAGATAGACGGCAAAGAGATCAGAATGGGAGACTATATGGGTCTCGACGATAACACGATACAGAGCGTCGGTACTGATCTTTTCGAAACGGCATTGGGACTGTTTGAGTCGATGATCGATGAGGATTCCGAACTACTGAGCATCTATTATGGTCAGGATTCGAATGAGGATGATGCGAATGCGTTAGCTGACGCGATCATGGAAAAGTATGATTCGATAGATGTTGAGGTTCACCCCGGCGGACAGCCCATTTACTACTACATTGCTTCAGTTGAATAATGATAATAAAGCCTTTCACCGACACATAACGGTGAGAGGCTTTTTCATTATAAGTAAAAGCCCTAAGCAGCAAGCGAACCTGCAAACTTAGGGCTGGGGCGAACGGTCATTTTATTGACGCGTCCTTGAGGGGGAGGCAAAGATCGATAAAACAATATCTCTTTGCCCGTATGAAGTGGTACTGTTAAATGATGTAAGCAATTTTAGAAATTCGGGCGGGTAGTCAGTGTAACGCTGACAGTATGCTCGTTATATGTGCCGCCCTTAATGGTATATACGGTAAGCTCAACAGTTTCGCCGGCTCTTATCCTGCTGATCCTGTTCTTTAATTCCGACATAGTCTTAACTGTTCTGCCGTTGATAGCGGTGATTATATCACCTGCACGGAGCTCGGATGAAGCTGCAGGAGAACCTTCTGCGATAGCGTAAACATATACGCCGACAGGCATTCCAAAACCTGCTGAATATGCTTCTGAAACATCCTTTCCTTCGATACCGAGATAACCGATCTCGGATGCTTCAAGCGTGACATCATCGATCAGATCATTGATGATCGGAATAGCGGTACTGATGGGAATCGCATATCCCATGCCTTCTACTGAAGTATCGGCGTATTTGACCGAATTGATTCCGATTACCTGTCCGTATGCATTGATCAAAGGACCGCCGCTGTTGCCGGGATTTATGGCTGTATCTGTCTGAAGAAGCGAGTTTGTTACTCCCTCGGTCGTAACTTCACGGTCAAGCGCGCTGATGTATCCGACGGTGGTTGACTGTCCGTAACCGAGTGCATTACCTATGGCGATTGCCATTTCACCGACTTTTACATTATCTGAATTACCCAGAGATGCAATTCGTATCGAACTGATATCTTCGGATGAGAGATCGCTTAAATTAATGGAAATGACAGCCAGATCGTAATCCGTATCTGTTCCGACGATCTCTGCGGGAACCTGCTTTTCATTAGTAAGAGTAACAGTGATCGACTCGGCTCCTGATACAACATGATTATTTGTAGCTATATAAAGCTTCGATGAGCTCTGGGATACGAAGAAGCCTGTGCCGCTCGATGTAGCCTGATAAGTGGAAGGGAATCCCCAGAAATCCTGCTGTGTATATGTTCCGACACAGTTAATGGCTACTACGGCAGGAGTAAGGCAGTCTACAACAGCCGAAACATCATCGGTAGTCAGCTTAATATTACCTGCATCAAAATTACCCGGAAGTGCAGTGGGGGATAATTCATTAAAAGGTGAACCTGCAGGATCGCTGATCTCGTTGATCACAGGTGAGCCGATTACTGTCGAAGCATCGTCATCTGAGTTTGCTCTGTAGATCTGGTATCCGATGCTTCCGCCAAATCCTACGATGATCGCTAATGCTGCGATCAGTAATATTCTCAGAAAAACATGTCCTTTCTTTGTATTTGTATCTTTCATATATGTTCCTCCCAAAGGCCTGCGTTAATATTAACGCCTGTCCGGTCTTATTTTTGTTTCCTGATTCAGAGTATAGATATAAATTGTGATGTAATTGTGTACAGGTGGTGAAGAAATTGCGAATTAGAGAATTAATAAAAAGTGATCGAAATACTTAATATAAATATAAGAAATTATACTCGCGTATTGAATTGAAAAAGAATATAATAGTATTAATGGAGAAAAATCATAAGTAGTTTGGATAAATATTTATTCGGAGGTTTCACACATGTCGAAAAAGACTGTCATGGTAGTCGATGCGCAGGGCGGCGGATTAGGCAGACAGCTGATAGATACGATCAAAAAGAGTATGCCGGATGTACATATAATTGCCGTGGGAACCAATTCGATCGCTACCGGAGCAATGTTAAAAGCCGGCGCAGATGAAGCAGCCACGGGTGAAAACTCTGTTTTAGTTGCTGCAAGGCGGGCCCATGTAATAATCGGTCCGTTAGGGATGGTCATTGCGGATGCGATGCTGGGCGAGATAACGCCGAAGATCGCCTGCGCCATTGCTCAGGCTGATGCGAAGCGTATCATGATTCCCTTTAGTAACTGCGATAATTATATTGCAGGCGTTGCGGATTTTTCTATGGGCAGGCTGATGGCAGACGCAGTAGAACAGTTGAAGAAAGTACTCGAAGAGTGCGAATGCGGGAATTAATCCGCAAAATTGATTTTTGGTGCGTATAGTCTTCTGACTGCGCACATTAGTATAAAACGTGGGAGGCACAAAATGACAGAGAATATTGAGGTTTTTAAGCAGAACAGCATAAGGATCAGAAGCCGTAAGGGCACAATATATATTGACCCTTTTCAAATGGATGAATCGCCGAATGATGCTGCTTATGTACTGATCACGCACGATCACCACGATCATTTTTCTCCGGATGATATTGCTAAAGTCGCTAATGAAAATACTATCATGATCGTACCGGAGAAAATGGAGAAAAAAGCGCAGGAAGCCGCGAAATCCGTAGGAAGGATCGTGACTGTCATGCCCGGCGTTTATCGCGCTGTCGCTGGACTGGAATTTGAGACGATACCTGCATATAATCTGCACAAATCATATCATCCGAAGAAGGCAGAATGGGTAGGATATATTATTCGCCTCGAAGATAAGCGCATATACATCGCCGGTGATACGGACGCTACTAAGGAAGCATTTGATGTAAGATGCAGCATCGCTATGGTTCCCATCGGAGGAACTTACACGATGGATGCAAAGAAAGCAGCCGAGCTTGTTAATGTGATCAGACCTGAAGTCGCTATTCCTGTTCATTACGGCAGTATAGTCGGAAAACCTGAGGACGCCGATGTGTTTAAGTCATTGGTAAGAGATAATGTAAAAGTAGAGATAAAGATAAAATGAGTATTAAAAGCAAAGCGGAAATAAAAATTATCGGGGACGGATATGCAGGCTATTATTCCTGCGGTCTTACAATGATCGGAAGCGCTACTATGGAGCGCTTTTCGTCGGTGGAGGATAAAGAAGGTACAGTACTGATGCGCTCCGACGACGGACTGGAGCTGAAGTCGGTTACTAAAAAGAGTCCGTACAGCGATGCATATGAAGTGCATACTGTATTTACAAATGATTCGGTAAATACTGTTACTTTGGAAATGATGACTTCCTTTTTTCTGCCGGATATTAAGGCAGATAAGGTACACAGGATCCTTTCGTTCTGGAGTGCCGAAGGAAGACTGAAAAGCGACGTTCTGGCCGACCTTAACATGGAGCATGCATGGAATAATAATGCTTACAGAGTAGAGAAGTTCGGTAATGTAGGTTCCATGCCGGTAAGGAAGTATTTCCCCTTTGTCGCATTGGAAGACAGTGAAAATCACAGGTTTGTCGGCGTTCAGCTGTATTCGCCCGCATCATGGCAGATTGAACTGATCGTTCGACGAGGAGATGTTGTGACTCTGGCAGGCGGCATTGCAGCCAGGGACTTCGGACAATGGTCGAAGACAGTTAACCCCGGCGAAAAGTTTGAGGCGCCGAAGGCAGTCATAGCTGAGGGCGATTCGCTCGAAGAAGTATGCGACAGGCTCGTAAAGGCACAGCATCCCGATATCAGTCCAGTAGACGATCACATGGGCATTACCTTTAATGAATACTGCA
>JAEEGL011721109.1_pt1 | contig 10130 bp, 8 predicted proteins | sample 9134231 | NCBI WGS metagenome assembly JAEEGL01 (sample SAMN16246548, study PRJNA631951) | gut metagenome | biome: gut microbiome; feature: rumen; material: fiber-attached | host: Bos | place: Iran: Karaj | collected 2018-10
ACAATATGATGACAATACAAGAAATACAAACTTGCGCAGAGTTTCAGGTTTTTGACCGCAAAAGTGTGCGTGTTGATGCCAAAACGCTGGCCATCACCATCATTGCATTTGCAAATGCCGATGGCGGTAAGATTGCTTTGGGTGTGGAGGATGACGGCACGCTGACTGGTGTTGACGGCCAAACCGACCATGTGAATGAGTTGCTTCGGGCTGGATTCGACTATTGTTTGCCATCGATTGCCACTTCGGTGGAATATATTGATGTGACAGATTCCGACGGCAAGCCTAATCATATTATTCTGATAACCGTGCCACAAAGCATGCAGGTGCACGCCAATCAGGCCGATGATGTATTTTATCGCGTAGGCGACAAGTCGAAAAAACTCAATTTTGAGCAACGTATGCAGTTGGTGTATGCCAAAGGTGAGCATTATTATGAGGATGCGCCCGTGAACAACGCCCGATGGGAAGACCTTGACTTGCCCGTTCTCGAGGATTATTTGCGGGTTATAGGTTACAACAAAGGCGCAGAGGCATACATTCGCGAGAACGGATATCTGATTAAGAAAGAAGATTATCGCGGCCGCACGTTTGAAGCACTAACAGGCGCCGCTGTGCTGTTGTTCGGCAAGAATCCACAACGCTTCTTCCAACGGGCGCAAGTGCGTGTAATTCGTTACGAAGGAACCGAAGCGCGTGTAGGCCGCGAGATGAACGTTATCAAGGATGAGATATTCACTGGAGCCATTTTGAAGATGACAAACGATGTGCTTGCTTTCGTGAAAACACAAATCAAGGAGCACACTTACTTGGGAGCCGACGGGTTGTTTGTGACCGACGAACAATATCCAGAATTCTGTTGGAAAGAGGTGATTGTGAATGCCATTGCCCACCGCGACTACAGCATTCTCGGAACTGACATTCAGGTGAAGATGTTCGATGACCACCTGACGGTGGAAAGCCCTGGTATCTTGCCTGGTTTGGTTAGGACTTACAATATTCGTGAGATGCATTTCTCGCGTAACCCAAAGATTGCCATTTATATGCGTGCATATAAATTGGTGAAGGAATTCGGCGAGGGTGTTGACCGTATGTTTCGCGAAATGGCTGAAGCGGCTCGTCCCGCCCCCGAATACCGCCAGAATGAGTTCATGGTTTATGCCACTTTACGGCAACCACGGATGGCTATTGATGAAAATGGCACATTAAATGGCACATTAAATGGCACATTAAATGGCACATTAAATGGCACGCAGCAGATGGTATTTGACTGCATAAATGCAAATCCTGGTATTCGTGCACAAACAATTATAATGAAATATAATATACCTAGAGACACATTAAATAAAATAATAAAAACACTAACCGAGCGGCATCTTATTGAACGACGTGGCAGTAAAAAAACTGGAGGATATTTTTTGATTGAATAGTTGACGGCACATTAAATGGTCAATTAAATGTTACAGAAAATGTTGCAGAGAATGTTGCAGAAAAAACAACTAAGAGAAGTACTGTAAAATCTAATATTTCAAGGAAAACAACGGAGAAAAGTGCCGTGAAAAGTGCCGTGAAAATAATGTCTAGCATGAAGGAAAACCCACACATAACTATACCTGAATTGTGTAAAGTTACTGGGCTGTCAGATAGAGGCGTAAGGAACAACATAGAAAAACTAAAGCAAAAAGGCCTAATTATCCGTATTGGACCTGACAAAGGCGGATACTGGCAGGTTATTGATGTGGGCGGTGATAATTAGAATATTGTAACAATCACGAGAAAATTCCTTTTAATGAGGCTTTTTCTATACGTGTTGCCAATCCATTGTAAGGGTTAATTAATGCAAAACTCACATTTGCTATTTACTGCACAAAATTGGCAGTGCTTTTTCGCGGAATCGTATATTGACAAATGAAAACTTGTGTTAGTTTGCTCGAAAAATTATAAAAAAGTTATATGCCCAACAATATATTTGAAGAAATAGAACGGCTTCACAGCGAGTGCTCTTTGATGGAAAAGTCAGCAAAGGTGGCTTATTTGCAAGGGAAGTGGCAAAGGCTAAATGCTCTTGCGTATCAGTATGGCCTATACTTAAATAACAAATTGTATATATCAGACTCCGAAAGGCAAATAGCAATATGGCTATTAAACGAAATGGACACAGTGCAAAACGAAGGGCATAAAGCAAGTATGGATTTGGCAAAAGAAAGTGCGAAAGAAATGTTGAAAAAGCTAATGAGACAAGAGTAGTTTACTAACGAAATAACCTTATACCCCCCACTTCCAACACTAAACCAACAGCAAAATGCCCACAAAAACATTGATAAATAATGCCATTACACAAAAGCTCATTGCTTTTCTAAAAAACAATTGGCAAAGCATTGGAATGCTGGCTGCAATATTTGCCAATATTGCATATATGCATTATGTGGCGGCACCGCGGGAATATGTGGGAAAGTGGATTATTCCCATTGAAATGATGCTATTCGACACATTTGTATTAGTGGCAATCGTGGGGTTGTTTTCTTTGTTAAGACTAAAAATCGCATATATAGTTTCGTTTGCCACAGCTCTTTTGTGGAGTTTTACTAATGTGGTGTATTTCAGGTGTTTTAATCAATATATGCCCATATCGGCATTTTTGGAAACAAGCAATTTGGCTGGAACTTGGTGGTTTGAATATGTTTTGGGGAGCTTAAGGCCAACTGATATTGTTTATTTATTGGGCATTCTCATATTTGGTTTTTGTCTGTCTCGGACGAATACAAAGACAATGAATTGGAAAATATATTTAGTCCTGCCGTTTTTGATTTTATTATGTCATTCAGCAACATACGCTATAAAAAACAAAAGCATTTCGGGTTATTTTGCCAAGAATTATGGAGAAGGATTTGTTGCAGGTTATGATTTTGATATGGAACGACAGGTATTGTATGCGGGTAATTTCAGGAGCCATCTTTATTGCAATATCCGTAAACTATCAATGAAAAGTTCTTATTCGGATAAAGAAAAAGAAGAGATGAGACAATTAATGCACGATTTATCCGAAAAATCAAGAATGAGAAATGTTTATGAAAAAAGCATTGAAGGAAAGAATATGGTTATCATTATTGTGGAGTCGTATCTGTCAGCAAGTTCCGATTTGAAACTCGGTGAATATGAAATAACCCCGAATCTGAATGCACTGAAACATACGGATGGTGGTTATTTCAATGGAAATATGCGTCAGAATATAACTAAGGGCGAATCAAGCGACGGACAATTTATTGCAATGACAGGGCTATTGCCATTGAAAAACGATTTGACTGTGGCCAAAATTCTTAAAAACAAAATTCCGTCTTTCCCAGCAATAATGCGTGATAGTTGTGGATACGGCACGCACATTACCGTGCCGACACGGCCATCGTTTTGGCATCAGCAAGATGTCAACAAAGTATACGGGATAGATAGTTTGTATTCTATTGTTACTGGCAACAATTTTACTACAGATGAAGAAATCTTGCATTTTTCATACGAGAAAGAAAAACAAATGAAAGAGCCGTATCTTCATATTATTTTAACTGCATCAATGCATGGTGGATACGATGTCCTGCGTAAAAGTGTTCCAAATTTTGGAATATGTTTCCCCGATAATTATTCGTTACAATATAAAAACTACCTTAATACTTGTCATTATACCGATAGCATACTGGGTGAATACATTCAAAGAAGAAAAGATGATGGCACTTTCGATAATACAGTATTTGTGATAATGGCTGACCACGAAGCTCATAAACAATATTTGCATATTGACGATAGCATCGCCAATGATTATAAGTTGCCAATATATATTGTAAATGCCGAATTATCAGACACTAACAATGTGGAATCTGATATTAATCAGTTAGATATTTTCCCAACATTATTAGATTTGGTAGGTTCTAATTCTGGATGGAGAGGTTTAGGACATAGTGTTTTTGATAAAGAGCACTATGTGTCAGAAATAAGCCCGGAGACAGAGGTTCTTTCCGAATTTATTATTAGAGAAGATGCTCTTCGAAAAACAGCAATAACCATAGAACCGTAAGTGTGCCACAAAACTAACAGCAATGGCTTCTTTCATTAAAGAAACATTAATACAATTCAAAAGCATATTCGTGAAAAATGGTAATTCCGATAGAAGCGAAATAGTAAAGAAAAACATTTTCTATTCGCTTATTATTCGTTTCACAAGCATTGCTGTCTCGCTTCTACTGGTGCCGTTAACAATCGGGTATGTTTCAGCTGAACTATATGGAGTATGGTTGACTTTATCCTCAATTATGACTTGGCTGTCATTTATGGATATTGGGTTTACACAAGGTTTGAAAAATAAACTGGCCGAAGCAATTGCATTGGAAGATTGGAATAGAGGAAAGCAGTTAGTATCCACCACCTATTGGATGATGTTTGTCATTTTTGTCCCAGTATGTATTGCATTACAATTTGTCATTCCTCTAATTAATTGGTGTGATTTGCTAAATGTGAATGTCATTTATGAAAAAGATATTTTACAAGTAATAAGTGTAGTTATAGGATTTGCCTGTTTACAAATAATAGTAAATGTTTTGGTTTCTGTTGTAGCAGCCTTTCAAAAAGTGGCCTTATCCAATTCGTTTTCTGTTATAGGCAATATCGTATCTTTATTAATTATTATTATATTGACAAAAGCCGTTCCTCCTTCTCTACTTTATTTATCCATAACATTTTGCACCATACCTGTTATGGTAACAGTTGTTGCTTCTTTTATATTGTTTAAAGGCAAATTCAATAATATCGCACCTTCAATACATAGCATTAACCGACATCTAATTAAAGACCTGTTTGGATTAGGATACAAATTCTTTATCATTAACATTCAGGTATTGGTTTTGTACCATTCCACCAATGTTCTTATATCGAATGTCTCAACGCCACTTATGGTTACATCTTATAATCTTGCTTATAAATATTTGAATTTGGCAATGATGTTATTTAATATTATAACGACCCCATTATGGCCTGCCTATACAGATGCTTATACGAAGGGGGATTATGATTGGATGAAAAACACAAGGAATAAAATGAGTAAAGTGCTTTTGCTTTCCATTGCAGCAAGTGCTTTTATGGTAGCTATATCGCCATTGTTTTATAGAGTTTGGATTGGCGATAGAGCCGATGTGCCCTTTGCGATGACGGTAACAGTGGCTATCTATGTGGCAATTTATTGTTGGATGTCGCTTAATGGTACATTGGTTGTAGGTATGGGGAAAATATCATTGGAAACAATAATAGTATCAATAGGAATGTTCGTTCATATTCCCTTGTCATTTTTATTATCCGGATTTATCGGAGCATATGGGGTTTTGTTTTCAATGGCTTTGATAACATTTATTTACGCATTAGTTTTTCATATACAAGTTTCTAAATTGTTAAGTAAAACAGCAAAAGGTGTTTGGGCAAAATAATCATGAAAGTATTAAATCATATTCGAAAATTTTTAATAAAACGACAAAATCCAGGGCTTTTAGTTGTCGGAGAAAATGTGAACATTAAGAACACTAAATTTGAAGGTTATAATGCCGTACATTCAAAATCCACAGTGAACAATTGTAATATAGGTCTTTGCACGTATATTGGCAATGGGTCATTTTTTTTGTATACTAAAATTGGAAGGTATTGTAGTATAGCAGATAATGTTAAAATTTGTATTGGTACTCATCCAACACATTTTTTAACAACATTTCCATCATTTTATTATGATACGACTACTCAAATAGGTTTTACTTTTCATAAAGGGGAGTCCACTTATGCAAGTATTTATAGAAAGACGGATATAAACAATAATGTTCATGTAGAAATAGGGAATGATGTTTGGATAGGAAGTAATGCTTTAATATTGGGAGGAGTAAAAATTGGTGATGGTGCAATTATTGGGGCTGGTGCAGTTGTAACAAAAGATGTTGAACCTTATAGTATTGTCGGTGGGGTTCCTGCACGAATAATACGAAAGCGATTCTCACAAGAACGGATTGAAAGGCTATTAAAAATAAAATGGTGGAACGACCCCATTGATATTATTAGGAAAAACTATGCTGATTATATTGACGTGGATAAGGTGTTATTGAGGTATGAAGCGGATCATTAAAATTCTTTTTAGAATAATCCGGTATCCTATAAAGAAATACATAAACTATCGGACAAACAAATCCTTCCGCGATGTGGGTAGACGTTCAATTATACGCAAACCGCTTCGCATTCAAGGCGGCCATAACATTATAATTGGTTGTAATGTCCAAATAAAAGAAAGATGTTGGCTCGCAGCATTACCTTTAACTGGGGAGCATGAAGCACAATTGATGATTTCAGATGGAGCGGTTTTAGGTGACTATAATCACATATTTGCTACACGAAGTATTATCATTGAGAAAAAAGTATTAACCGCAAACCATGTATATATATCCGATAATCTTCATGGTTATGAAGATATTAATATGCCAATAGTTGAGCAACCAATCGTTCAGTTGAACGATGTAGTTATTGGCGAAGGCAGTTGGATAGGAGAAAATGTTTGCATTATTGGTGCTTCTGTAGGGAAACATTGTGTTATTGGTGCAAATGCGGTTGTAACAAAGGATATACCAGATTATTGTGTTGCTGTAGGTGTGCCAGCAAAGGTTATTAAATATTATAATTTTGATGAAAAGAAGTGGATTAAAGCGGCAAAACAAAATAACGGCTAATTAATAGTTGACAATATGGAACATAATAAAGTATTAATAACAGGCGGAGCAGGATTTATAGGCTCTCATCTGGCTTTGAAATTAGTAGAGAAAGGGTATCAAGTAACTGTTCTTGATAATCTTTCGAACCAGATTCATGGTAGCAAGCCTGAATTGGAGTCACCTTTATATAACTCAATTAAAGGGAAGGTGAATTTTATACGAGGTAGTGTTACCAATCGTGAAGATTGGTTGAAGGCATTGTCCGGGCAAGATTGTGTGGTTCATTTGGCGGCGGAAACAGGCACGGGTCAATCAATGTATGAAATAGAAAAGTATGTAAATACAAATATTGGTGGCACAGCTATTTTACTTGATATACTTGCAAATACGAAGCATTCTGTAAGAAAAGTGGTGGTGGCTGAGTCAAGAGCAATTTATGGAGAAGGGAAATACTGGAGTGAAGAGCTTAATCAGAATGTCTTTCCAACTGAACGCGCTGATGAGGATATGAAAAAGGGTGATTTTGAAGTTAAATATCAAGGTTGTAGAAAACCGTTGAAGCTTGTTGGAACCACAGAAGATTCTATGATACACCCCACATCAGTATATGGTATTACCAAACAAGTTCAAGGGCAACTAGTACATCTTGTTTGTCAGTCATTGGGGATTCAATCAGTGTCATTCCGCTATCAAAATGTATATGGACCAGGGCAATCTCTTTCCAATCCTTATACTGGTATTTTGTCCATTTTTTCCACAATAATCAAGAATGGCAACGAAATCAACATATTTGAAGATGGTAAAGAAACACGTGATTTTGTATATATAGATGACGTGGTTGACGCTACAATTTTAGGAATAGAAAAAGACAATGCAAACGGATTGGCATTTAATGTTGGGACAGGGGTATCGACAGATGTAGTAACGGTTGCTCAGACATTGATGGAAAAATATGGGAAGAAGGTCCCGATGCGCATTTCAGGTAATTATCGCCTGGGTGATATCCGCCACAACTATGCCGACATAACTCTTGCTAAAGAAATACTTGGCTACGAACCCAAGTGGAGTTTCGACACCGGAATTGAGACATTTTGCAAATGGGTAGATACACAAGCGGTGCAAGAAGATAAATATTCCGCATCGATAGATGAAATGCGAAACAAAGGGTTATATAAATAGTCAATATGCAGAGAGTTCTGTTCATATCGCCCACTTGGATGGATATTTATAAGGATATAATGGGCGAGTTGGAAAAGCAAGGATATGAGGTTGATTTCATAGCGGACAAATCCTTTCAAGAAGACCCATATAATGTTAGGGGAAAGAAAATCAAAAGCTTCTTTAAATTTCAACGAGAGAAATTCTTTCAACGAATAGATAACTATTGGAACGAGATATTGGAAACACCCCAATACAATTACAAATATGATTATTTGTTTGTAGTGGACGGTCAATCGGTAAGGCCAGCGTTGTTTTCAATAATAAAAGGTCGTAATCAAAAAGTAAAATGTATCAACTATCTTTTCGATACCACAAAGGGCGTGTATGAGTTTAATAGGTATTTCCAATATTATGACAAGGTGTTCACGTTCGATTTAGAGGAGTCAAAAAAGTTCAATGTTAATTTTTTGCCAATATATTGGGTTGAAACTGTATCATTAAAGGATTTTGAATATGATTTATTTGGTTTGGGGAGGTATAGTCATTCTCGGTATGAGTTGTTTGATTTCTTGAACAAAATTAGCCAGCAAGAATGCTTAAAATCATATATCAAACTACAAATAGACGCACAACCAAACTTTCAACTATATAAAATTAGATATGCTATTAGAAAGTTGGTGGGATTGGCGAGTAATAGGATTCCCCCAAAAGCATATTTGTCGGAATTATGCACAAATACAAAGCTATCGCCAAAAGAATTCCGTCAATATATATGCAAATCAAGGTGTGTGATTGATACAAATCCATTGCACCAAGACGGCCTTACTGCGCGTTTTATGTGGGCGCTTGGTGCTGGAGCCAAAATAATCACAACAAATCAGTCGGTAAAGAAATACGAGTTTTATTCACCCAAACAAATATTTGTAGTAAGCAGCGTAGCCGGTTTAAACAACGACAATCAAAAGTTGGGGTCTTTTATCAAATCTGATTATACAATGCCTGACGAAATTAAAGGAGTAGTATTAAAATACAGAATAGACAACTGGATTAAACATATGTTCTGTTAAATCGCAGCCAAAAAGGAGAACAGAAGAAATGGGCAGAACCCTATATTTGTTGATATTGCTTATAATTAATACGAATGCGTGGCGCCTTCGTTTTATAAATATATCCGATAACAACTGGCTAACAATTCAATTGGTTTATTTGGCTATTGGTTTCCTGTTCTACGGCAAAATGGAAACATTTGGTTTGGCATCGCCTAAATTAAAATATTGGTGGTGGTGGGTTGCTGGCATTTTCATTTCAATGTTGCCGGCAAATTATTTTTTTTATCAGTCAATATCACAATCACTAATAACTTATAGATGGCAACTTTTGTTAATACAGATACCTATATTGTTCAAAATAGCACCAACAAAAGAAGAGACCATAAAAGCCTTGTTATTATTTGTTGTGTTTTTATGGTTGATATATTTTGGACAATTAAACAATCCATACATTGTAGCATACGATGAGGAGTCCATAGAAAGAGCTTTGGCAAAAGGGGAAACTATATTGCTGCCGGGGACAGTTTATGTCGCAATTCCTTTGTTTTACTATTTAGGTCGCATAAAAGAAAATTTTGATTTCAAATCACTTACAATAGTATTTGTATGTTTTTTGTTCATTTTCTTTATGCAAAATCGTAGCATATTGTTTTCATCCACAATTCTAATTGGATGGACAATGTTAACCATAAAGCACAAAAACAAATGGCTTATAGTATTTACAATGGCTGTTTTAGTATCCGCGGTCGCTTATAGTACCATTGATGTATGGAACGCCTTGTTTGAAGAAACAGCCATGCAAATGGAAAATGAGGATTATAACCGAAATACAGCTATTAGATATTATATCTTCGAGGCTTGTCCTAATATTTTGTGTTACATTTTTGGCAATGGATTTTTAAGTTCTCATGCAACCAGTCGCATGCAGGATATGATGGAGTTAGGTGTTTATAATTCTGATGTTGGATTCATTGGTTATTGGAACCAGTTCGGAATAATTCCCATAATAGTGTTTTTGCTAATACTTATACCAGCTACCATAAGAAAAAATCAGTCACATTTTATTCGGTGTTGGGCCATTCAGATACTTCTTTGTTCCCTAACCATAAGTTATTGGGGAACAAGCTATTTGTTGTATATGTCTTTGTTTTATTACTTCTATTATATTGACTTAGAAGAAAACACCACTGCCGTCGACATA
>JAEEGL012779800.1_pt1 | contig 10130 bp, 7 predicted proteins | sample 9134231 | NCBI WGS metagenome assembly JAEEGL01 (sample SAMN16246548, study PRJNA631951) | gut metagenome | biome: gut microbiome; feature: rumen; material: fiber-attached | host: Bos | place: Iran: Karaj | collected 2018-10
ATACGGATGCCCGACGAAGTGCGAGAGCGCACGCTGTGCGTCTTCCGTAGTGTAAAGCGGTTCAACAGGATCCAGCCCGGAACGTTCTGCTTTGCGGTTCTGCCATTCTGCTTCGGATTCCTGGATATTTGCGGAATCAAGGAGCATGATGTTGGAAAGACGGCAGGTTGCCTGCGTCGCATGGACAGGACCGTCATACCCTCTCTTGTACAGAACCGGGAGGAGTCCGGAATGGTCGATATGCGCATGTGTCAGAAGCACGCAGTCGATCCTGTCGACGGGAAGGGGAATCGGTTCATTTACGAACATGTCCTTGCCCTGTTCCATTCCGTAATCGATCAGGATATTCTTCCCGGCTACGCTTAATAGCGTGCAGCTTCCCGTAACTTCATGCGTTGCACCGATAAAAGTCAGTTTCATGGCAACCTCCCGAGATCATGGACTGCTTCCAGAATTCTGTCGTGAATTTCTGTATTCTCGTAAATGCCCTCAAAATAATCCGCGCCGATGCCGGAGGCATAAACCGGGATATCGACGCCGGTATGATCATATGTGCTGAAAGAAAGCCCCGCTCTGGCCGCTACCAGATTGGCGGCAGCGGAAGCGATGGGGGAATAAACTCCATACAGTGCTTTCTTTTGCTTTGAATTCAGATCTCCGGCCAGCGTGTGCGCATAGGCTTCCTGAAGATATGCGGTTTCCTCCTCTGAAAGATCTGAAAGACCGAAGGCGGAGCAGATCTCCGGAAGCGCTGAGTCAAAAGGCGTATTCAATGAACGGAAAATGCTGGCATTCACTTTATCAAAAGAGTCGCATGAGAGTGTCTGGCGGCTGAGAGCAGTGCGGTCGCCGGAATCCAGGGAGAGCCCGCCCGTTTCATGGTCGGATGTGATAAGGATCAGAGTCTCGAGCGGATGCTGTTCCTGAAATGCAAGAGCAACCCGGATCGCATCATCAAAATCCTGCATTTCCCAGTACAAATCTCCCGCATCATGATAATGGCATGCCAGATCGATCCTGCCGCCCTCGACCATCATGAAAAATGGATGCCCCTGGAAACGGTCGATCCCGAGCTGGACATTGCGGGCAAGTAGTCCGTCCCGGGATTGGGAATGGTCGGCTGCCAGCCTGAGGCCCCGGTCTGTTGTCAGCGTATCCCCAACGGAAATCAGTTTCCCGGGACCAGCCTGATGCGCGGCGGCTTCCCCGACCGTATAGAGATAGCCGTAGGTTGAAGCCAGCGCCTCAATATCTGAATCGCCGTGGAAACCGCCGGCAGCGAAGTAATCATATCTGCTTGTGAAAAGGTCATTCCGAATCAGGTCATAGTCTGTCCGGCTGTTGGCATGGGCATAAAAGCCGGCAGGCGTGGCATTGTCTACGGATACCGTGGTCAGGATTCCGATTTTCCATCCGGATTCCTGCAGATCTTTGGCAAAACTGTACTGATATCTGCCGTCGGGGGTTAATCCGAGCATGCCGTTATCCGTCTTCACTCCGGCTGACATCGCTGTGGCGGAAGCCGCGGAATCCGTGGTCTTTCCGCGAAGATTATCGGTGTGAATCAGACCGTGGACAGGAAAGGAAAGGAAACAGAGAGGATCCTGCCCTAAAGCGATCCGTGCCTCGTTGCAGCAAATAACCTGATTCGGCCCCATTCCATCGCCGATAAAAAAGAAAATGTATCGGAGTTCCGGCTCCGGTTTGCTGACTTCCGGCAAAGGGGATGGGGATGGGAATTCTGAAACTACAACGACGGACCCGGTCTCCGGGACTGGCGTTTGGGACAGACTCTGGGCTGGCTCCGGATGGCGGCAGGCGGCGAGCGCCAGAATGCATAAGACGAGAAGGCAAAAGAAGAACGCTGATTTGTGAATTCTACATCTGATAGCCATACCTAATTCTAGCACAGCAGATAGTATTTAAGACAGTTCACAGCGTAAAAGAAAAAATCAATTCCTGCAGGAGTGCTGGAATAGAGCGGGGAAAGAGACGGTTTTGAAAGCTCGGATTCTGGAATCGTTATTGCCAATATGATATAGTAATTCCGTATAGAAATATATGCTGCATAATGCGGAAAGGACGTCAAAAGCATGGCTCAGGGCAACAGACCCACCGGTCGCGTGAAAAAAGTCGGCACATCAGGTGGCGGAAATGCATACAGAAGAGGAAGCGGATTGGGCACCGGGAAAGTGGGCGGTTATTCAAGACCCTCTTCCGGCACACCGGGAAGCAGCGGAGGCAATCCGGGCGGGATCCCTGGAGGACCGGCTCACCCCGGCGGCAACCGTGGGTACTCTTCAGGAGGACTATTAAGCGCTGTGCTGGCACTTCTTCTTGGTACCCAGATGAAAGGCAACGGGACAAGATCCCGTGGCGGCTGCCTGAGCAGAATCGTCATTTTGGTGTTGATTCTTTTCGGGATTTCCGTCCTTTCCCGGAACTGTTCTGCTGTACAGTTCGTAGATCCGACAGGTTCAGGGAATCAAATGCCGCCGATTCAGCAGGATACATCCGGATATAATGCTCCGGGAGGGACTGTTTCTTCCGGGACACATTCGGACGAACCGCAAAGCGCTCCTTCCGGATCCGCGCAGACAGTACCCTCCCAGCTCGGCGGGCTCGCACAGTTTCTCGGCGGATCAGGAGCGGGCGGATTTATCAACAATACAACCTATTCAGGACAGGCCGACGAATCCGCGTACCGGGAGCATGCGGCTGACTACAGCGTTGCGGAAGCTGCTCGCACGAAGTATACAAAACTGAAGGGGAACGGGAATGATACCGCTACGGTCATGATCTACATGTGCGGAGCGGATCTTGAGAGCAAGGCCGGAATGGCTACCTCTGACCTTCAGGAAATCCTGAACGCAACCATCTCGGATAAAGTGAATATCCTGGTAGAAACGGGCGGAGCTTCCCGCTGGCAGAATTCGGTTGTGTCGAACAGAACCAACCAGATTTATCAGCTTAAACAGGGCGGGATGAAGCGCCTGAACGGGAATGTTGGGAAAAAGGCGATGACGGAACCGGAAACGCTCACCGAGTTCATCCAGTTCTCAGCCAAGAATTTCCCTGCAAGCCGGTACATCCTGATTTTCTGGGATCACGGCGGCGGATCCATTGCCGGATACGGACATGATGAGCTGTTCCCGAATGCTGGGACGATGACGCTGGACGAAATCAATACTGCATTGCAGAACGGCGGTGTCCGGTTTGATTTTATCGGTTTTGATGCATGCCTGATGGCGACGCTCGAAACAGACATTGTCTGTGAAAAATATTCTGATTACCTGGTTGCATCGGAAGCGACGGAACCGGGGACCGGCTGGTATTATACGAACTGGGTCAGCCAGCTGAGCAACAAACCGTCCATTGCCACGGTTGACCTCTGCAAGACGATTATCGATGATTTTGTCAAGTATTCAGGGCAGGCGGCTCCGTCCAGCAGCGCGACGCTTTCGCTAGTTGACCTCTCTGAACTGAGCGGAACGGTCCCGGATGCTTTCAGGGCGTTTTCCAAGGGCATCACGGAAATGGTGTCCGAGAATGAGTATAAAGCGGTTGCGCAGGCAAGAAGCGGCGCCAGAGATTTTTCGACCAGTTCCAGGATCAATCAGATCGACCTGATTCACTTTGCCGACAATCTGAACACGGAAACCAGCAAGCAGTTTGCTTCTGCGCTGCGGGGATGCGTGAAATACAACCGCACCTGTACGAGCATATCCAATGCCAATGGGATTTCGATCTATTTCCCGTATAACTCTTCCAGCAAGGTGTCGACAGCCTTGAACATGTACGAGAAGATCGGAATTGATGACAGCTTCGGGAAGTGCATCAGTGATTTCGCTTCCGTGTCTGCTGGAGGATCCCTGCTCTCCGGAGGATCTGCAAATCCGATTGGATCCTTGCTCGGCGGCGGATACAGTAGTTCTTACGGAGATCTTCTCGGGACGCTGCTCGGCGGTGCTACCGGCCAAACGGGAGGCACGCAGTCGCCTGATCTTCTCGGATCACTTCTTGGCGGTTCCGGTACCGGAAGTTCCGGAGCAGGCATGGCGGGCGATTTGATCGGCTCCATATTCGGGGACAGCTCTTACAGCGGACAATCTCAGCCCTCTTCCGGAAGTGCGATCGGCTCCCTGCTTGGAGGAGGCGGGAATGCCGGTTCTTACAGCGGGTCTTCTGCAGATCTGCTTGGGACGCTGCTCGGCGGAGCATCCACAGCATCTGGCAGCGCTCCCGGATCCATGGCAGGATTGATGGACCTGTTCCTGGGAGGCGGTAATGCTAGAAGCGTTGTAACCGGAGACCCTGACAGCAGCTGGATCAATGAAGATCTCATTCGGGACAGCCTGGAATACTATGAGAAGAACGGCGTGGATTTCAACCACCTTCAGATTATTTCAAAGGGCGGACAGAAAGTCCTTGTCATGACTGAGGATCAGTGGAATAACGTTTCTTCTCTGGAACAGAATGTGTTTCTTGATGACGGACAGGGATATATCGATCTCGGCCTCGACTGCGTCTATGAATACAATGATGACGGCGACCTTATCATGGATTATGATGGCACCTGGCTTGCTATGAACGGGCAAATCGTCAGTACGTATATAATCTCACAAGATTATGTAGGAGATGATTATACAATCCTCTATCGGGTCCCTGCGTTTCTGACGCATGAAGTAAAGGCTGCTGACAGCACGCTCCGGGAGGAGTCAGAAAGCGACCCCGGCAAGCTCGATGATTCTGCAGACGGGATTCTGACCGAAAGGGTTAACATTATTATTGCCTTTACCAGCGATGCTCCAGACGGGATTGTGCTTGGTGCCCAGACCGATTATAAGAACCTGACACCAACCGTAACAAAGGGATTAATCGACATCCGCAAGGGGGACAAGATCGATTTTCTGTGTGATTACTATTCCTATAACGGGGAGTATCTGGACTCCTATATGCTTGGGAAACAAATGACTTTCAGCGGGGAATGGGAAATCAACAACCTCCCGATCGGAGGAGAAGGGTTCCAGATGATGTATCGGATAACGGATCAGTATGGCGCGCAGCACTGGACACCTTCCGTTACGGAATAAACGACTCGATCTGTCGAAATATGACGTTCCCGATGGTGGAACGAAGGAAATGCAGGTGCCCGCATTTGCGGGCACCCGGACTTTGGAAGGAGATCTATGCAGACTGGACATACCGTAATCGGAATGTCGGGAGGCGTTGACAGCGCAGTTGCAGCCTACCTGCTAAAACAAAAAGGGGAAAATGTTGTAGGCGTATTCATGCGGAACTGGGAAGAATCCGATGATTCCGGAGCATGCACTGCTGAGCAGGATTATGCGGATGTACAGACAGTAAGCGAACAGATAGGAATCCCGTATTATACGGTCAATTTTTCAAAGGAGTACCGTGAACGGGTATTCAGTTATTTTCTAACGGAATATAAAAACGGGCGCACCCCGAATCCGGATGTGCTTTGCAACTGCGAAATCAAGTTCCGTGCCTTTCTGGACTTTGCGCTTGCAAGCGGCGCCGATCATATCGCAACGGGGCACTATGCTAAAGTTGATCACTCGGAAGGGGTCAGACTCCTCAGGGCTGCGGATCAGGGAAAGGACCAGACATATTTCCTGGCCGGGCTGACAGAGGAGCAGCTTTCCAAAGCCGAATTTCCAATCGGGGACCTGCAGAAAACGGAAGTGCGGGAGATCGCCAGGAAGCTGAACCTTGCGAATGCGGAAAAAAAGGATTCAACCGGGATATGCTTTATCGGAGAAAGGAATTTCAAGCAGTTTCTTGAACAGTTCCTTCCCGCTATGCCGGGAGAGATGGTGGATGAACAGGGACATGTTGTCGGGAAACATGACGGCCTGATGTATTATACGATCGGCCAGAGAAAAGGCCTGGGAATTGGAGGCAGGAATACGGGAACCGGCGAGAGCTGGTTTGTGATTGGAAAGGACCTTGAACGGAATCTGCTGATTGTTCAGCAGGGAGAGCATGAAGAACTGTTTTCAAGCTCCCTGTTCGCGGAACATGTCAATTGGATCCGGAAGGTTCCCGGCGAAGCGGCATTCCGATGCACCGCAAAGTTCCGATACCGCCAGCCGGATCAGAATGTAAAAGTCGATGTATGCGGGAACGGTGCAAACGTGATATTTGAAAAACCGCAGCGTGCAGTCACGCCCGGACAATGGGTGGTGTTCTATTTGGGGGATGAGTGCCTGGGAGGCGGCCCGATTGACCGCGTTACGCCGCTGAAGGAAATCAGGATATGATTCATCTTGATGCAAGACTGAGAGCTGCAGTGGATATATCGCCGGTTTGCCATACGGCGGCGGATATCGCGTGTGATCATGGGAAACTCGGGGCGGCGTTGCTCCTTGAGAACCGTGCGCAGTTCCTGATTGATACAGACATTTCCGAGATGTCCATAAAGAAAGCCCGGATCCTGACTGAATCGCTCTCCCTTTCCGGGAGAACTCAATTTCGTATCGGGGACGGCCTGAGCGTATTGAACGAAGGAGAAGCCCAAAATATTTATTTGATGGGAATCGGCGGAACGCTTATGCGGGAGATCCTTTCCGCCCCGGACAAACCGCTTGGAGGGGCTGAAACAGCAGTGCTGCAGCCCATGAAAAGCCAGGAAGATGTCCGGCTCTGGCTTTTTCAGAACGGGTATCATGTTCAACAGGACCGGATGATAAAGGAAGGGGGACGCTATTATCAGGTTTTTTCCGTCCTCCCGCCGGATGGGGATATTGAAACAAAGCCGGAATGGTGGCCTGACAGATGCTGGTCTATCGGGTATCGTGCCGCGGAAGCCGGGGATCCGGTTCTGCATGAATATATCCATACAAGGATCCATGAACTGGGGTCTCTGATTCAAAAAGGCGCACCGCTGGAAAGAGAACTGCGGACATATCAGCGAATACTTGAAATGATGGAGCAAACAGAATGCAACTGAAACAATGGATGGAATGCATGGAAAAGGTGGCTCCGGCTGCTTTAGCGGAAGACTGGGATAACCCCGGGCTATTAATCAGTCCGGAGCGGAATGAGGTACATCACGTATTGATCGATCTGGACTGCACCATGAAAACCGTGGAGGAAGCTAAGAAGGTCGGAGCTGAACTGGTTCTGGTCCATCATCCGCTCTTCTTTTCTCCCGTCAAGCACATCTTGACGGACGATCCCCAGACTTCGGTCGCGTGGAAACTGATCCGGGAAGGAATTGGATTATTTGCAGCGCATACGAATCTGGACCGCGCAGCAGGCGGAGTAAATGACGTTCTTGCAGAGAGCCTTGGAATTCGGTCCGCATCCGCATACGGCGATGGAACAGGAAGAATCGGCGATCTGGATGAACCGGTTTCTTTGATTGAGTTTGCGCGTAAAGCCGAGACTGCATTGAAAACGGTCGTTTCCTTTACGGGGGACCCGGACAGAAAGGTTCAAAGGATTGCAGTTCTTGGCGGAGCGGGGGGGAGCATGCTACCAGAGGCGAAAGAGGCTTGCGCGGACGCATACCTGACCGGAGAAGCAAAACACCATGAAGCAATTGCCGCGGAAGAATGGGGGATTGCCCTCCTGGTGGCAGGGCACGATGAAACGGAACGTATTGTACTGCCGGCGCTTCGGGAACGTTTACAGAGTATGACAGATGATGTAAAATATACGTTAGCGCTTTCGGGAAGGAGTCCTTTCCGGCGCGGAACAGGAGGAACAACGCATGAGCAGTAAACTGGATGCGCTTTGGGCTTATCAGAATGCTGAACAGGAAAAAAGCAACATGGAAGCTGCACTCCGCTCGACTCCGGAGAGAGTACAGCTGAGCAAGCTGCATAAGCTTCTAAAAAATCAGCAGGCGACCATTACAAAACTGACAGAGAATCTGGAAGCGCGGGAGCAGCAGATTGCCCACCTGAATGACCTTGTTATGGCAACGGAACACCGTATTGAGGTGGAAACCGAGGAACTTCAGGAGATCGTGGCTGATACTGAGAGCACCGGGGAAGAGTATACTGAACTGCGGCACGATGTAGAACGTCTTGGAAAAGACCTTGCTTCCCTGATGCAGGAAATACGGAAACTGTACAATGAGATTCATGCTTCTTCCCAAAGCTATCATGAGACGCGCCAGATCGCGGGAAAAGCGAAAAAGGAGTACGATGCTGTCAAAGCGGAATGCCTGAAACAACAGGAAGATTGCGCTGATGAAATGGAAGCGGTGAATCTGAAAATTGATTCAATCCGGAAGAGTGTTGATCCTGTTCTTTTGGCGAGATATGAAAAAGTCAAGCAGCATCATCCGGACGCAATCGCGAAAGTGATCGATAATAAATGTTCCGGATGCAAGATGTCGCTTCCAATGGTAATGATTAAGCAGCTTTCTGTTCCCGGCACGGTGAAGGAATGTGAAAACTGCGGAAGGATATTGTACATCGAAGATAATTAAGCGTTTTTATATTGTGAGTAAGGTAGGCGGCCGCGTCCCTATCCATGGGGATGAGGAAAGTCCGAGCACCGCAGGGCAGGATGCCGGGCAACACCCGGCGGAGGCAACTCCAGGGAAAGTGCAACAGAAATATACCGCCCGTATTCCGGGTAAGGATGGAAAGGCGAGGTAAGAGCTCACCCGTGTCCCGGCGACGGAGACACGCTGTAAACCCCATCTGGTGCAAGATTGGAATGGAAGCATTTAATAGCTGCCCGCTACGCTTCCGGTAATCGCTAGAGCCTTCTGGTAACAGAAGGAATCAGATAGATGGTCGCCCTTAGACAGAACTCGGCTTATTCCTTGCTCACATTTTTTAGGGGGTGAATAACCCCCGCATTTTATCAATCGGAGGGTAAAAATGGAATCTGGTCAGGAGAGGAAGACTGTTTTAAGTGGTATCCAGCCCACGAGCGCGCTGACACTCGGGAACTATCTTGGCGCACTGCGTAATTTTGTGGCGATGCAGGATGAATTTGACTCCTATTATATGGTCGCGGATATGCACGCCATCACCGTCCGCCAGGTTCCGGCGGATCTTCGCAGGAGGAGTGCGGAGACATTTGCCCTTTTTCTTGCTTGCGGGATTAATCCCGAAACAAGCTGTATCTTCATTCAGTCCCACGTTCCGGAACATGCTCAGCTTGCATGGGCTTTAAGCTGCAACACGTATATGGGTGAGCTGTCCAGAATGACGCAGTTCAAGGATAAAAGTGCAAGACATGCGGATAATATTAACGCCGGCCTGTTCACTTATCCTGTTCTGATGGCAGCGGATATCCTGCTCTACCAGGCGCACTTTATTCCCGTCGGGGCAGACCAGAAACAGCATGTGGAACTGACCCGGGATCTGGCAGAAAGGTTTAATAAAGCATTCGGTGAAACATTTGTTGTTCCTGAACCATATATTCCAAAGGTTGGAGCAAGAATCATGAGCCTTCAGGAACCTGATAAAAAAATGAGCAAATCAGACCCGAATCCAAATGGATTCATCCGTATCCTCGATACGCCTGAAGACATTACAAGGAAAATGAAACGGGCGGTGACAGACTGTGAGGGTGAGATCACCGGGAATCCGGAACGCGCAGGTGTATATAACCTTCTTTCCATCTATTCCGCATGCACCGGGAAAACGGTTGAGAACGCTGTGGATGAGTTTGCGGGAAAGGGGTATGGAGATTTAAAATCCGCCTGTGCGGATGCGGTCATAGCATGCCTTTCTCCAATTAGAACACGCTATAATGAACTGATGGAAGACAAGGGATATCTGAAGAGCCAGATGGCTTTGGGCGCTGAAAAGGCTGAAAAGACAGCCAGGAAGACGCTTCGAAAGGTTTATCATCGTCTTGGCTTTGATTCGGACAGAAACTAAAGGAGACAGATACATACCGCAACTGGCATATCCAGGTGCGGTTTTTTGCAAATAGGAGGAACCGTTGAAGAATCTTCTGCGCTTTTTAAAGCATTATCTGAAGGAAAGCATCCTTGCTCCGTTTTTTAAACTGCTGGAAGCATGCATGGATCTTTCCGTCCCGCTTGTTGTTGCCAGTATCATTGACAGAGGCGTACTTGGAAACGATACCGGTATCATATGGCGATCATTTGTCATATTGATTATTCTTGC
>JAEEGL013098106.1_pt1 | contig 10130 bp, 7 predicted proteins | sample 9134231 | NCBI WGS metagenome assembly JAEEGL01 (sample SAMN16246548, study PRJNA631951) | gut metagenome | biome: gut microbiome; feature: rumen; material: fiber-attached | host: Bos | place: Iran: Karaj | collected 2018-10
ACCTGTCATTCCTTTAATAAGATCGCGCAGGCGGGCCGCCTCTTCGTAATCCTCTGCTTCAACAGCCTTTTTCAAAAGCTTCTTATATTCGGCGATATCCTTATCGCTTCCGGATTCCGCAAGGATCTTTTTCTCCTTCGCCGCCTTAGCAGAAGCGCTCTTCCTTCCGGTACGGGCGTTCTTACGTGCAATCTCATCCGTAGCTTCCTTCATAACATCAGCCGCAGTCCTGCCTGAGAGAGGAACCGTAGTGATCTCAATCTTACTTGCATTCGCAGGAATCTTCCCATGATGCTCGACAGCACCCTGAACAGTCTTAAGATTCTTCTCCAGGATCATGGAAAAGGCATTATAGCACTCGGGGCATCCCACTCTTCCGCCCTTTATCAGATTCGATGCGGTCATGCCGCAGCGCTGGCAGACAGGTTCATTCGCCGATTTGGCGGCAAGTCCCTTCGCATAATTCTGCAAAATTCCCGAAAGGATCGAGCCGATATTGATCTCATTCCCGAGTTTACCGGTAATGGCCAATGTCTGCTCTCCCGCACAGGTCTCACAGAGATGCTGCTCTCTTTTCTGCCCGTTAATTATCTCCGTATACATTATCTTTGCTTCTCTGGTATGACAAATATCACAAAGCATATATTCTCCTAACAACCGGTTTCATCCGCCGGTCACGTACAAAACAATTACTGACTGTCCGTGTATGTGAAAAGTACGTCTTCACGATACACTTCCCGCCCGTGGTATTACCCTGTTATTTCTGAAAGCACCTGATCCACAGCCGCATGGATATCCTCCGTAGACAGACCGTTACACAGCGCCTCCGCAAGACTGACTTTCAGGTCTTCCTTAAAACTCTCGAGCTTTCTCTGCCGGTCGGGACTGACAGATACAACTGCTCCCTTCCTGCGGTCAAGCCTCAGATACCCTTCCTGACGCAGCATAGCATATGTCTTATTTACCGTATGCATGTTAATTCCGATGATCTCGGCCATATCACGTACCGAAGGAAGACTTTCTCCGTCCTGAAGCCGGGCCGTCGCTATACCCATGATTATCTGATTGCGCAGCTGCAGGTAGAATGCTTCGTCGCTGCTGAAATCAATATAGTAGATCAAGAAAGAGGCCCCCTTCCGTTCAGTGTTATACACCTACTATAACACAGTTCACGTTCCTCAGTCAAGTAAAGATAAAGCGGCGGGTCTTACCCCGCCGCCCCTGATGCTTCAATATCAGAATTATTTAATCATCTTTTTCTTGTGCTTCCCGTTGAAGAACCGCTTCGCGTATAGCTTCTCCCCGCCCCCGACGAAGGAGTCTTCCGTGAATGCGAAGGCTGCTTTTTGCTCTTAAGCGCCATCCTGATAGTCAGTATGAGCAGAAGCATGCACAGACCGCTGAGTATCGCGATGACCAGAGTCAGGCTCGACAGACTCTTTTCATATCCTGCAACAAGTTCCTGCTCGTCAAGAGTCGAATAACCCGACACCGTGTTTCCGATCGTATTGCCCCCCTTTGACGAAGAATAACGCTGAAGCGTTTTTTCGACACGATCGAAGGAATACAGCTCCGGTGCTCCTCCGTTTCTGGAAAGGACCAGAAGAAGGAAATCACTGCTCAGATCTTCCGTAGGTGAATAAGCCGTAACGGTATGTCCGCTGATCAATATAGATGTTTTAAAATACCCGTCCGGGATCTTTATCGAATCGTCCGGCTTCTCGATCGTATAACGGGCTCCGGCGTTGAGTATAACGGCATCGCCTTCATCTACTGCGTAGAAATAAAAACCTTCGCTGTTTGTATTTACGGGATTCGATGAAGTATTTCCCTGATTTTCGGGAGTATCGTTCGAAGGCTCTGCAGTCGGAGCGGGCGTATCATTACTGCCCGTATCGTTATTTCCGGTTTCGGCTGCAGTCTCGCGTGCCGCATAGATAACGTATTTATTAACGGTTCCGTCTTCTGCGGTAACAAGGATCAGCACTCTGTTCTGACCGACATCAAGATCCGTATTTCCCTCTATCTTCACCGTTGCGGCGGGATGATTCGCACCCGCGCTCACCAGAAGATCGGTCGTCTCGTAAGGAACTTTTACGCTGTACTCATAGATTTCGGGAGAAAACACAGGAGTCAGGGTTCCGGGCGTGATCTTAAGAGTAGCTATGGATGCATCCGAAGAAGCCTTCGCGGAAGCCTGAACTTTTATAGTGAGCGGAGCAGACGAGACAGACATAAGATATCCCATTTCCGCCACATAAACTTCCGGCGTACCGCGCATGGCGATATCGCTCGATCCGATTCCTACAGCTTTAAAGAAAAGCACATATTTACGTACATTATAGCGTGCATCGGGTTCAAGATCGTTAAGTTTCAGGATACCTTCACCGCCTGCGATCGTATTGGGTCCCGTCACATATTCAAGAACCTCGTCATTGTACGAGATATATCCTTCAAACTGTCCCGGTACAATATCCGCAGATAATGTCAATGTTACCTCGAACACATCATCCACACGTACCGTCTCAAAGTCCGCAGAGAATTCTATCGAGGCACTCGAAGCCAGCACATTTTCTGCCGGCAGATATGCCACCAGCAAAAGAATGGCAGCAAACATCGCGAATACTCTCAGTCTCTTCATAACTTTTTTCTCTCCTGCTTACAAAGTATTTCCCCACACCCGTTTTGCAGGTGTGGGGTATGATTATCTGTTAATCGTTTCCTAAAACATATTCAAGCTTAAGGCTCAGGCTCCGTATTTCCCGGATCGTCTGTATTTTCGCCCTGATCGGCAGCTCCGGTGTTATCGGTGCTTACGTCCTGATCGTTATTTTCGGGAACGTCTGAATTATCCGTGCCCGGGTTTTCGCCCTCTTCACTCGGTCCCGGATCAGATGTGTTCTCCTGATCATCGGTCATATCCGGAGTATCATCGTCTGTATTTTCATCTGTTCCTTCGTTGTTTTCTTCGGCAGGTGCATCAGGATCAGCCTCGCGGAAAATGTGAATCTTATATTTACGTGTATCGCCGTTTTCCGCTTTAACCTTGATCGTTACAAGATTATCACCGTAATCAAGCTTAAATGATGACTTGCTCGTAATCGTGGCAAGTTTGCTGACTGTAGAAGCGTCAACATAAACCTTACTCACCGTATGATCGACTATCATCGAATACGTCTGCTTTGCCGTATAGTCAAATGTAGGCGTGAGCAGAAGCTCGTTGCCGTCCGCATCTTTGATGCTCAGAGTCTTCAGCCAGTTGTTCGGATTATAGGCCTTCTCCGGTGCGGCACATACATCTTCCGGCATATTTAAGTATACAGGAATGGAGAACTCCAAAGCCATCGATGCGGGATCATCATATCCGCGCGATGTCGAAAGGCTTTCGGTCGCTGCAGCCGCAACATTCGTCATATACTGGTGCGTATAAGCAGAATATGCACCGTCCGTAACGACATTGAAACGCTCAAAATACAGCGTATCCTGACCTTTATTTACGTAGTTGTACCCTATATAGAACGCTCCGCCCAGTATCGCCCTGAATGGATTGCTCCAGGGGATAAGATAAAGCTGGTTCATGGCATCGCTGCCGCGTCCGTTCTTTGCAAACTTCAGACCGTTTATTATGTTCTGTCCGGGAATAGCGCTGTCATTGGCTCCGACATTGTAGAAATTGTAAAGTCCTTCATATCCCGAAACGGTTCCGCTTACGCTGTTGCTGGGAGTTCCGTTACCGATCTCATTCTTCGAGCGGGATACCAGATGATACAGGCTCACGCCGGAATACTCAGCAGCCATGGTAAATGTATCTACATAAGTCGCCGTACGCTTAGTTCCGAAATCATCGCTGTATGAATAAGTCGCACCGTTTCCGAATGCCGTGGTCTTTAAAATATCCGCAGCACCTTCGGTTGTCTGGATCGAAGGGTTATAGGAAAGCAGCTCAAACATGAATATACCCGTAGGTGTCAGCCAGTTCCTCGGATCCATATAGTATTTCACGGCGTCAACCGATGCAGCAACCCAGTACGATCCGTCAAATACCGTAAATTTATCGTTCTTCCAGCTGTATGCTCCCTGTTCGAACGAAAGCCACTCCACGCTGTAGTCGTTAGGCAAAAGAGCCATTCCGACCTCAGATTCGTTCGCCACCGCCTCATTCCAGTCAAGGCCGGTGTGGTAAGCCGAAAACTCCCAGAGCGGATACTGCTGATGAAGCTCGCGGAGTTTAACTTTATAAGATTCGGGGAAACCTTCTTTATCCAGCTTAGCCTCAAAATCGAGAGGCGCTGCAGATGCATAACTGTCGTTGCTCAGCAGGCTGACAAGTACATCGGACTCAAGATGAGTGGACCTTATATATCCGAAATACTCAGCCTCATGGAAATAAAATCTTATATAACACCAGATCTTCGTGCCGTCTACCTGCACATCGACGATCTCCACACAGTCTCCGGTATAGAGTAATACTGCTTTTCCCTTTGGCGTATAGAGCATCTCCGACGAATTCTTGGGCGATATACGCACTGCCAGTCCCGCAGCATCTTTTACGACAGCGTTCGCTCCCTCAAATGCAGCTTCAAGAGGATTACCGGCGCTGCTGTTGTCATCTGTTTCATCATCGGTATCCGAAGGATCGCTGTCCTGTTTCTTTACAAGATACTGCACCGTATAAGACGATATCGTTGAAACAAGGTTAACCTTCGAAGCCAGAATATATCCGGTGTAGGTCTTTCCTTTATATTCAGCAGTGACCTTAAATCTCTTAGCACCGTTTTTGTCGGTATAATCTCCGATAACGGTGAGCACGGATGACTTCGGAAGCTTGATCTTCGCTCCATTCTTATCTTTAAGTTTTGTCGAGGTATTCAGCTTCTTATAAAGAATCTGCTTTGCGGATGAATTTTTCACCGTCACATTTGAGAAATCCACTATCTCAATATACGTATTTACAACAAATCCGCAAAGGATCTCACCATTCAGATCAACGATTACCTTATACCATTTTTCCGTTACCCAGCCGCCGTTGCCGTCGCTGACATCGACCGCTTTCGTATTAATGATCGTAACCGGAGTTGAATCGGGTAATACAGCAATGACATCCGCTTTTTCAACAGCCGCTTTTCTCAGGTTAAGCCCGGTTTTTGCATTAACTTTTGCTGTAATGGCATATTTTGCGGAATATTTTTCGGATGCAAGTTCATAGCCGTCCGGAACTCCGTGAGAAAGATCCGTGGGCGATGTCGGAACATAATCGCCTCCGTCAGGTGATTCCGGCGTTGTCTTTTCTCCCGAATCCTCTGTCTGATCGTTCTTGCCCTTACCGTCATCCTTGCCCTTATTATCATCGGCAGGATCCGCAGGCTTATTGTCTCCCGTACTCTTCTTATCTGTTACTTCAACATATTCTGCCAGACAGTAGCCTTCGACCAGATTTCCTTTAAATACTGTCGTGATATGATACCAGTCACCGGTCTTTTCTATTATGGTTATTTTATGGTCTGATTCCAGTGTAACATTGCTTCCGTCAACTTTCAGAATATCATTATCGGTTCCGGGTCCCTTGCGCACGTTCAGCTTTGTTGCGATAACACGCCCTTCATCGTACTCGGGTTCCTCAAAAGCAGCCCCTTCCTCAACCTCAACATACTTGCCGAGACAAAAGCCCTCTGCCCTAACTCCGTCCACCGTTACATAGATATGATACCAGCCGTCTTTCTCTTCGATAACGCTGACTTCCTGCCCTGACGTAAGGACAAGATTCTCACCGTTCATCTTAACCTTATCATAATCTGTCGAAGGTCCTTTACGAACATTAAGAGTAGACGCGGTTATCCGGCCTTTCTTATATGATCCCGCAAGTGTTGTCCCGTCGGGGATCTCAATATATACAACACCGTTTTTCGCACTGAGAGAATAACCGGTCACAAGCGATCCCTCAAAAACGGCGCGCAGATAGTACCAGCCGTTGCTCTCTCCCAGAACGGTAACTTCCTGTCCGTAAGTGAGCACGACCTTCTTTCCGTCAACTTTAACGTTACTGTATTCGGTTCCCGCACCTTCACGCATAAAAAGTTCTGTCGCACGGACGATACCAATGACAGAAGTCTCGGCCTTTGCCTGTTTCGCGGCAAAACCCGAGGGAAGCAATACGGATATGATAAGTATGAAGGCAATGATCCTGCCCCAAAAAGCATTTCTTCGCAAATCTATACCTCCTGTGTAAGGTAAGAAGTAAAATCAAAAGTAATATTCTACAAATGTATTATATGCTACAACAGTAGAACATTTATGTGGCAAGTTAGTGTCATTTTTCGATATTTTTCATTAAATGTCCGGATCATACCAGTCCGAGCACATAAATGATAACATACAGCAGAAACGAGAGCCCGTTTACGATCATTCCCGCGATGGGAACAGACATAAATACGTCTCTCTCTCGTGTAGCGGCAATAGAAACGATCAGACCGACAAGTGAGATAAGGGCAGCCGCAATGCCCGCAACTCCGTAAGAAAAAGACGTCTCACCCTTTACGGCCGACAGTATTGAAAGCACCACAAACAGCACAATAGCAATGCTTCCGGTAACAAGAAACAATACTGCGCGCCAGGAATTATGACGTCCTCTGAACTTTACAGATTTGATACCCATTTTTATGCTACTCCTCATCGACTTGTTTTATCTTGCTTTTTTAAGTATAATACTCCTTGATTTGAGTATCAAGCATCATAGTTTTTGATAGTTTAAGCTTTTGCCCGGAGGGAATAAATATTGTTCAAAAAATTATATAAGAATTTAATTTCTTTCTTCCAAAAAGTTGGAAAAGACGGCGCCGGGGCCTATGCATCCGACACGACTTTGTTTATAATTGTGTCCTTTTTCCCTTTTCTGATGTGTCTGCTTACACTGCTTCAATTTCTGCCCTTCACTCAAAATGAACTGATGGATGTGGTCAGAAATTTTGTACCGTCTCAGGTAGCGGATATAATCGGCGGGCTGGTAAACGAGCTCTACTCCTCCACGTCGCTGCTGCTTTCCATCACTATCATAATGACCCTGTGGACTGCTTCGCGCGGAATTCTGGGTATCTACAGAGGATTAAACAAGATCTACGAGACTAACGAGACACGTACATATCTCCAGCTTCGCCTGAGAGTCATGGTGTTCACCCTTGTTTTTATTGCAATGCTGCTCATGCTTCTGGGTCTGTACGTTTTCGGCGGACTTATAAAGAACTGGCTGACGCAGGAATTTCCGATACTCATGAAGAACAAATATACCGACCTCGTCGTCAATCTGCGAAGCATCATCGGTATAATCATTTTGATGGTCTTCTTTCTTGTAATGTACTGCTTCATCCCCAACAGAAGGGCAAATTTCTTCCGTGAGATTCCCGGCGCGCTCCTTGCTTCGTTCGGCTGGGTTGCATTTTCATACTTCTATTCGTTTTATATCAATAACCTCAGCAATATGACCGCTACATACGGAAGCCTTACCGCGATCGTATTATGTATTATCTGGCTCCACGCCTGTATGAATATTTTCTTCCTCGGTGCCGAGGTCAATATGTGGCTGACTTTGAAAAAAGAAGCGAAACGTGCCGCGAAGCAGAATGCCGGTGCAGAGCCGTTAAAAGAAGATGATAGACTTGTAGAAGATGCTATAACTTTAAAAGAAGAGGCAACTGTGCCTAATGCTCCGGAACCTTTGTCCGAAATGGCTGCAGGCGAGGAAACGGCGAAATTTTCACCTGAAATAGTTTCAGAACCGGAAGCAACCGAAACTTTGCCCGAAGTGATTTCAGAACCGGAAGCAGCAGAATCGGTTGAAGATGAATCCTGCAATATTCAGGAATGACACCTTATCGCATTAACGGATCTTATACATGAGCAGAGCGGCAGCAACAGCGGCGTTCAGCGACTCTACCTCTCCTGCCATGGGAATATATACGTTCTTCGATGCATGTTCTACAGCCGCATCCGAGAGTCCGTTTCCTTCATTTCCGATCATCACGGCCGATCTTGATGAATAACTTACGTTCTCAAAATCTTCGCCGTCCCTCAGATATGCGGCGTAGACCGTAACTCCGTCATTTTTTAATCTATCTATCGTGTCTGTCAGGCTATCCGTGTAGAGAAAAGGAACTCTGAATATCGCTCCCATCGTAGAACGGGTCACTTTGGGACTGAATATATCCACTGTTCCCCTGCTCATTATCAGACCGTTCATTCCGGCCGCTTCCGCAGTTCTAATCATGGTACCGAGATTACCGGGATCCTGAATATCTTCAAGAAGCAGAAGCTTAATATCGCTGCCCTTTACAATATCCTCATAGCTGTATTCCGGCTGTTTTACAAGGCAGAGTATTCCCTGCGGAGTTACAGTCTCGCACATCCCTTCAAAAACAGTGTCTTTAACGACAAACAGTCTGGCTTCACTGTCTTTACCCGTCCTGATCATATCGGGATATGAAGTTCTCTGATCTTCCGCACCACCATTACTTACGCCGGTCTTATCGGCAAAAGCAGAAAACACTTTTTCTACGGCAGGATATCCTTCCCATGCACGCTTTTTCAGAAACGACTCCGAAACAAAAACACTGTCGATCAATCCGGCTGCTGATTTGAATGTATCATCGGCAATACGTAATCCTTCCGCAGCAAACAGACCCTGCTCGGTCCTGGCTTTTTTGGACTTCTGCAGCGCTGCCGCATTTTTGATCCTGTCATTCTTCGTGCTTGAGATTACTTCCATTATTCCTCCCGATTCCGGTGTCTGCCGAAAGCTTTTCTCTTCATTAATTAACTCTCGATTTAATTATTTCAGACTGATTGAGATTCAGTTTTCGCTCATTTTCAGCAGTTTGGCTGCCTGATCAGCTGCCGTAAGCGAATCGATCAGCTCTTTCAGATCGCCGTTCATTACATCATCCAATGTATATAGAGTAAGCTTGATCCTGTGATCCGTGCATCTGCTCTGCGGGAAATTATAGGTTCGTATCTTTTCAGAGCGGTCGCCTGTTCCGACCTGGCTTCGACGAAGATCCGCTTCCGCATCATGAGCTTTTTCCTGTTCAAGTTCATACAGCTTGGCTCTGAGTACTTTTAAAGCCTTATCCCTGTTTTTAAGCTGGGACTTCTCGTCCTGGCACGAAATAACGATACCCGTAGGAATATGAGTAAGTCTTACCGCAGAGTCAGTCGTATTTACGCACTGACCACCATTGCCCGAAGCTCTGAATACATCGAACTTGCAGTCATTCAGATCCAGTTTTACATCTACTTCCTCCGCCTCCGGCATTATCGCAACCGTAGCAGTAGAAGTATGTATCCTTCCGCCCGACTCGGTCACCGGGATACGCTGAACCCTGTGAACACCTGACTCGTATTTCAGTTTCGAATACGCTCCCTGTCCGTTCACCATAAAAACGCATTCTTTAAAACCGCCAAGTCCGTTTTCGTTGAGCGAGACCATCTCTATCTTCCAGCGCATCGTATCCGCGAATTTGCAGTACATTCTGTACAGCTCCGACGCAAACAAAGCCGCTTCGTCTCCGCCAGCGCCTGCTCTAATCTCGACAAAAACATTCTTGTCATCGTTCGGATCCTTCGGAAGCAGCAATATCTTCAGTTCATGCTCTGCATGCTCTTTTGCCTCTTTTGCATCTGCCAGTTCGGCTTTGAGCATCTCACGCATCTCTTCGTCGGATTCGCTTTCCAAAAGCTCCAGACTCTCATCTATAGTCTGCTGTGCCTGCTTAAACTCATTAAATTTATCAACTATCACGCCAAGATCATTCTGTTCCTTCATGAGCTTTCTGAATCTTTCGCGGTCATTTGCCACATCGGGCTCATTCAGCTCATTCTGGATCTCTTCGAAACGTCTGGCAAGATCCTCTAATCTGTCGTACATATTTATCACATCCTCAATCAAAACACACCGCTAAATGTGCGGTAATAACACTAACGCCATCAGGTACAGGATATATGGCTATAACGGTACATTTCCTTCCACGACTCTGTCCAGTCCGGCAAGATCCTTATGCACACTGACATTCTCAAATCCTGCATCTCTCATCAAGCGTGAGACAGCTTCTCCCTGAGTATCACCGATCTCAAACAAAAGGAAC